>Ga0335395_10001723_pt1 | contig 13609 bp, 10 predicted proteins | sample MAT02_FD_205744 | JGI IMG/M metagenome (GOLD analysis project Ga0335395, IMG submission 205744) | Freshwater microbial communities from Lake Fryxell liftoff mats and glacier meltwater in Antarctica - MAT-02 (spades assembly) (version 2) ...
GAGGCATCAAATTTGAACCCGAAAACTGACCCTGAGCCATTGTTGCGATCCGGTCGCCGTCGGTTGTCTCGATGGGTCATCGGCATCGGACTGATATGGTTTTTGGTGGCTTATGCTGTCGCTCCGATGATCTGGGACAGCTACGCGCGGATCGAACCGGAGCTTGATGACAATCCACGAGTCACGCAAACGGGTGATCGTCATCCTGGCGATCCGTTGAACGTTGAATTGATCGGAACAACGCTTGAACTGCAATCATTGATGCAGGCGGCGGGTTGGTACACGGCATCGGCACTGGGCATTGAAAGCGATCTGGAAATCGCGGCCGACACGGTGCTCTCTCGACCCGATGACGGCGCTCCGGTCAGCAGTCTGTATCTGTTTGGACGCAAGGAAGACTTCGCGTTTGAGCAACCCGTAGGCGACAACCCGCGACACCGACATCATGTTCGGTTTTGGAAGACCAACGACTTGAGCGACGATGGCCGACCGAAATGGATTGGCTCCGCCGTGTATGACGAGCGGGTCGGATTCAGCCGAACCACGGGCCAGATCACACACGTCACCGCTCCGGACGTCGATACCGAGCGAGACTACTTATTTTCATGCCTTGAATCGACGGACCAGCTCGAGTCGAAATTCATCGAGCCCCGATTCCATCAACAACTTTCCGGGAGCAATGGCGGCGGTGATCCCTGGCGAACGGACGGCGATCTTTATGGGGGAGTGATCAAATCAACTGGTGACGAATCAATCATCGATTGATGACACAGAGACCGCCGATCGCCGTTCACCGCGATGCATTCGCGGGTGCGATGAAATTTATCTTTTTGCCGCTGTCGATCACGACATCATGGAGACCGCGAAGGTCACCATACCGGAGACTATTGGGAAGGAAGTTCGCATCCGTGATCGACTCGGCACGATAAAACCAACCGTCGATGGATTGGGATTCGTCGTGGATCGTGATCGACTTGATCGACTCTGGATACAGCATCCCAAACCCCATCGCGGCGAACGCATCGCCCGCTTGGCAATCGACGCTGATGGCTTGTTCCGGCGACGCGGCTTTGATCATTGCCGCCAAGACGGCAAGCTTGCGGACGGGTTGGGCCGCGTTGTAACCGTACGTGTAACCGGCGGCTTGTCGCGGTTCATCGATTAGCGGTTGTTGTCCAGGGTTGGCGGCAAAAATGTCGTTCCATGTTTTGACAACGAATCGCTGGGACGGCGTTTCGGAACCCGAAGGTACGCTGAAAGCCATTGCATCCGTTGGATCCGCGTCGACGCTACCGCTATCAACGATGACTTCACCGACAACGTTTCCACTGGGTGTTTTCACGACGTATCCCGATGTCGTTTTTTCGACGGTCAATTCTGCTTGAATGTCCATCGCGGGCGAAAGCAGAGTCTTCCAGCCTTCTCGCATGATGTCGAGATTTGGCGAATTTGTTTTTGATTTCGGTTGGGCCTCGTCCAGACTCGGGCAGCCAACCGAGCGGCAAATTTCTGTTGCCCACCCGGACAACAGCTGACACTCGAAAGCGATGCCGCCATCGGGTTGCGGGTGGTCCGAATTCCAGACGGCCAGATCATCGGGACCGAGTCTTTGGAAGTCTCGTTCCAGGATCGGCTCATCAAACCCGAGGTCGAACAAGCGGTTGACCCATCCGTACATGGCGACGCGGGAAACGTGATTGTAATTATGAGGAAATTGCAGGTTGTCGTTGAGCTCCACGTTATCGGCGGCGTCATACATCGCGTACACCGATTTCAATTGTGGAAACCCATCGGTCGCCATGTCCCGAGTCCAATCGTCCGCCGCGGTCAATCCGAGCGGACGCGGCGCGATGGTCGCGGCGATCTCCACGTTCCCCGTTCCGATTCGCAACCCGCATGCATTCTCGCACGTGCAACCACCCTGCATCGCGGTGCTGACCATGACGGCGGGGAAAGCGCCTTTCAATCGTTTGTCGACGCAGGCGGCGATGAACGATTGAGTCCCGCCACCGCTTGCGCCGGTGATCGTGATCTTTGACGCATCCACATCGTCAAGGTTAGATAACATATCGATGCACCGGAGTGAATTGATCGTTTGCAGCGCCATGACCGATTGGCCGTAACCTTCGGCGATGGCGGAAAACAGTGGCCATCCGTCGGCGGTCGATGGCGGGTTGGGGCCTTTGAGTCCAAACAGGTGGGCGCGATCATGGCTGATCTGTTGGCTGTCGGCGTAACCAATCATGTCATATTGCAGGACGACACAACCCATGCGGGCCAGTTGCACGCAAGCAGCTTGAAGCATGTTGATCGCCGCCGATTCGAAACGCTCCGCACCGGTGGCAAGCAATTGCCTGACGTCGCTGTCCGGCGCGACATAAAACCGTCCACCCTCCCAGTGTCCGTGCGTGTACAGAACCGCGGGATGTTTGGCACCTGCCGCGGCGGTTTTGGTGGGCCGGTAAAGCGAACCGGTGACATAGAACCCCGGCAGGCTTTCGAAATAAATTTTTTCAACCGTGTATCCGTCCAGCTCTCGGCGACCATGGATCACTGCTTGCGATTCGGCGAGTCGGGGTTGAGGATGCACGCCAACCGAAACCGCAGTTTGCAACCGAATCGATTTTGCACGCTCGTCCCATTGCGAGCGGTTTTCCGGAACGTCAAGCGGAAAATGATCATTGAGAGTTTTCAGTCGAGCGATACTTGAGGAACGCTGCTGCAAGGCATGGGCGACCACGTAAACGCCACCGGTCGCCGTTGCGACGATGACCGTGATCAGCAATGATCGAAACATACGGGACTTCATGGGTGCAGCTCGAAAGGTAGGCGTCATGAGACGGACGTTGATCACGGATTTGAACGAAGTTTGGCGTGATGGGCGGGAACCCTATCCCACGGATTGCCGCGACGATATTTTACTCTGCCGGGACAAGCGGATCATGGCCGAGCGTGAAATGTTGTTTCTTGTCGTAATTTTCAATCAAACCAAATCGCTATGAGTAAATCGGTTGTCGTTGTCGGTGGGGGGATTATCGGTGCCAGCACCGCGTATTACCTCGTTAAAAGTGGCCATGATGTCACGATTATCGACCAATCGGACCTGACGTCCGGTGCGTCGCACGTCAACGCCGGTTACATCGCGCCGAGCCACATCACGCCGCTGGCCGCGCCCGGCGTGATTCTGCAGGGGCTGAAATGGATGCTCAACCCAGCAAGTCCGCTTTACATGAAGCCGCGTTGGGATCCCCAATTCTTTCGTTGGTCTTGGTTGTTTCATCGGTCGTCGACGGCAGCGAAGGTGGAGAAAGCGATCCCGGTGATCCGCGATATTAATTTGCTCAGCCGCCAGCTTTATCATGACATGCTGACCGGCGGCGAATTGGGTGACTTTCAGTTGGAGCCCAAGGGCTTGCTGATGCTCTACCAAACCCAAAAGGTTGCCGATCACGAAATGGCGCTGGCGGACAAGGCGCGATCGGTCGGTTTGGATGTGCGGACGTACGATGCAAACGAAGTTCGTGCCGCCGAACCGGGTGTCGAGATCCGCGCGATCGGCGGCGTTCATTATCTATGCGATTGGCACACGACGCCGACGGAATTGATGCCCAGTCTGATCCGCTTTCTCAACGACAAAGGCGTGCGGATAAAGACAAATGAAAAAGTGGTCGACATCCAGGTTGCTGACAAAAAGATTACGGAAATCCGGACGGACCGCGACGTCTACCGTGCGGATGAGTACGTGATGGCGGCGGGTTGCTGGAGCGGCGATTTGGCCAAACGTTTGGATGTCGATTTGCCATTGGCGGCGGGCAAGGGGTACAGCATCAATGTGAACCGCGAGACCGGCGTTTCGGTTCCGACGATCTTTGTCGAATCACGTGTCGCGGTGACGCCGATGCGTGGGTTCACGCGGTTTGCGGGAACGATGGAGTTTTCCGGGATCAATCACATGATCCGTCCCGAACGAGTTCGCGCGATCGCGGGTGCGGTCCCGAGGTTCTACCCATCATTGAAAATTAACGAAGACGAAATCGCGTCCGCGAAATGCGGGTTGCGGCCGGTTTCGCCCGATGGAGTTCCCTACATCGGTAAATCCTCGCGGTGCACGAACGTGACCTTCGCCACGGGCCACGCGATGATGGGCTGGGCACTCGGTCCGGCAACGGGAAAATTGGTCGCCGAAGTGATCGATGGCGAACGAACGTCGATGCCGATCGAACCCTTTTCGCCCGATCGACGCTTCGATCGAGCCGCAGCGACCGCGAAGCGAGCGTGATCCCGTGGATAAGCCGACCCGCGAGGTTGCAGGAATGATGATGGTGACACGCGAGTGGAGTGATTGGCGAAACGGGTGGATGTGGTGGTTGCAAAGTGTGTACGTTTTGCCCTCAAGACGCGGCAGCGGCGTGTTTCGAAACTTACTGGACCATGTGACCTCGATTGCGCAATCGGAGAAAAATATTGTTGGGCTTCGTCTCTATGTTGAACAGGAGAATCAAGCGGCCCAAGAGACTTACCGACGCACCGGATTTGCAGATTCCAGGTACATTGTGATGAATCGGTCGCTCGGTTAAGAAACATTCACACTAGCGGTCCCCTCGGTCTGGTTACGATATACGAACGGGACGCGACGGCGGGCGCCGCGGATGGAAAACGAAATCACTCGTTTACACTCAAAAGGAAATTACCATGTCTGGAACCTCCACCTTTCTTGGAACGCCGGTGCTGCCGCCATGTGATCACCACCCCAAACGGTACGCAGGCGTCGATAAAAATACGCTGCTTGCCAAACGGGCGAAGTTCCTCAATCCGGGCATCTTTCACTATTATCCCGGCGATCCCCTGATGATTGTCGAAGGTCACCGGCAATACCTGTTTGATGAAACCGGTCGCCGCTATCTCGACGGGTTCGCCGGCATCGTCACCGTCAGCGTTGGTCACTCGCACCCTAAAGTGATCGGTGCGGCGATAGAACAATTGAAATTGCTTCAACACACAACCACGATTTATCTGCATCCCAATATCGTGAATTACGCCGAAGCGCTCGCGGCGAAAATGCCTGGCGACTTGAAGGTGTGTTACTTCGTCAATTCGGGGTCCGAAGCGAACGAATTGGCGATCCTGATGGCCCGGGCGTACACGCAGAATCACGAAGTCATCGCGCTGCGGAACGGTTATCACGGTGGCAGCGGGTTGACGATGGCGTTGACCAGCCACCACACGTGGAAATTCAACGTGCCCGCGGCGCCCGGCGTCCAGCATGCGTTGTGTCCCGATCGCTTGCGGGGTCCGTTTGGTTACAACGATCCCGATGCGGGAACGAAGTACGCGAACGACGTCAAAGACTTGATCCGGTTCGGCACCTCGGGACGTGTGGCCGCGTTCATTGCCGAAAGCATCCAAGGCGTCGGTGGTGCGATGGTGTATCCCGACGAATACCTCAAACATGCTTACGAGCACATTCGCGGCGCGGGCGGTTTGTGCATTGCTGACGAAGTGCAAACCGGGTTTGGTCGAACCGGAACCCATTTCTGGGGCTTTGAATCCCAAGACGTGATGCCGGACATCGTCGTCATGGCAAAAGGGATCGGCAATGGAGCACCCCTCGGCGCGGTCGTGACGACCCCCGCGATCGCTGCGACGCTGAAGGACCGCATTCACTTCAACACCTATGGCGGCAATCCGATTTCCATGGCACAGGCGATGGCGGTCTTGGACGTGATCGAGGAAGAGGGACTGCAAGCGAACTCGCTTCGCGTCGGTGGACACCTGCTCGACAGACTCCGGCGGTTGCAGGCAAAACACGAAATGATCGGCGACGTTCGTGGCCGAGGATTGATGATCGGTGTCGAATTGGTGACCGATCGGGCAACGATGACGCCCGCCAAAGTGGAAGCCGGGCGCGTCGTTCAGGTGTGCCGCGAAATGGGACTGCTGCTGGGCAAAGGCGGGCTCGAAGGCAACACCCTGCGGATCAAGCCGCCAATGTGCATCACGATCGCGGACGCCGATTTTATGATCGAAGTCCTCGACGCGGCGCTGTCTTCCTAACGAACCTTCTTCAATGAATATCCATGACCATCACCCTGCAACATTTTATTGGCGGCATGTGGCACGCTCCCGCCGCCGGACCGACTCGCTCGGTTTACAATCCGTCGCGGGGCCACGTGCTCGCCGAAGTCCCCGAGGATGACATCGTCGGGGCAAATGCCGCTGTCGCCGCGGCCGTTGATGCGTTTCCCCAGTGGGCCGCGACGCCGCCATCGGTTCGCGCCCGTGTGCTATTTAAATTGCGGATGATGGTCGCGGATGAATTTGATCGCTTGGCGGCGCTCGTTTCCCGCGAGCATGGCAAGACGTTGTCTGAATCTCGGGGCGACGTCCAGCGTGGTTTGGAGATGATCGAATTCGCTTGCGGCATTCCGGCGCTGCTGCAGGGCGAAAGTCTTCGCGGCGTCGCCGCAGGCATCGATTGCGATGTCGAGCGGGAACCGGTCGGCGTGTGCGTCGGTATCACGCCCTACAATTTTCCGGCGATGGTGCCGCTTTGGATGTGGCCGATTGCGATCGCGTGCGGCAATACGTTTGTTCTCAAGCCCAGCGAAAAGACACCGCTGACGTCAGTCGAATTGGTGCGAATGCTCGATGCGTCCGGTTTGCCCAAGGGCGTTTTGAACCTTGTCCATGGCGGGCATGAAACCGTCGACACGTTGCTGACGCATCCGGATGTCGCGGCGGTGTCGTTTGTCGGTTCAACGCCGGTCGCACGCAAGATTTACGAAACGGCGTGTCGCCATGGCAAGCGAGTCCAGTCGGCCGGCGGTGCCAAAAACTTTGTCGTCGTCATGCCCGACGCGGAGATCCAACCGACCGTCAGCGGCATTCGTGATGCCGCGTTTGGCTGCGCAGGTCAACGGTGCATGGCCGGCTCGACTGTCGTGACCGTCGGCGATGCAAAATCACGATTGATGCAACCGCTGATCGATGTCGCCGCGGAGATGAAAATCGGTCCGACCGACGAGCCCGCCAATCAACCAGACATGGGGGCAGTGGTTTCCGGGGAACACAAGACTCGCATCCATGACTTACTACGCCGGGGTGCGGACGAGGGTGGCAACGTGGTGCTGGACGGACGAGGTGTGTCAGTCTCCGGTGCAACGGGTGGTTACTACGTCGGCCCCACGATCGTATCGGAACTGTCGCTGGAGAATACCTTGATGAATGAAGAAGTATTCGGCCCAGTCCTTTGCATGATGCACGCCGACACCCTGGACCAAGCACTCGATTACTCCTCCGCCAGCGGCTACGGCAACGGAGCGTCGATCTTTACTTCGTCGGGTCGAACGGCCAACGAATTTCGCCGCCGCGTGAAAGCCGGGATGGTCGGAATCAACGTCGGTGTCCCGGCAACGCTGGCCTATTTTCCATTCAGTGGATGGGGCAATTCGTTCTTCGGAGACCTGCACATGCAAGGACGAGAAGGGGTGATGTTTTTCACCCGTGCGAAGACCACGACGCAAAGATGGTTTGCCCCCGATGAAGGCGACATCTGGCGGCGATAGAGCGGTGCCAGATGCAAATGCCAGCGTAAATCTATCGAACCTGTTCGACGCTGATGACCGGGTTGGCAAACCAAACGCCAATGATTTCACAGCAAGGCGGCAGCGGAATTTGGTCAATTCGAATCTCACCGCCCGAGGCGATCGACGCCGGGTCGATTTCGATCGTTTCAGGCAACAGGTCCGAAAATCCTTCCACTCGTAACGCCGGATAGTACTTGGTCAGACGGCAACCGGTCGCCAATGTCGCTGATTTTACGACAACGGGTATCTCGCGGACGACAACATCCATCGACGACGGGGTCGCTTGGCCGGGGTCGGTTTCAAGCAGGGGAACGATCTCTGTCGTGGCCATGAGGGTTTTCCTTGGACGCCGAGAAACTTCGTGGGGCAAATTTCGGCTGGGTGCGGGATATTGGGGACGGTGGGAAATTGCAAACAAGCGATCGTCAGCAAAACATTATGCAAACCAAGTGCCTGTGCTGATCCGCCGAAACGGATTGATCGTCAAAATCGCGCTGAATAACTAAGTCACTCGGCGGTCGTAAACAAGAACTTTAACTTCGGGATGCAAATGCGTGATTGGCTCAGAGTTATCGCGAAGCGAAAAGTTTCGCTAGTCCGATTGTCCTGCTCAGTCCCATCAATTTGCGGACGATGTGATTCTATTCACCCTTAAAGGCGACGTGAAGTCAATCAAACCACAATTATCAAATTCTACCTCAATTTTTCACGCGTTTGGACAAAACCGTCGCGCGATCTTCAAATACTGCGTCAACGTTTACGTTTGTGCGGGAACGAACTAAGAATTTTGCGTCTAGGCGCAATTTGCAGCAAATTTGGCCAGCAAAATAGGTAGACTCGTCACGACCAATGTGTGAATCTGACAGCCGCTAGCCTGCGAAAAACCCTCCGCTTCTTCGTTGGAATTCCATTGTCCCCCGAAGTTCGTCGCTCCCTTTTGATCTTCGCCGCCACGGTAACCCTTATTGCCGTCGGCTGGGCGTCTTTTTTTGAGACGATCCCGCCCGCTGAATTCAGTCTTCAGAACGGGACGGATCCCAAGACCCTTGACCCGGCAAGGGCCACGGGATCGATCGAAGGCCGCGTGCTGTACGAGCTGTTTGAGGGTTTGTTGCAGATGATGCCCGAGGGTGGTCCCGATCCGGTGACGCGGGTCCAAGCAATGACGCCGCAACCCGGCATGGCGGCATCGTACGACTTGTCCGAGGATCGTCGGCGGTACACGTTTCACCTTCGCGATGACGTGCGTTGGACCGATGGCTCGCCGGTAACCAGCCACGATTTTGCTTGGTCTTGGCAAAGGTTCCTGCACCCCGCGACAGCGTGCGAGTACACGTTTCACCTTCATGGTGTTCCGTATGCCAAGGCGTACAGCGGCGGCACCGTCAATGTCGGCGACCGCGTCGAAGTCGAACTTTTCGACCGCGAGGGCGAAGTCGCCCAATCGCGAAGCCGATCGGCGGGCGGAAGCGTCGCGAGGTTTCGCCACACGTCGACCGCGAATTTCCAGCATTACCCTCGCGGCACCATGCGGTACGGAACGTTGACCGACATCCGCAAACCTCCTGAGCCGTCGGAGGAGGAAATAAAAGCGGACAAAGACGCGGTGCTGAAATGGACCGATGCGTGGATTTATGTCGTGGACGTGGTCGCGCCCGGTGATGACCAAACGATCGATTGGGACGGGTCGGCCGAATCGATGTCATTTGCGACGGACCTGGAAGCGATCGACGAGTCGGCGGTCCTCGAAGGCGAAACCATCCAACGCACGCATCACGTCCTCGTCGCATTCGAAAAACTTGGCGGATTGGAAACGCCCGATGATCGAACGTTCGTCGTCAACCTGATCGATCCGATTCCGTACTTTCCCAATATCGTCGCTTTTTATCCTTTGTTCCCTGTGAATCGTCGGTGTGTCGAGACGCATGGCAGCCCGCTGTGGACAACGGTATCCAACATCGTCACCAACGGCCCCTATCAATTGGAGATGCGTCGCCTGCGTGACCGGCTGCGGGTGGTCAAATACGAAGACTACTACAACGCCGACAAGGTTGCGTTTCGCAGCGTCGATTTCCTTTTATTGGAAGGTCAAAATACGGCGGTCAACATGTACGAGACCGACCAAATCCAATGGGTTACCGATCCGCCGCCGACGTTATTGGACAATCTAAAAGTTCGCGATGACTTTTACAACGCGCCTCAATTATCAGTCTATTTTTATCGACTTAATGTAAAACGTCCGCCGCTGGACAATCCCAAAATTCGCCGCGCGATCGCGATGGCGATCGACCGTAAAGAGATTGTCGAAGAGGTGATGAAGGTTGGCCAGATTCCCGCGTTCTCCGCCGTGCCGCCTGGCCTAGCAGGCTATGAAAGTGCGAAGGGGTTTGAGTTCGACGTTGAGGGTGCGAAAAAGTTGCTAGCCGAGGCGGGCTTTCCGGGCGGCCGCGGCGTTCCCAAGCTGACCATTCTTTACAACACGACCGAGGGCCACCGTTCGATCGCCGAAGTCATCCAGCAGCAGTTGCAAAACAATCTCAATATCTCCATCGAACTTCAAAACATGGAATGGGGCAGCTTTCTTGATAAGATTCAGCAGACCGATTTTCAAATTGCCCGGGGCGGCTGGATTGCCGATTACCCCGACCCCAATACATTTCTGGACCTGTGGGTTACCGGCGGCCCCCAAAACAATACGAATTGGTCGAACCAAGCTTTTGATGATTTGATTGCCGCGTCGGCACGCGAACCCGATCCCAAAGTTCGTTTGGACCTGTTGCGATCCGCGGAACAAATTTGGATCGATGAGATGCCAGTGATTCCGATTTATTTCTACACCTCGATCAACCTGGTGAAGACGAACGTAAAGGGTTTCGCCCCCACGGCACAGGATATTCATCCCATCCAGTTGATGAGCTACGAGGAATGAAGCCATCGACCTGCCGCACTTCACTGTCTCGTGCCACGATGACGCATACAATAAAAGGTTTCTTTCGTGGGTGACCTGATACGATATCTAGCGAACCGATTTTTATGGATGTTATTGACCGTGTGGTTGGTTTACACCGTTTCGTTTTTTCTGATGCGAGCGGTGCCGGGCAATCCTTTCAGCAGCGAGCGGAGCGTGCCGCCGGCGATCGAGCGGCAATTGAAGGCACGGTATAACCTCGATGCACCGATCATGGTGCAGTACTGGGAATATGCGAAAGGCATCATCACCCGGGGTGACCTCGGATGGTGCATTCGCTTGGAGGATTACAGCGTCAATCGCGTCCTCGCCGAAGGATTTCCCGTGTCGGCGTCGCTGGCGATTTTTGGCTTGGTGTTCGCCATCGGACTGGGCATCCCCGCGGGCGTCGTTTCGGCGGTCTATCGTGGTTCCGCGGCCGATCATTCGATGATGATGATGGCGGTGTTTGGGATCGCGATTCCAAACTTTGTGTTGGCCAGTTTGGCGATTCTGCTGTTTGTGTTTTTCATTCCCCTGTTTCCCGCCGGCGGGTTTGGGACATTGAGACAAATCGTATTGCCGGCCATTTGTTTGGGTGCCCCAGTGGCGGCATACATCGCCAGGTTGACGCGGGCAGGGATGTTAGAAGTGATGACTCGCGAACATGTGCGGACCGCGTTTGCCAAAGGCTTATCCAAACGCGCGGTGATGTTGCGACACGTATTGCCGGGTGCGATGTTGCCCGTCGTCTCGTACCTCGGGCCGGCGACGGCGGGCGTGTTGACCGGGTCGCTGGTGCTGGAAAAGATTTTCGCGATCCCGGGCATGGGCAGCCACTTCATCGCCGCGGCGACGCAGCGTGATTACACGTTGGCCATGGGCATGGTGCTGGCCTACACCGTTTTGTTGTTCGTGATGAACACGCTCGTCGACATCTCGTATGCGATCATCGACCCACGGGTGAAGCTGAGTTGATGGATAAAGCCCAGACACGAAGCGAGATCGTCCAGCGCGACGCCGAAACATTGGCTAAGATTTTTGAGGAGTCCCGTGCGATTCGTGGGGTGTCGTTGTGGCAGGATGCGTGGCGACGTTTGAGACGACGGAGGGCAGCAATGATTTCGCTCGCAGCGTTGGTGACGTTGTGTGTACTCGCGATGTTGACGCCGTTGATTCCGTTTCAAAGTCCAATCGATAAGGATTTGCGGAACCGACAATTCCTGCCGCCGGAAGTCGCCGCGGTCAGCCTCGGAAATCGTGCGGGATTGAATTTCGCAGATGGTTCGTTGGCGACCGAGTTGATACGTTTTGAGACCGAGACCGCAACGTTGCGAAGCGAGCTAAACGCCGAACAAAACCCAGCCCAGCGGCTCGCGCTGGCCGAATCACTATCCCTGCGGCGAACCGTCGAGCACCCGTTTCACCAGTTGTGGAACAACCTTAGTGGCGTGTCCTGGTGGATGTGCCGCGCCCGAGTTGCGATGTTTGGTGACTATGCAATCCCGTCGCTCTTCGGCACCGACAAACTGGGTCGCGATCTCCTGTCTCGCGTGTTCTGGGGTTTGCGAGTTTCGTTGTTAGTGGGTTTCGTCGCGACGTTGGTCAGTCTTATCATCGGGGTTACCTACGGTGCAACCGCTGGCTACGTCGGCGGCTGGGTCGACACATTGATGATGAGGATTGTCGACACGCTTTATTCAATTCCGTTCATCTTTGTGGTGATCTTCTTGATCACATTTCTTGGCGAAGACAGCGTCAAGGCGAAGCTGGAATCCTGGGGCGTGAACCAGTTGATGATTTTCTATATTGTCATCGGGGCGATCTACTGGTTAACGATGTCGCGCGTCGTTCGAGGACAAGTGTTGTCGCTTCGCCAAGAACAATTTATCGAAGCGGCTCGCACGATCGGTGCCAGCCCAGCACGAATCGTGTTTCGTCATTTGGTACCCAACGTGCTGGGAATCGTGATCGTCTATCTGACACTAACCATCCCGGCGGTGATGTTATTTGAGGCGTTTCTTTCGTTCCTCGGGCTGGGCGTGGCGCCGCCGGATGTGTCGCTGGGGTTGTTGCTCAATGACGGCGTGGAAGCACTCTCCAGCATTCGATTGTTTTGGTGGGTGGTCGTGTTTCCCGGCGCGACATTGGCCGTGACACTGTTTGCGCTGAATTTTCTTGGCGATGGAGTCCGTGATGCGCTCGACCCCAAACTGAAGAATCGCGGATGACAAAAAGCAACGAACCCCCGTCGATTCTACGGGTCGACGACTTGCACGTCAGCTTTCGAACCGATGATGCGATGGTGCAAGCGGTCCGCGGCGTCTCGTTTGAGATCGGTGCCGGTGAAACGTTGGGCGTGGTCGGCGAAAGCGGCAGCGGGAAGAGCGTGACCAACCTGGCGTTGATGGGTTTGATCCCCATGCCACCCGGCGTGATCGAACATGGGACGGCGATGTTTGATGGTCGCGATCTATTGACGATGCCCGAACGAGACATGCAGCGAATTCGTGGACGACGGATCGGCATGATATTTCAAGACCCGATGACGGCGCTCAATCCGTTGATGACCGTCGGTGATCAATTGACCGAGGCAACCCGATGGCACCTTGCTCTGGATCGACATCACGCGCAATCGCGTGCCGTCGAGATGCTGGGGATGGTCGGCATCGCGTCACCGGAGGATCGATTGCGCCAGTATCCGCATCAATTCAGCGGCGGCATGAGGCAACGGGTGATGATCGCGATGGCGTTGTCGTGCGAGCCTGATTTGTTGATCGCTGATGAACCGACGACGGCACTGGACGTTACGATCCAGGCCCAGATCCTTGAGCTGTTGCAAGCTATTCAAAAACGTCGCAGCATTAGCATCGTTTTGATCACGCATGATCTTGGCATCGTGGCCAGCGTTTGTAACCGCGTGCTGGTCATGTATGCCGGACGCATTGTTGAATCGGCAACGACGGAAGACCTGTTCGCGTCACCCGCTCATCCCTACACACGCGGCCTGCTCGCGTCGTTGCCGCGGCTGGACGATGACTCGCATCAGTTGTTGCGATCGATTCCAGGCACACCG
>Ga0335395_10001724_pt1 | contig 13607 bp, 20 predicted proteins | sample MAT02_FD_205744 | JGI IMG/M metagenome (GOLD analysis project Ga0335395, IMG submission 205744) | Freshwater microbial communities from Lake Fryxell liftoff mats and glacier meltwater in Antarctica - MAT-02 (spades assembly) (version 2) ...
TCATCGCTCCATCCGTGAAGCTCTGTCTGATCCGAAAGCGATCGCTCAACCTGCCCACTCACTGTTCATTGATTAAAACTTGAAATCCTTACCTCGTATAGCTTATAGCTTTTCTTAGTGCCATTCGCCTATTGAGCTTGCTTGCCAGTACTGGAGTCGCAAGCGAATATAATTGAGCGCCTTGTCAACATTCTCATCTTCATAGCCTAAATCAATACAATCGGCACAGAAAAACTGTTCCATGTCTATTAGAGTCGGCGTACTATTCCACTCGGAAGTTCCGATTCCGGCTTGTTCAGCTTCATGAAATCGTCGTTGAATATCAGGATTTTCGTAAAAAGCTTTTGTCCCCAAAGGTATCAACGATTCTATTGTTTGAGCGAGAAACCCGTCAAATTGTTGGGAACCTAAAACCAATTGTAAGACTATTAAGTTCACATCATTACGATGGGCTTTTATTCTGTCCTCCCTTTGTTCTAACGGGATTTTTGATAAATCCAACGGTTGCACCAAATTGTTGGATTGCTTGGAAATATCAAAGTAGAATCCGTTGTAGTATGGCGTAAAATCTCCAAATGTTCCTGAACCGTCATCATTTGGTAGGTCAATCATCAATATTGACATCCCCAGAGCCAAGCATTCAGCAATTAGAGAAGATACTAATACAGACTTCCCACTTCCAGTAGTACCGATGACCATAATGTTTTTAGTTTTGGACAAGTCAATACAAACTGGCGAGTGACCCTCGTCAGCAATCAACTCAAAACCTTGGGTGTCTGCCCTAGCTGTTTGAACCGCCGGAGTTAACCCAATTACTTCACTAGCGAAAAATGATGTTCTTCTGTTGTATGGGCTTGTTAGCTGTGGTCTTTGCCTCAATAGCAAGGTTTCTAACCAAATCAGCCATGTATATTGTCTCTCACGGGTCAATTCAGCCGGTTGGTTTACATAGCCCGAAATCAACCTACAAGCCTCATCTATTTGTTCTGGTGTGTCTCGATAAACCAAAACAATTAGTGCGACATTTTCTGGCACGTCACCAGTGTATAATTGTTTTTGAGCATTGACAGACCACTCAGTATTAATCTGTGATGCTACGTCTATGGTTTTTCTACTAGCACTGATTTCAGCATTGCGCGATCGCCTAGTGATCATTTGCTGAGTTAATCTAGTCAATTTCTGATCGGCTGGGCTAATCTCTGTAATTATTTCAACATCATAAATGACATCCCTAGCAAAGATATTCCACAGGAAACGCACTTGAGCCGATGTAGAAACAAACGCCTCTGGTTTTTGCGTGAGTGTCAACACCCCCACATATTTCTTCCCATTTTTGGGAGTAGGCAGACATACCCATTGGCGATCTGCAAAGGGAATACCATTGTTCAATAGCACAGATGTTAGATGAGCGGAGTCTATGTACTGCCGGGAGTTGGGCAGAGCTTCATAAAATTCTTCTGCCAAGGTTCCATCACTGAAAATCAGGGTGTGGGGAACCTTGACTGGTTTTGCTCCCACTTGCACTGATAAGTCTTGCCACAATTCTTTCTCAGATTTCGGGGACGGATTTAACCCGATTCCAGACAGGATTTGTTGATGCCTGAGTGAAACGTTTATCGCTTTTTCCAGGACTTGAACCAAGCTTTTTCTCGTTAGTTCCGTCGCTCCTGTAGGTGTGAATCTCCTCTGTAGAAAATTCGACAAGTTGACAATAGCCCGATCAACTGCGTCTCCTGCTTCTGTTCCCCCTGGTTTGACAGTGAACGTTGCATAAACATTTAGTTTGATGGCTTTTCGTTTTTTCTGCCTTGTTAGTTCTTGTAAACGAGCTAGACAACCCCAATCTAAAAACGCACTTTCGTCATTTACAGGGTTACTTAAACGATGGCGAAAATTTTCTATCACCTCCTCTTCATTACAAAACGAACTCCAGCGAAATGTATACCTTTCATCTTGAGGAATTTCTTTACAGCCATTCTCAAAGGCGTGAGCGATGGCTTCTACCTGTTCTTCAGAATTGAATACTGGATGAATCCCCGTGCAGCTATATCCGAAAATTAGCTGCAAAGTATTATCGGTATCACCTACTTGCTTTTTACTCAGCAAGTAGGCTCCAATTGTGTATCCGCCCTTTTTCAGTCTCACGAGGCTAGTTATATCTAGTGAGTCCTCAAAAGGGTTTATTTTTTTAGGTTTAGTGCTACCCCTTTCTAATGCCATGATTTAACTTTTTTGGAACCTGCTCTTTTCTTTTCTAAAGGAGAAGAATATTTCACGTAGCCTCGTGTCCATATTGGAACTCCTGGGAAAACTCTCGACCAAAATAAATATGGTTTCTTTCCTGACAAAACTAGGGTTGTGGCACTAAACCAAAGTCCAATCAGTATGCTCCATATTATCCCTAATCCGCACAAAAATACTATAAAAAAACCTACTCCAAATGAAACTAGAGAAACAGCAAATTGGAAACCTGTAAAGATTCCGATTGATGCACTCTTACCTAAAGATTGATTGACTTGTTTGATTTCTTGCTTATATTTCATAAAGTAGTCAAGACAATTCGCAGTTCGCAGTTCGCAATGCGCTAAACGCGCCGCTACCGCTAACGCAATTCGCAGTTAAAACAATTGCGAATTGCGAATTGGTATGGTAGGGGCTTGTACCCACTTTTAGAATTCACAATTTGCATTTTCAATTGCGAATGGGCGAAAAAGCGAATTGTTTTAGCAAGCTTCTGTAACCCCAGCAAACAGAATGGTTTGGGCAATGAATAGCACCAGAGTCACGAAAAATATACCAATTGGTTGTTGAACCATCTGGGTAACTTCTTGCCCGTCTCCCAGCGCATTTGCTACTTTGACACCAGATGCTACAAAGTAAACGAACAACATCACGGTTATTGCTGCGTTAATTACTGCGGGTAACGCATTAATTGCGGCGTTACCCGCAGCACCAGCAGTCCCAAACATACACGTCAATGCAATTTGTACAGGGTTAAATAGTCCAAACGCATGGGCTGGCATTGTTTGAATCCCCACAATCAAAGTAACACCGACAGCATAAATATGATGCTGATATTTCCGCCCCAATCTTCCTATTGCTTTCGCCACAATTTGGGTTTGTGTTCGTTGCTTGGGTTGAAATTTATTAGATGCCAAGACAATTGCTCCTTTCTTCATATTTTTTTACAAATACAACAGTTAATTATCAATTCTCAGTCAAAAGGCACTTGATAACTGATAACTGGCTTAAGAGTTCCTACTCCTGTAAGAATTCAGAAGCTAGAATACAGGATTTAGGATAGTAAAAGAACCAGGATAAAGTTTGATAAATCAATATACTAATTTCCTTGTAACTTCTGATTCCTGAGTGCTGAATCCTTTCCTATTCCCTTTCTTCGATTTCTTCGATCACTTTTTCAATACTCTTTGTCGAAACTCACTCTCTATGTCAGCTAAAGTATGTTCTCTAGCCAGAGAACGGATTTCTTGAAGTACTGCGATGTGACACTCGTATAGCTTGGCATAACCATTCAATCCACCTGTTCTTTTATTGGTGAATTTTCTAAACTCCGGCAAGTACTTACGAGCTATATTCAAATATGCTTGCAGTTGCCTTGCAGAAACCTTTGGCTTTAACATCGCCGCAACTTCTAATCTTGTTAGTTCTTCATTTTGCCAGGTAAACCCCCCTATCCCCATGATTCTGAGAACTTCTTGGAACTTCTAACTATACATACATAAAATACCCGCCTTTTTCGTGGCGGGTAATTGGCATTTGCAAAAATAGAGAAATTTCTTTGCGCTGTTCGGAGTATTAGCCGGAGAGTGGTTCTTGTTCACAAAACACAAAAGCCTTTCGCCTTTAAAGTATCTGCCTTCTTCAATTGGTGAGCTATTTTCGGTAATTTCTTTACCCAGTAAGCATTTCAGAAATCAGATGTCTTTGTCCTGGAACTTTACCTTGATTTATCCATTTTTCATCTAACAGGGCGCAAAGTTGGTAGACAACAAAATGGGGATTTCGTTTCGCTTTTCCTTCTAGACCCCAGCTCCGAACAGTAAAATCTGCGTATCCTAAAATGCGTGAAAGTTCGGGGTAGGTTAATTTCCACTTCTTCTTAAACTCTATTGGGTGCATAGTATTTATTTGATACTTGCATAAGGAACTTATTTAATATTTATAACATAATTACTTGGTCAAATCTTTATAATTTACTTTGGGAAGATCAATCAACTTTTTATATTTGCTTATCTTAATATTTTTCTAAAATACATTAGTTATTATAGGGTTTATCCAATTTATCTATAATAGAGATATTCTCTTTTAATCAATCAATCTTATGTCAAATACCGATGCTCATTTTCAGCAACTCTTCCAACCCAAAAGTCAAGTTAATAAATATGACGAAAATCCGCCTCTATTAGCCAATCGCCTAACTCCCACTGATGAACAGATTAGAGATTGGCTACAATCTCCACCAATAAAACAGTGGCTTACCAAACTACTAATGGGCATACCGAATAATCTCAAGACAGAAGCGATAAATACCATAATCAAAAATGTTATACAAAACCCAGATAAAGACTGTCGAGTACAATTCAGTAGTTCAACTATTGGAGTTGATGTTTTCCGGTGGCAGCTTTGGGCATCCTATAAATTACCTTACGCCAGTGGAATCAAAACTCCTGATTGCCCCTACACTTTGAAAAAACATTTGGATGCTTCCGACTAAGTTCCCGGATGGCATAATTCCATATTTTCGTTAAATTCACACACAATAGCCGATCTATTCTTACCAAAAGTACTATGCTTAACTGCGAACTGTGGATTGCTTCCACTATCTCACAAACAGCAATTCCAAAGAAATAGATAAAAGTACGAAAATAATCCGTACTTCCGTCTCTTGATTTTTAATCATCGTTATGTTTTGGTAGGGTGATGCCATTTCCAATGATTTGGCTAGCGCTTGAAGACCGTTAAATTACCAGATGAATAACCAGATGAATAACCCATTACCCACAGAAATCATCCACGCGGATATCCCGCCAAATATCCGAAATCTGCCAGCCTGATTTCCCCACCGATTGTACTAGAGGATTATCACGCAATGGAATGTAATTCGGTTCTCTTGAAGGAGAAATGGCTGTTGGTTTGTCCTCAACCACAGGAGTTGAAGAATTAACGGTATCAGATTGAAGAAGTCGGTCTTCTGCTTCTTCGATTGATTTCATCTGTCTCAGGGTGAGTTTTTGAGATTTTTTGATGAGTTCCATAGTTAACAAAAACTGTAATGCAGTTGAATACTGAAAAATCGCACAGAATAATTAGGATACAGCAACTTTCGCACTTCTTGAAAACACATATACGTTGTGCTTCTCTCAATTGAGATCGTTGCGATTAGGAGATGACAGTTGAATCACCTCAGAAAAACGTGAATACTTAACCGCATCGGTAGGGGGACAATCCGCCGACACTGCAAGTAACCCAATTTTTAGATCCTCGAAATAAATCACACCCCCAATACGCCCTTCAACTTGGAAAGCTCCATGAAATAAACGATACGGAGCTATGTAGATCAAGAAAAAGCCATTAATCTTTATGGCACTGCCAAACATCTGCTGACAAGTTTTGTGGAGGACAGCATCTAGGTATTCATTATCGGCAGGCTCACCCAAGTCAGTAAATTCCGGTTGATCCGCAAAATGATCCATATAAAATAGCCAGATATCGGACAAGTCTGCGTCATTCGTCAGTTTTTGCTTTAGTGACTGCAATCGGTCGATTTTCATGGTGTGGATATTCAGGAGATGGGGTGAGCAGACAGCACTGTTAAAAATTTACCACGGCGATCGCGGACGATTGATCAGCTGTGCGCTCGGATTAGACAATAAAAGCTCATCGACTTCATTCAAATCAAACTCAATTGCTGCACTTTCTCCCCTACCAAATACTCTGTCTTCAGTTTAAAGAAACAGATGCACCAGCGATCGCTCAATACTCGTTCAATCCCATGCGGTTGCTTGTTGTCGAAGCTGATGCAGTCTCCCGGCTCTAACCAGTATGACTCCATCCGTCGAGTGTCCTGACAACCGGAGATAGAGAACTGCGCTCGACCTATGACATTGATTTGTGCCGCCCCGGAAGCATAAGCAGGTGAATCACGGTGTACCTTAATTTGTGTGCCGGCGGGGTAAAACAAAACAAGCGCTTGGTGAAAATCGGATAGCAGTTTCTCACCCAACGCTTCAATTTCAGTAGACCGAGGATACATGGACGAATTAATCGTTTTAACTTCAGCTTTTCTACCTGATTTGGCACTGGTCAGTTTAACGAATCGTCGCAGATGCAACTCCCGGCGGCCATCAGCATATCCAGAAGTAGAGGGAAACATCAAATGTTTTACGGACTCGCACCAATCCTGAACTTGGGCTAACTTTTCTCCCTCCAACTTGCCCCCTCGTGCAATGAGACTGGGGGATTCGGTTTTTGGTGTAACAACTGGCTGTGGTTTTGGTGTGGATTCAGGAGCAGCTAAGAGCGAAGGAACCAAACGCGCACGGTAGAAATCACTGCACAGCCCAGACAACACTCCCAGTAAACCTAACTCTGACCAATCGCCCAAATCCTCATCGCCTAACGATATTTGATAGTAACCACAAGGTAGGCGTAAGCACTGCACGAAATATCCAGCGTCATAGCAGTTGGACAACAGCCTTTGAATTCCGTGCGGATAGCTGGAATTGAGAGGGGGAATAAGTTTGTCCTTCACATCAAGAAAGGCATCGCTTGTTTTTAGGGATGTGATTGAATTGGTAGTGATGGGGGTGTAAGATTGTTTACTTAAGGTGTTACTGATGTTAGGGGTATCGGTTAAGGCGTTCCCCTTATTCAACTGGGTAATGGGTTTAAGGGTAAGAATTAAGTTCGTATCCTTGTCAGAATTTCCCGCCTGACCAACTTCCCCACCCCAAAGTTGAGGCAGACTGCGCTTAATCACCTCCCGTCCAACGATGTGCCGATGGCAGAAATCTCCAAGTTTTTCGTAGCAGCACAATGTAATATCTGTACCTGATTGTTTCTGCTTGTTAACCCAAAGCTCAATCAACTGCTGTCGGGATTGGAGAATCTCGTGAAAGTGCCGCTTGTACTCCTGCTGCGCGGCTTCATCTTGGGCTAAGGATTTCCACCATTTGAGCAATTCGGGAGTCGGAGCAAAGAGGGGCAGATGTTTGCCCTTCCAGTTTGGGGGAGGGTATAGGGATATAGAAACCGCTTCCCCTTGAATTTGCCCACGATAGTATGAAGTGTATATTGTCATACTCGCACCTTTGACTAATAATAATTTGCTCTTTCTTGTATCGTGAATAATTGAGTTGCAAAACTGGGAGGCACAGACTGTGTACGTCCCCCAACTCTTTCTATTAGCAGTGGTATTGGCACGTAGCTGCATAGCATTTTGCACAGCCTTCGGAAATGCGAGAACATCCCACGATTGGGTTAATTGTTTCATCTGTCCAAGAAATGTTAGTTGTCATAATGAAACAATTACTCCTTTTTCATCAAATTTATTTGCTTCATCTCCCCAACAGTCCCAACCCTGACGTTCTTCACGAGCAAACATTTCTAACTTCCTCTCAACGGGACATAATTTATCTACCATTGAGAGGAAAGCCGAAGGTTTTCTTGAATGCTCCCGTCGTCGTGCGCGTAAGATTGTCGATTCGTTGGTGAGTGTCCGTCCGGCAAAAGCTTTCACATTACCCCGGATTCCCAAAGCGCAGTGTTCGGTACAATTTCTCAGCCAGTGGCCAGTGCCAATATGCGGAGTCCCGGCAATGGTTACTTTTTCCCAAGTGAGGATAGTCTTGAGGTCAAATCCCCAAGTCTCTAAGCACTTTGCAGCTTCTATCATGTGATTATTGGTATACCACAGCCAGAGTACACAGCCATTAGGGTCGCACAATTCGGGAATGGGCAGCGCTAGAATTTCTTCTATCTTCATCGGCTTGTAGGGGATTCGATTGCGGTGGGTTTTATCTTGATTACGAAGGCGATAGAACCAGGGTGGATCTATGACAATGCACTGGTATTGTCCGGTGAGTGTTGTTAGTCGCATTCAACCCTCCAATCAGCAGCCCAAATAAAAGGGATATTAGCAGCCAGGGCGCAAGCTTGGTTTTCTAGGCTGTAGCCTACATTGAAGTTAATGGTTAAATTCAACGACAGTGAAAACGTGGCATACTTACTCATCATCTAATTCTTCGCCTTCATAAAAACTCACCCCAAATAACTCATGAATAAAAGTCCCTACTTTTTCCCAATTAACTTGGCTACAATCTACTTCCGGCATAGGATACTTTTTAGTGATTCTTTTGAAACTAGAGAAATCTTCCCAAGTCCACTCGCCTAACTTATCTGATTCGGACTCAGTTAGGTAATTTAGGCTAATAATATAATCCTGTACTCTTTCTCTGATTTGTTCTCTGTCGCCAAACTTCCAAAAGTCTCGAAGCCAAGCAATAATTTTTTCTGTACTGTCTGTTTCTTCTTCCTCTTCTTGTAATTCCGATTGAATCAATTCAAACTCTTTAAATGCAACCAAAGCCATTGCTACACACGCTCTTTCTGCTGAATGAGTAGCATCTTGCATTCGACAATCATCGCGGACTACATAGCCCTGAATCGCATAGAATTTCTTCGCCAGCTTTTCAATTAGTGCGTCTTCTTGAAAGTATCCAAGTTCCATAATTACTCCTGTTGCTGTGTTAAATAATCGTTGTTATCTCCACGGGGTAAAATTGTTCCACTGAAACCAAACTGAGCCAGATTCGGGGTATGCAGCCGTACTGTGGACTTCAAGCGGATTGCCCCAGTAGCAACAAGCGTTGATTGCAAAGGTGGGTTTTTCCTTTTGTGTGCCATCTTGCAGAAGTACTGTGGAGATGTGGTCTTCCACCCATATTTCAACCCATTCCCGCCGCAAGTATTGAGTATAAAAGTTATCCCATCTGGTTTGGTTCCAGCGATCAGCATCATCTTTGTCGTATCGCCACAACTTAAATACCTGGTTCCAGTGCGCCAGAAACTCTAGAGCCACAGATTTGGACTGCATGAGAATTTCTTTATCCCCTGGTACAAGCGTTAAATCCTCATACAGTCGTGGAAGTTCCGTAGTCATGCCGCCGTATTCAACTGTGTACCATTCGATACCACAGATGTTTTGCTCTACTTGCTCTGCCCACACAGCCTCTCGCTTTTTGGCGGTTTCTCTGGCTTTTTGTATGAACATATCGCAGCGCAATACACCTTCTATTGGGGAGAGTCCGCCGTAGACCATCTGGTGTTGAAAGATGGGGTCATGGGCTGACTCCCAACCGGTAGTATTGATTGCGTCTATTTGTTTAGCTATTGCGGCGGCTCGTGGGTCTTGGAATTTAGTCATCTCTTTTTACCTCTGCCATACCTGCTGATAATGCTTGCTGGGGTGTAATTAATTCATTTGGAATTGCCTAATACTTATCAAGCAGTTACTAAAGATTTTCTGCCAAAAGCTTTTGCTTCTCTAAGCGCTGCACTGGGGCTAGGATGTGCAAAGAACTCTTCTACAGCTTTGGCCAGTCCGGCGGCGACAACTGGATCATGACAAGCATACACATAAACCTGTTGTTGAACGCCGTTAACTAATCGCGTTTCTTGGCGTGAGCCTAACTGTGGGTAAAATATCCGAATCCACGTTCCCAGGTGTCCGCGATAGTGAGAGCCTTTGATGGCAACGGTTTTACCCAGTTCAATTTCTGCGAAGTTCACCACGCCCATCCATTTTTCTTGTGTGCCTGGGAGGGCTTGTCTGTTATGTTCAGCGAAGAGATTGGCAGCGTAATCCGTTATCTGCTGTTCCATGTATGGGTTTAGTTTTCTCCCAGTCAACTCAGTTAAGGTCTTGATCGCTGACACCAATGTTTTTAATCGCTCCTCGGCTGGAGGAAGGGCTGGAGAGGGTGGTTGTTCTGCTGTCGTGAGCGAATAATTACCTGTTCTGCGGATAGCTGGGAGGACTTCGTGAAACACCCAACGTTGGAAACGCTTTGCTACAGGTTTACGGGACTTAAAGATGAGGCGGTATAGCCCAGGTTCGGTAACAGTAAGCATTTCTTGTTCTCCACCAGGGGTAACGACATTAGCGTTACCCTTTTCGTCGTCTTCCAGAGATGCAAGAGCTTCACTGACACCGGACATCCTGATTTGAAGGCACGAACACACATCACTCGCTACCCACTCTGGTTTTTCTGCTGTACCGACAAAACGAACTTCTTTCCCTTCAAATGCAAAAACTGATAGGTTAGACATAACTATTCCTCTTATGGTGGCGTAGTTGAGGCGATCGTGTTGCTGACAGGCTGGCGGTCGCTTTCAGTTATCATGCTTCTTAAAATCAACGTATTTATTTGTCTGCTACTCTTGCTCCTCCTCATCTTCTTCAAAATAGACACCAAAGCTAACTCCTAAAACTGCTTCTATTCTTCTTAGGGTTGCTAGAGGTAATGTTTTCATCTCTTCATTTTCAATTGAGTACCAATTGGGGATACTCATTTCAGCTAAAGCAGCCAATTCTGTAAGTGGCCGTCTATCAATCTTTCTTGTACGCCGAATCATCTCTCCTAGTCCGGGAATTTCCTTTTGAATGCGCTTTTCAACCTTCATCAAACATGAACTCACTAAACCACCTCCTTTATTTAACCCTCGGTTTTACATTTACTACTATAAGGTAATACCTTATTTATATAAAACATAGTTTAGTAACATAAAGTCATACTTTATTTTCATAAACTACAGGTTGACAAAAATAAAGTGTGGCTTTATAGTAATAAACATAAGGGCAAAGGAAAGCGAACCGCCTGCACCTGAACGCAGTTCTAGATTTGATCAACAAAAACATAGATTTGAGAAACGAGAACCCCCCGTCGTATAGCACAAGGTATACCGGGTAAAGTCGGCTGGGGGAGATACTCAAGATCACTCAAATAAGCAACACAAGACTGTACAGAGGGTACGGTAACTGCCCAATACCTTGTCTACAGTCTTTGTGCTGTGATGTTGACAAAAGGTAATAATTTGGAGGTGGTGAAAGGGAACAATGAAACAAAGTACCATCAGAGCTTTATTTCAGGCTTACAATTCATTACATATAATTATTGATGAGTTGTATTATGAGTTTGAGAAAGCTGTAGAGAATGAAGACTATGGCGACGCTAGCTTATTGGAGGCTAGAGCGGGTAGACTATTTTCAGAAGCCGAAGCAATATTAGCCGTAATTTTAGAGTATCAAAATGGATAAAGTTCTGATACAATCCAAGGCTTTGGAAGCCAAAGTCAAGAGCAGTCAAGCGATTGAGAAATTCAAAGAAGGCAAGTATATCGAAGGACATTCCCTGATGAGTCAAGCCAGAGATGCAGGGCGGGTTTGTACCCAGTTAATCAAAACCAGTCAATTAGAACCTGTGTTAGCTCAGTTTGAGAAATTAAGCCAAGAGTAAGGCTAAACCAGAATCCCACCACCTAATAAAAGCGTTGTGTAAATACATAGCGCTTTTATTTTTTTGCTGTACCCGTAGCCTGACACGCTGTGTCTTCTGCTAGCTCCGGTTACTGGCGCTTGAGTAAGAAATGTGAGGCTACGCCAAATTGAGTTGAGATTCACCTCTTAACTGGAGAACTTCAATGGATTTAGATTTTGATTACTCAGTTCACTTTGCAAATATTCAGAGGGTGATTAACAACATCCCTGAACCGTGGAAGACGGAACTAGCTGATACAGCAGTTGACCTTCGAGGGCAAATTAAACAAAATCACGAAGAAATGACAAAGCTGACGGCGGAGCAATACAGGGAAATCTTGGATTCTAACCCTGTTTGCTTTTAACCGATCCTTGGAACTCTCGGCTACGCCAAAACAATTTGAGAACGTTGTGCTGAAGACACAACGTTGTTTCATGCAAAAAAACAGAGGTGATCGCTCACCTGCGAAGTCTGCGATCGCCTCTAATTTAAATTCAAATTCACAACCCAGATAGGTCTATGAACAAGACAACTGTAGCATTAGCAGAACTAGAAACGGTAGAAATTGATTTCTGCGAGCATGAGATTTACGCTGTTGGAAAGTTAATTGCTAGCATCAGACATGACGATGATTTAACTCAACCCTGGTTGGTGTTGATAAACGGTGTAGAAGTATTTCGCCACGACACCTTCAAAAGATGCCACAGCTTCATCACATGGCATTACAAAGAAAACACATTGCCCGAACCCCAAGCTGTTGTCCCACAAGTCAGTTATGTACCTGAGCCTGTAGAAGAAGCTTATTTAGAGTTTCAGACAGAAGAAGAAGTTACAAGCACAGAACAGCCTATTATTGTACAGCCGTTGTCTGATTGGGATTTCACCCCGCCCAAGTTCAATTGTCACCCTGGCGTTATCTGCCCTGATTGCGATGGTCATGGGTGCGGTAATTGTGGGTATCGCGGGACTCGTGCGGAAGACTTGTGTGAGCCAGTAGACGATTACCGATTGACTTATGTGGGCAAGACTGACATTCAAACGGCTGAAAACTTATATAAAGGTGATGAATTTTTGGGAATCCTCTTCAAAGTGAGGAACCCTGATTAGTTGTGGGACAACGACCCCAAAACTTATTATTGGCGGTGTGGAGATGGGGTGAAGTATTGGAGTGTTAAAGAGGCTGTAGAGGTGCTATCCAGGGTAACTGCTCCGATTGAACTACCGCAAGTTCGTCGGGAGTTGGTAGCAGCGTAAATAAAAAGGTGGGTTCTCATACCCACCACATAAACAACTCTTGTAAAATAAAACACAGTTCGCCAGGGCCAAAATGACCGAACAACCTCATCAACCTCACGACAAATTTGCCAAGGAATTTTTAGAGGAGCTACTGGCTCCTTTGGGTGAAGTAAAAATTAACAGGGAAGTCAAGACAATTCGCAATTCGCAGTTCGCAATTCGCAATTAAGACAATTAGAGGGGGGTTGTACCCACTTTTAGGCAATTAATTCACAATTTGCATTTTCAATTGCGAATTGCGAATTGCGAATTGCGAATTGGTTTCGGCGTATCAGTGTAATGACGCAGACAGATTTAACTTTATATGACCAGGAGTTAATTATGAATTTAACAGAAGCTTATCAAGAAGCAAGAGCGCAAGCGGTACAAGAAGGAGTAGAGCAAGGAGTACAACTTGAACGCCGCCAAGTTGTAGAAAACTTGTTGAGATTCCGATTTGGTTCTGTGGATGAAGAACTTTCAAAAGTAGTCGATATTTTATTGCAGTTAACACCAGAAGAATTTACTCCGCTATGCCTTCAGTTATCCCGTGAAGAGTTGTTGCTCAGGTTTAATTCACACGGATAATCTTAATCTAATAACTGTTTCATCAAGCGCTTTTGTAGTAACAAGAGCGCTATTTTATTATTGGACTTTGGACAAAAAAAATGTTCGCGTAAAAATTACGCGAACAAGGAAAATGATTAATCTTGTTTATACTTTCTCGCATCTTCTATCAAATCTGCTGACCATATTAGTCAACAACACTAGGAG
>Ga0335395_10001726_pt1 | contig 13600 bp, 14 predicted proteins | sample MAT02_FD_205744 | JGI IMG/M metagenome (GOLD analysis project Ga0335395, IMG submission 205744) | Freshwater microbial communities from Lake Fryxell liftoff mats and glacier meltwater in Antarctica - MAT-02 (spades assembly) (version 2) ...
GGCTGGGTCAGTTCCAGCAAACCCGTGACGCCTGATTTCAGCCGCATCAATCCACTCAGCGGATTTGGCCGCATGTTTACCAAGGACAAGCTGGCCGAGGTCGGAAAGATGGTGGTGGTCGTGATCGTGCTGGCCGGCATTGGAACCTTTTATCTCGCCCGCACCATCCAGCCGATAGCTGCACTGGTGATGCAGCCCGCGGTCGCAGCGCTGCAGTCCATCGGCGATTGGCTCATCACCGGCATGGGCATGATGCTGCTGCTGATGCTGGTCGTGGCGGCCATCGACGTGCCTTTGCAAAAGTACTTGCACAAGTCGCGGCTGAAGATGTCGCACCAGGAATTCAAGCAGGAAAACAAGGAATCGGACGGCAACCCGCATGTGAAGGGGCGCCAACGCCAGCGCCAACGCGAACTCTCGCAAAGCGGCAGCGTCTCGGCGGTGCCGAAGGCGGATTTCGTGGTGATGAACCCGACCCACTTCGCGGTCGCGATCCGCTACGACGAAAAGACCATGGGCGCGCCCCAGGTGATCTCCAAGGGTGCCGACCTGCTGGCCATGCGTATCCGCGATCTGGCCCGCAGCCATGCGATTCCTGTGCTGCAGTCGCCGATGCTGGCACGTGCGCTCTACGCCAATGCCGAGATCGGACAGGACATTCCAAGCGCCTTGTACACCGCTGTGGCGCAGGTGTTGGCCTACGTCTACCGGCTCAAGGCGGCGCTGCGCGGCGAAGCGCCGATGCCCGGGGAACCGCCAGAGCCCGAGGTGCCCGCTGAACTCGACCCGCAACACGCCCGCGCGCGCATCGCATGAAGCCGATGATCGATACGCTGCAACGGTGGCTGGGTCCTTACGCCAACTTCGCCCGAGGCGCGGCTGCACCCTTGCTGGTGATCGCGGTGCTGGCCATGATGGTGCTGCCATTGCCAGCAGCCGTGCTGGACGTGTTTTTCACCATCAACATCGCGATCGCCCTGATGGTCATGATGGTGGCCGCCTACATGCTGCGCCCCCTCGATTTCGCAGCCTTTCCGGCGGTGCTGCTGCTCACCACGCTGATGCGCCTGTCGCTCAACGTGGCCTCGACGCGGGTCGTGCTGATGGAAGGCCATACCGGCCCCGGCGCTGCAGGCGCGGTGATCGAAGCCTTCGGCCATTTCCTGATCGGCGGCAACTTTGCGGTCGGCCTGATCGTGTTCCTGATCCTGGTGGTCATCAACTTCGTTGTCATCACCAAAGGTGCCGAACGCATTGCCGAGGTGTCGGCGCGGTTTGCGCTCGATGCGATGCCGGGCAAGCAGATGGCGGTGGACGCCGACCTCAATGCCGGCACCATCGACGAGAAGGAGGCCAAACGTCGGCGCGCCGAGGTGTCTGAAGAGGCCGATTTCTTTGGCTCGATGGATGGTGCCTCCAAGTTCGTGCGGGGCGACGCGGTGGCCGGCATCCTGATCTTGCTGATCAACCTGGTTGGCGGCTTTGCCGTCGGCATGCTGCAACACGGCCTGAGCGCCGGCGAAGCCGCCGACATCTACATCCTGCTGGCGGTGGGCGATGCGCTGGTGGCGCAAATTCCGGGTCTGCTGATCTCGGTGGCTGCCGCCATGGTGGTCTCGCGCGTGGGCAAGGAGCAGGACCTGGGCCGCCAGATCGTGCAACAGATGTTTGTATCACCCCGGGTGCTCGGTATCGCCGCAGGCATTCTGATCGTGCTGGGCCTGATACCGGGCATGCCGCACTTTGTGTTTCTGTCGATCGGTGCCATCCTGGCCTACGGTGCCTGGATGCTGGCGCACCAGCCGCCGCCTGCAGACCCACAAGTGGCAGCCGATGCAGCGCCGGCCCACGACGGCGAAGCCTCATGGGACGATCTGCAACCGGTCGATCAGCTCGGGCTGGAACTCGGCTATCGCCTGATCGCACTGGTCGACAAGACCCGCCAGGGCGACCTGCTCAACCGCATCAAGGGCGTGCGCCGCAAGTTTGCGCAGGAAGTGGGCTTTCTGCCACCGGCGGTGCATGTGCGCGACAACCTGGAGCTCAAGCCCAGCGGCTACCGCATCACCTTGCGCGGCGTGATCGTGGGCGAAGGCGAAGCCTTCCCCGGCATGTTCCTGGCGATCAATCCGGGTGGCATCACGACACCGCTGATCGGCAATGCCACCACCGACCCGGCCTTCGGCCTGCCAGCGCACTGGATCGATGACCGGCAGAAGGAAGCGGCGCAAATGGCCGGCTTTACCGTTGTTGATTCCGAGACCGTGATGGCCACGCATTTGTCACACTTGATGCAGGTGCAGGCTTCGCGTTTGCTGAGCCGCACCGAGACCCAGCAACTGGTGGACCATGTGGCCAAGCTGGCACCCAAATTGATCGAGGAAGTAGTTCCGAAAATGGTCTCCATCGCCGTATTCCAGAAAGTGCTGCAGCTGCTGCTGGACGAGGGCGTGCATATCCGCGACATTCGAACCATCGTCGAGTCGCTGGCCGAGCACGCAGCCACCACCATCGACCCAGCCGAACTGGCCAAGCGCATCCGCGTCGCTTTGTCGCCAGCGATCGTGCAGCAGATTTACGGTCCGACGCGCGAACTCAACGTGATCGCCATCGACCCCGCACTCGAGCGTCTGCTGGTGCAGGCACTGGGCAGCACCAGCGGCCCGGCGCTCGATCCGGGCGTGGCCGACATGTTCACCCGTACGGCGGCCGAGGTGGCGCTCAAGCAGGAAGAAAGCGGCGTACCCGCCTGCCTGCTGGTGCCCGACCCGATCCGCAGCGCGATTGCACGTCTGCTGCGCCGCGTGGCGCCGCGCCTGCAGGTGCTGGGGCATAGCGAAATACCCGAAACCCATACGATCCGCATAGGTCCCATCCTGCGAGGTGCAGCAACATGAACATCCAACGATTCACCGGCGCGACCTCGCGCGAAGCCCTGGCCAAGGCACGCATGGCCTTTGGCGACGGCACGCTGATTCTGTCCAACCGCCAGACCGCGCTGGGCGTCGAAGTGATGGCCACCACCGAAGACAGCGTGGGCACGCTCGACACACGCAGTCGCGGCGCAGCGTCCCCAACCACGCCGCAAGCCGCGGCGCAGCGACCGGCTGCGCCCGAACTGCGCGTAGAAGCGCCGCCAGCCCCACGCGCCCTGCCCGCTTCGCACCAGCAGGTGCAGCAGGACACGACGCAACTGGCCATGAGCACCCTGTCGTTTCAGGACTATGTGCGCGAACGCATGTTGCGAAGGCGTCAGACCGAAACGCCACCGGCAGCCGAGGAGGTCGGTCTGCGGGTACCGGTTGGCGTGCCAGCGCCGCGCCCGCGCGTGCAGCCCTCCGTAACGTCGGCCCCGGTGGCCGTGGCCCGGCCGGAGCCGGTGGCTCTGCCCCAGGGCTCGGCGGTTGGGGCGCGCAGCATCGCCGACGAATTGCAGGCCATGCGCGACCTGATCGAAGATCGCTTCAACACCTTCGCCTGGCTCGGACAGGCGCGACAGAATCCGATTCAGGCCAACCTGATGCTCAAGATGTTGCGCGCCGGATACTCACCGGCCTTGTCACGCGCAATCCTCGAGCGCATGCCCGACACCCTGGGCGCGCCCGAGGCCATGCAATGGATGATCGAGTCGATTCGCCGCAACATCCACACCGGCCAGGACCAGCTGCCGCTGTACGAGGAAGGTGGCGTCTACGCACTGGTCGGCGCAACCGGCGTGGGCAAGACCACCACCGCAGCCAAACTTGCCGGCCTGTGCGCCGAACTGCATGGCCACGCCAGCGTGGGCCTGATCACGCTCGACACCCAGCGTGTCGGTGCCCATGCCCAGTTGCGCGAACACGCGCGTGGGCTGGGTCTGGTCGCCCACCTGGCGCATGACCGTGCCGCATTGCAGGACCTGCTCGGCCTGTTCGCGGCCAAGAAGATGGTTTTGATCGACACCACCGGACTGGCACCGCGCGATCCGCGCAAGAACGACGCGTTGGACGTGCTGGACCTGCCCGGCGTGCGCCGCTTGCTGGTACTCAATGCCGGTGCGCATGGCGACACGCTCGATGAGGTGGTGGCCGCGTTCAAATCGGTGGACCTGCAACCCACGGTGCTGTCCAAGATCGACGAAGCGGTCAAACTCGGCCCGGCCCTGGACGTGACCATCCGCCACCAGCTGGTGCTGCGCGGTGTGACCAACGGCCAGAAGGTTCCGCACGACTGGGACGGCGCCGACGCCGGGGACCTGGTGCGCGAATCGATGCGTGTCAGTGGCAAGTCGGCGTTCGACCCCAAGATCACGGATCTGGGTTTCCTGTTCCTGACGCCGGAATCCCACGGCGCTGCGACAAGCCAGGCCCACGCCTGATTCGGACCAGCGCCGCTGCACTCCACCTCCCACCTCAGATCGAACGGAATTGACTTGCGCCACCATGAAGCCCCCATCCGAGCACGGTCTGCTCCGGCTGCCCCTACGGGAGAGTTATCGATGTACACCGCCAAGGGTCAGCTCGACCGCAATGCCCTGATCAAACAGTACCAGCCACTGGTGCGCAAACTCGCGCACCACATGATGGCCAAACTGCCGGCCAGTGTGCAGGTCGACGACCTGATCCAGGTCGGTCTGATCGGACTGTCGGAGGCCTTGCAGCGTTTCGAGGCGTCGCAAGGCGTGCAGTTCGAGACCTTTGCGACCCAGCGCATCCGCGGTGCCATGCTCGACGAGCTGCGTGAAAACGACTGGATGTCGCGCGGATCGCGCAAAAGCCAAAAAGACATCGAGCAAGCGCTGCGCCGACTGGAGCATCAGCTCGGACGCAGCCCGCTGGAGTCCGAGATCGCCCAGGAGCTGGGCATGACCCTGACCGACTACCAGAGCCTGCTCGGCAAGGTCCGCGGCACGCAACTGGTGTACCTGGAAGACATGTCGCGCAACTCCGAGGGCGAGGACGGATTCCTGGACCACCATGACGTGGCCGAGGATGGGTCCGATCCGATGGCCGTGCTGGGCGACCAGCGTTTACGCGTCGCGCTGGTGGCGGCCATCAAGAACCTGCCCGAACGCGAGCAGTTCGTGATGAGCATGTATTACGAGCAGGACATGAACCTGAAAGAAATCGCAGCGGTGCTAGGCGTGACCGAGTCCCGGGTCTGCCAGCTGCACAGCCAGTCGATCGCCCGCTTGCGGGCCAAGATGCGCGAGCACTGAGCGGATCACCCGGCTAGATGTAGGTAACAGCCGGACATCCGACGAAGAGTTGGGGACAGAGCTTGCCCACTGCCCCGGAATCGGCTCAGGCCGATTTCGCAAGTGGCTGCGGTATGTCCCTCAAGGGGGAGGACATCCACATATCCGACGAAGTGTTGGTGCCAGAGCAAAATTGCTTCGCAATTCTTGGGTTGGGCACACAAGGTAACAGCCGGACATCCGACGAAGTGTTGGTGCCAGAGCAAAATTGCTTCGCAATTCTTGGTCTGGCACACAAGGTATCAGAACGGTCGAAAAGCCGCCGTTGACATGCCGCGACCTGCGTATCGGCCCAGCGCACCTGCATAGGTGGGGGGCTGGGCCTGCGGCACCAGGGATTGCAGTGAACGCTCGACCGCTGCCGAGCGGCGCAACAGGGCTTGGCGCTGCATCGCGATGTCGCGCGCCACTCGAACCAGCCGTTCATGGGCTGCTTCGCGCAGCGACGCGCCGCTATCGACGCCACGCAGCGCCAGCGCCAAAGCATGGGCGCTGGCGTGCAGCTCACGAGTCGCTGCATGGACCGTTTCGGGCATGCCCAGCAACAAAGCCGCTCCGGTGGCGGCGACGCTCCGCTCGGCCTGGTCTAGCGCGTCGTGAACGTCCGCTAGGGCCTGGATGAATGGCATGGATGGCTATCCGGTAAAACTGGGATGTCAAACGGGATCGGGCTGTTGGACAAGCCCGGTCAATTCAGGAGGACGTCCGCTGCAGCATGTCGCGGGCGTTGGCCAACAGCTTTTCAGCAATCGCTTCGGGGTTGACGGTATAGGTCTTGTCGGCGATCGCCTGGCGGATCGCCTTGACTTTCTCGACATCGACCTCCGGCTCGGCCGAACCCGCTTTTTCCAGGCCACGGGCCATGGACGACACCTTGACGTCGACGCCCGGCGTCTTGCGCTCGTTGCGCACCGCATTGGCGGCCTCCGGGCTTGCCTTGGCGGCATTGGCCTGGCTATTTTGCGAAAGGGCGACGGGAAGGTCGTTGGTCTGGCCGATTTTCATGATGATCCCCACGGCTGTGACAGACACAGCATCCTACGATAGATATCGGCCAGGGCGCGCAAAACTTGAGACATACCTGCACGCCTCCCAATGGTTACAGGTTGACCTTGACTGTACGCATGTCCAGCACCACGCCGGACAGTATGCGGCCATTGTCCAACCGCACCCGGGCCACCTCGCCGACGACCCCGGCCGACAAGGCCTGCCCGTCGGACGTCACGGAAAATCCTGGCCCCTGGGCGACGATACGCACCATGGAGCCGGCCTGGAACACCTGCGACGGCTTGACCATGCCATGGCGCAGGGGTTGGCCGGTGCGCAAGACCCGGGTCGCGGTCTGGCCGACCCACATCTGCGGGTCGGCCAGCACCGAGGCATTCTCCTGCGCCCAATCGACTTCGGACAGCACCGCGTCGTCCAGCGCCAGCGCCTGTCCAGCGGCCACGTCCGAGCGCATGACCCAGGTCTCGCCGAAGGCCTGGACCTGCACCGGCAGAAAAACATTCCAGCGTGCGATCCCGTCGATGCAGCGCAATCCGACCCGGGTCTTGCCCCACAGGCGCACGCCCGGCGGCAAATAGGGCTCGACCTGGCCACACGCTGCCAGGTTCAGACGACTGTCGAGCGCACCCACCTGGACCACCATGCGCAGCGGTGCCGATCCGCTCGGGCGGGTAGCCGCCACCGCCTGGTCCAGCCAGACCTGGCTTTGTTCGGCGATCAGTGCGGCCTGGTCGTGGCCGGCAGAGGCAGCGGTGGTCTGCGCGCCGGCCAGGGTAGCCGCGCTGGTCAGCAGGCCAACGGCCGTGGCACGCAACGAACGCGAGAACCAGCGGGGATGGGGCCACGGGGGCATTAGATCGAACATGCTGCAACTCTAGACCTGTGCCGCCCACGCAAAGCCGCCAAGTGATGGCAGAAAGCGCCGCTATTCCGGCCATCGATAGCCTCAAGCTTTTCCATAATCGTTGCACGTCACGGCTTCGACCTGGCGTACCGATTGTCCCGATCGCCCCAGGAGTCGCCTTCTCATGTTTGCCCAGTTGACCTCCGGATTGAACTTTCAAGCCACAGCGCTGGGCCTGCGGGCCGAGCGCCAACGTGTCATCGCCAGCAACATCGCCAATGCCGACACACCTGGCTACGTGGCACGGGACATCAACTTCAAGCAGGCCATGGCCGAGGCCACTGGAGGTGCCAACCGGCTGGCTACCACCGTCGCCACCGAAAAATCACCGCAGGCCGCACACTTTGCGCTGCCCGGTGGTGGCGGCCACTTTTCCGGCCCACCGGCCGAGCTGGGCTACACGGTGCAAACCCAACCGGCGATGGACAACAACTCGGTCGACCTGGACCGCGAACGCGCCAACTTCGTCGACAACGCCGTGCGCTATGAAGCCACCCTGCGATTCGTTAACGGCTATTCCCGCACGATCTTGAGCGCGATCCAGGGCCAGTAGCTCCGCAGCCGACCTATCCCCGTCCTCCAGGAGAGTCCCGATGTCCATGTTTTCCATCTTCAGCGTCAGCGGCAGTGCCGTCAGCGCCCAGTCGCAGCGGCTGAACGTGGTCGCCAGCAACATGGCCAATGCCGACGCGGTGGCCGGCCCCGATGGCCAGGCCTACAAGGCGCGCCAGGTCATCTTCGAGACCGTGCCGATGGGCTCCGATGCGGCCTCCGGTGTCAAGGTGCGCGAGGTGATCGAGAGCAACGCGCCGATGCGCAAGGTGCACAACCCGACCCACCCACTGGCCGATGCCCAGGGCTATGTGAACCAGTCCAACGTCAACACCGTGGAAGAGATGGTCAACATGATCTCGGCCTCGCGCTCGTACCAGAACAACATCGAAGTCATGAATACCGCCAAGACACTGCTGCTCAAGACGCTGCAGATGGGTCAGTAAGCGTACGACTTTCACCAGGCAGAACCACCATGGTCAGCACACCCAGCATCAATACCGCAACCGCCACCCCACCGAGCACGGCATCGGCCTCCGCCGTCAACAGCGCAGGCTCGGAAGACCGGTTCCTCAAACTGCTGGTCGCCCAGTTGGCAAACCAGGACCCGATGAACCCGCTCGACAACGCACAGATGACGTCGCAAATGGCGCAGATTTCGACCGTCTCCAGCGTCGACAAGGTCAACCAGTCGTTGGCCGGCATGGCCGCGCAGCTAGCCTCGATGCAGGCGCTGCAGGCTGGCTCACTGGTCGGGCGCGACGTGATGGTCGAGGGCAACCGGCTGGCGATTCACGACGGCGCGGCCGCAGGCGCCATCGATCTGGACCTGCCCGCCGACAAGGTCGTGGTGGACATCCTGTCGGCCGGCGGCCAGGTCATCGACAGTTTCAACCTCGGCTCCATGGGTGCCGGCCGCCAGCCCTTTGGATGGGATGCGCAGTCGCATACCCAGGCCGAAGGACTGACCTACCGCGTCACCGCCACCAAGGGTACGGCCGTCGTCACCCACCGCGCGCTGGTGCAGGACCAGGTGGTATCGGTCGGCTCGGACAACGGCGCGATGCTGGTGCAGCTGCGCGGCCTGGGCAATGTCGGTTACGACAGCGTCAAGACGATCTTCTGACCCGCTGCCCGCACGACTTTTCACTCCACCCGCCCACCCGCTTACCTGTTTCACTTCCAGGAACCTCACCATGTCATTCCAAACCGGACTCTCGGGCCTGAACGCCGCCAGCCGCAACCTCAATGTGATCGGCAACAACATCGCCAACGCCAACACCATCGGTGCCAAGGTCGCGCGCGCCGAATTCTCCGAGATCGTTGTCGCCTCGACGATCGCCGCGAACGGCCGCACCGAAGGCATAGGCGTCGAGGTCTCGACGTTAGCGCAGCAGTTCACGCAGGGCACGGTGAACGTTACCGGCGGCGAACTGGACATCGCGATCAACGGGGCTGGCTTCTTCCCCGTCACGCTGCCCGACGGTTCCGCAGCCTATACCCGCGCCGGCACCTTCAAGCTCGACACCGACGGCAACATCGTGACCAATGCCAAAGCCAAGTTGATGGGGTATCCGACCACGACCGCCGGCGTGGCCACCAGCAGCACGCTGCAACCGATGACGATCCCAACCGGCAGCCCGATTCCCGCGCGCGCCACCACCTCGATTGCGGCCGAGCTCAACCTCAATGCCAGCGCGCCGGTCTGGAACGCCTCGGTTCCGAATGTGCCGCTGACCACCTTTGGCACCTCACTGAACGTCTACGACTCGCAAGGTTCGGCGATTCCTGCATCGGTCTATATGCGCAAGACAGCCAGCGACACCTGGCAGGTATACACCGATCCGACGTCGGACGCCACCGCGACCGCATCGCTGACGGCGACACTGACCTTCGATGTCAACGGCCGGCTGGCCAGCAGCGTGCCGGCCCTGCCTGCCATCGCCATCATCTCGCCCAATCCCAATATCGGCAGCTTCAGCGCCGCACTGGACGTGACCAGGACAACCCAGTTTGCGACTAGCTTTGCCGTCACCGACCTGGAGCAGGATGGCTACGCACCCGGCGACTTCGTGACCCTGGCGATCGGCGAAAACGGCGTCATCAACGCGCGTTACTCGAACGGCCAGACCCAGGCTGCCGGGCAGATTGCGCTGGCCGATTTCCGCAATGTGCAAGGTCTGCGCCCCATCGAGAACGGCAACTGGGTGGAGACGGTGGCATCGGGCCTGGCCATCGTGGGCGAACCGGGCGTGGGCAAGTTCGGCAGCCTGCGCGCTGGCGCATTGGAGGAATCCAACATCGACCTGACCTCCGAGCTGATCAACATGATGACGGCGCAGCGCACCTATCAGGCCAACGCGCAAACCATCAAGACACAGGACCAGGTCCTGTCCACGCTGACGCAGCTACGCTGATCGAGCGCTGCACCCCACCCCTGACAAGGCACCGCCATGGATCGACTCATCTACACCGCAATGACCGGCGCCAGCGCAGCCACGCACCGGCAATCGGTGCTGTCCAACAACCTGGCCAATGCATCTACCAACGGCTTTCGCGCCGAGTTGTCGGCCTATCGCGCAGTGCCGCTGCGCGGCGACGGCGCGACCACCCGGGTGTTCGCGCTGGAGGCGACCTCGGGCTACCTGAACGCGCCAGGCCCGATGCAGACCACCGGTCGGCCGCTGGACGTGCGGGCCACCGGGAACGCCTGGTTCGCGGTGCAGGGTCTGGACGGCACCGAGGCCTACACCCGCAGCGGCGCGCTGCAGATCGGGCCGGACGGTACCTTGCAGACCATCAGCGGCTTGGCGGTGTTCTCGGACGGCAGTGCGCCGATCGTCGTACCGGCCAACGGCGAGATCACGATCGCGCCCAATGGCGACATCAGCGCCAAGGTCGCAGGACAACCACCCACCGTGGTGGGCCGTCTGAAGATGGCGACCCCGACTGCGGACGATCCGCTCAAGCGCAGCGACGACGGCTTGTTTCGCACTGCCGACGGCGCACCGCTGCCGAACGACCCCGTGGCGCGATTGCACAGTGGCGCGTTGGAAGGCTCCAATGTCAGCCCGATAGAAACCATGGTCGGCATGATCCAGACCGCCCGCCAGTTCGAGATGCAGATGCGCCTGGTGCAAAGCGCCGAATCGAACGATCGCTCAGCCGGCCAGCTGCTGAGCATGCAAGGCTGACGGGCTCTGGCCTAACTAACCCCGAACACTGAGGACAACACCATGATCAACTCACTCTGGATCTCCAAAACCGGCATGGAGGCCCAACAGACCCAGCTCGACGTGATCTCTCACAACCTGGCCAACGTCTCTACCACCGGCTACAAACGCGCGCAGGCGGTTTTCGAAGACCTGATGTACCAGAATCTGCGCCAGGTCGGCTCCAACACCTCCGACCAGTCGCAGCTGCCCACCGGTTTGCACCTGGGCCTGGGGGTGCGCACCGTGGCCACCAGCCGGTCGTTCGCGCAAGGCACGATCCAGCAGACCTCGAACAATCTGGACGTCGCGATCCAGGGCAACGGGTTTTTCCAGGTCACGATGCCCGACGGCTCGACCAGCTATACCCGCAACGGTTCGTTCCAGGTCGATAACCAGGGCCGAATGGTGACCGCCAGCGGGTTTCCGGTGGCCAATGGCGTGACCGTGCCGGCGAACGCGAAAAACATCGCCATCGCCACCGACGGCACCGTCACCGCGAGCATTCCCGGCACCACCGCGCCACAACAGATCGGCAACATCATTCTGGCCAGCTTCATCAATTCGGCGGGGCTCGAACCCCTCGGACAAAACCTGTTCTCCGAAAGTCCGGCCTCCGGGCAGCCCAATACCGGTACGCCGGGCACCAACGGCATTGGCACCGTCACCCAGGGATTTCTGGAGACCTCCAATGTCAACGTGGTGCAGGAACTGATCACGATGATCCAGACCCAGCGCGCCTACGAAATGAATTCCAAGGCGATCCAGACCTCGGACCAGATGCTGCAAAAACTCGGCCAACTGTGATGTACCTGCTGTCCTTTCCTCGTACCTCCGTTGGCACCCTGCTGGTCGTCGTGCTGGCCAGCGGTTGCGATTCGCTGCCCAAGACCGAACGCGTCGACTTCACCCAACCACCCTCACCCATCGTCGCCCGGGCTGCCGAACCCAGACCGGTCACCGGCAGCCTGTACCACAACGCCAGCTATCGCCCGCCGTTCGAGGACTATCGTGCGCGCATGGTCGGCGACGTGGTGACGATCCTGATCACCGAGAACATCACCGCCAGCCAGAAGTCGTCATCGACCGCCAACCGGACCTCGTCGATGGACGCCAGCGTGTCAGCTTTTCCGATCCTCAGCGCTGCAACCTTGGGCAAGTTGTCGGTCAACACCTCCACCAACAATGACTTCGCCGGTGCCGGCGCGACCGAGAGTGCGAACCGCTTTTCAGGCTCGATCACCACCACCGTGGTCGACGTATTGCCCAATGGCCATCTGGTCGTGGCTGGCGACAAGCAGATCGGCGTGAACCAGAATGTCGACGTGCTGCGCTTCTCTGGCACGGTGGACCCGCGCGCCGTCCAGGCGGGTGGCCTGGTGAGCTCGACCCAGGTGGCCAATGCCCGCATCGAGTCGCGCGGCAGAGGCGCGCAGAACGAAGCCCAGACTGTGGGCTGGATCGCGCGTTTCTTCATGGCATTCCTGCCGTTCTGAGGGTATGGCCATGCACATCCATGCCCACCATTTCCGCCACTGGCACGCATTCGCGCGGGTCAGCCTGATCGGCATGGCGCTGGTCTTCACGCTGCCAGCTTCTGCCGCTCGCATCAAGGAGGTGGCAGCGATCGAAGGCGTGCGCAGCAACCAGCTCACCGGTTTTGGCCTGGTCGTGGGCCTGGACGGAAGCGGAGACCAGACCACGCAGATGCCCTACACCTCGCAAGGCATGAACAACTACCTGCAGCAGTTGGGGATCACCCTGCCGGCGGCCGGTGTCGCACAACTGCAGCTCAAGAACGTCGCGGCGGTGCTGGTTACGGCGCAGTTACCGGCATTCGCGCGTCCGGGCCAAGCGCTGGATGTCAATGTGTCGTCATTGGGCAATGCGAAGTCGCTCAAGGGCGGCATGCTGATCAGCACGCCGCTGCGCGGTGTGGACGGCGAGGTGTACGCGCTGGCACAGGGCAACCTGATCGTTGCCGGTGCCGGCGCATCGGCCGGCGGTAGCAAGGTGCAGATCAACCACCTGAGTGCCGGACGTATTCCTGGCGGTGGCCAGGTCGAGCGCAGCGTTCCCACACCGCTGCAGCAGGGCGACACGATCGCGCTGGGCCTGACCGCCTCCGACTTCCAGACCGCGCGGCGGGTGGCGCAGGCCATCAATCGGCGCTTTGGCGAAGGTTACGCGCGCGCACTGGACGGGCGCACCGTCGAAGTCCGGGCACCGGTCGACCCGAATTCCCGCGTCAGCTTCATCGCCGAAATGGAGGAGCTCGTGCTGGAACAGTCCGTGCCATCGGCCAAGGTGGTGATCAACGCCCGCACCGGCTCGATCGTGCTGAACCAGGCCGTCACGCTCGGTCCGTGCGCCATCGCCCACGGCAACCTGTCGATCACCATCAGCAGCACGCCGGTGGTAAGCCAGCCCAACCCGCTGTCGCAAGGGCAGACCGTGGTGGCGCAGCAGTCCAATATCAGGATCACGCAGGAACCTGGCATCCTGATGCAGATACCAGCGTCGCCCAAACTGGCCGACGTGGTGCGCGCGCTCAACCTGCTGGGTGCCACGCCCCAGGACCTGCTGGCCATTTTGCAGGCCATCAAGGCCGCTGGCGCGCTGAACGCCGAACTGGAGGTGATCTAGCATGAGCGTGGGAACCCTCAACAGCAACGCAAACGCACTCGC
>Ga0335395_10001728_pt1 | contig 13597 bp, 16 predicted proteins | sample MAT02_FD_205744 | JGI IMG/M metagenome (GOLD analysis project Ga0335395, IMG submission 205744) | Freshwater microbial communities from Lake Fryxell liftoff mats and glacier meltwater in Antarctica - MAT-02 (spades assembly) (version 2) ...
ATCATCAACCTGTTGCGGAGTACCTCAAAGTAGTAGTTGACACCCAATTGATATGATGGTAGTATATAGAGGTGGAATTAAGCCACGTTAAATTACAACAACGAGAACGTAATGTCATCCATTAATGTTTGCAGAGAAATTAACTGTCCCTACTTTTGTCCTGACTCAGGCGGTTATGGATGTAGAAAATATTCAGTGGCTCTTCAGTGTCATCTGATATACCGTGAGCAAGGAGTTAAAACTGCTGGTTTTGAGCAAACCACGCAGTATACAGTAATGTCAGAGAGTGTCGAAGGACTTAAGGAATTGAACGAGACTTACCTGAAGTCTGATGAAGTGTACATTAGAGACATTCAAATCTTTGAGTTGATTGGTAGTGCTAAAAGAAAACATTACCCTAACCGAATACTGTAACTTCCGCACCTCTTGACTTCACAGAGGGTATAAAGAAAAGAAGCCGTCTGCACATCTAGTGCAGCGTGGTGGTACACTAACCCACCGCAAGAGAGATTATACAATGGGATTTGATACAGAAGTAGAACCAGAAAATACTGACTGCACATACGTGCAAGGCATCTTCGTTGATGAATCTCCTGTTAATGATAACGGCGACACAGCTTATTCTGTGTTGTTGTCTGGTCTAACCAGCAAAGCGGCTGCGCTTGTTGCAGACTTTTCAAACTCTGAAGATGCGCCTGTATTCAAAGATGGTGTAGAATCTGGCGACACCTCATTCTTGTACACTCGATTTCAAGGTAGTATTACTCGCGAATTGCGCTACCTCACACTTCGTGAGTTGTATGACGCAATTGAAGAAAGTGACGCATACGGCACACAAAGCGAAATCAGTGTCACTTCCATCAGTGGTATCATTGCCGACCCACAAATTGGGTTCTTTACCGTGCAGCAGTTGCTGTCTGCACCTCACGTCACAGAGCGCTCTAACATCCTAACAGGTATGTTGGAGTATGTCGGCGTTGGTTTGCGCCACCGTATTACTACCCTCTCGCTCATCGCTCATTGTGCAGGTGTGGATATCCTTGATGATAGTTGGCTCGACCAACAGCTTCAATGTCTGGTATCTTCCTCTGTGGGTGCAGATGGTGTAGAAGATACACTCCTATCTGGTGCTCTTGTACTTGCAGATAATGCAAGCCGTAAGGCGTATGCAGGTGAAAAAGCCGCGTTCAAACTGTCTTCACTCAACATTGAGTACAACCCCGAATCGCTTGTTAAAGCAGCTTTCAGTGGCAGATTAGCTGCACCTGAAGCATTTGGTACGGTACTCACCTTGTATAGTGCTGAAATGGGTCGCCGCGAAAGCACCATGCTGTCATTTGGTAAATCATTCTTTGCGAAAGCCAAGAAGTATATTACGAATGAACGTGAGTTCATGAACGCTATCAACTGGCTTGCAGACAACTATTGTCCTGCTGAAGCCAAATTCCTCTCGACTGCTACTGATGCTAACATCGCTCGTGGTTCTGCAAAACTATCCACATTTGTGGTAGATGCATGGAAAGTTGACAACGACATTCAAGAGCCACTCAAGGCTAAAACTGCGAAGAAGAAAGCACCTGCTGGCAAAGGTAAGCTCTTCAGCAAGCGCTTCTAAATAACCCTCTGGAGTGTGCGGCTAACAACTGCACACTCTTTACTGTGCAATAATGCTTAACTTTCTATACTCTCTAGTACTTGTGTTTTGTTTGTGTGAACCTGTGTATTCGTACTCACAAGACCCACGCTCATGCCAAGACCCGCGAACTCAGTTCCCTAGCAACCCACCGTGTAATAATGGAAGAATCCCCTTTAGTTAAGACTGCTTACAAAGCAGCACGACATGTCCTGCAAGTTGAGGATAGACTAACACAAACTGAACAAGACATGCTCCTTAGCTTGTACAACTCAATCCTTCTATTTCCAATTATACCTTCACCTCATGAAGATACCGCGCACGAAGCCCATTGTTGACCTGACTCGCGAAGAACTTCTTCGCGAACATAAGGCGCATGGAGGTGAAGGGTATAACGCGCTACAATGGCTTATGCCTTTTGTCACCCTTGGCGGACAGCTTCATGAGAGTGAGCGTCAAGCCCTGTGGTATGAGGTGTATGGGTTTATTAAAAAAGTAGAGCGTAACCACTTTCACCAACAGCGTCAAAAGAATAAAGAGTACACCGACCAGCGTGTACTTTTTTTTTACGAATTGTGCGCACTCAAGTGGGACAAATCAATTAGTTGGAATTGCAAAGCTTTTATCAGTGCCTTCACTAATATAGAAGCTATTCTAATGATGCGCCGATGGGGACTTGGCGGCTTAACGGCTGACCAATCATCATCGTGGCAAGTCTACAGTGTAGTCACTTATTTCACCCTCTGGAGAAGACATGAAAGTTATATCGACTGGTACACGCGGAAGTATGACAGATATCCGCAACAAAAGACTCAAGATACTTGGGCATGGCGCTCCAAGTGGGTGGAAACACTCATCAATGAGCATTTGCTCACGCAGTTCATTGAGGGTGTTAGGAATGAATGTACGGACGAAACACTCCAAAGTGATGGCTTTCTTTCTCTGGTTGACAGGGAAGACGAGCTACTCGACACACTGTGCGATGATACTGAATAACCAAGTCCTTATTCACTACACGTGGAATGGGGTGCTACACACAGGACAAGACTTTCTAATTGAGCCTGTGTGGGAGGTAGAACTATCACCGAGTGAGTTTGAAATGGCTCTGATTACAGACCGTGCCGCTACACTGCGCGACGTTCTACCATCAGGATTTGGACATTGGTGGTTTAAAGCTACCATCTGGTTGTTTAACCGCAACCAATACCTCTGCACCAACTTCGTGCTGTCTTGTTTGGGTAGAAATGTTAAGGTTGGTTTGTCACCCGATGAACTATACACACTTCTGTCAGCACATGTCCACGTTTGAGTTCTTTACTGGAGTACCCGCGAATACGGCTCCAGTAAAGTTTATACGAAATCCTTATGTGTCGCGCTCTAACCAAATGATTCGCACCCCATTAGGTGAGTTCATTTCGGTTAAGGATTTCATCTACATTCGTTTGGCAAAACAAGTCGGTGAGCAACAAGTAGGTATAAATTTGTTCTATTTGATTGACGGTAATCGTATTCTCGGTTATCGTAATAGTTACGGATATTACATAAGAAGAGGAGCATCGAAACGTGGTAAGAAAGTCCAAAAGATGGAAGCGTCGAAACAGGCGTAAGAACCGCCGTATCTACTCTGCCTACTGGATTGCTGAAAACTCACTGTATCACAACAACGTGTTCTTCTACACAGTAGGAGTGCGTGGCTGCCTAGAACTTCGCTTCAGTAGAGTCACAATGGTTGGAGGTACAGTAGTTCATGGCTAACGCCGTAATTAGTAAAAGCGCTTGTCCAGAGTGTAGAAAAGCAGGTAACGACAAGTCGGGCGACAATCTTGTGAACTACGCCGATGGTGGTTCACACTGTTTCGCCTGTGGCTACCATGTACATTCTGCGTATGATAAGAAGGCGACGAAGGGTAGTAAGGGTACAATACCTTCACCGTCTATGCCACTCAACTTGACGTATATTCCATCCTTTAAGGGTGGTCTTATCACCCAACAAACCCTCACGAAGTATGAGGTGTTTCAACTAGAGGAGGATGGTCAAGGTACATTCGTTGCGGTCTATCCGTATTACGATTTGCAAGGTGGGCTAACAGGGGTGAAGTACCGCGACTTTGCCAAAGAAGCAAGTGATAATAAGAAACACATCTGGTGGCATGGCTCACCCCACTCTCTGTTTGGTACACGCACCAAATCTAGCATGAGTGACACCCTCTTCATATGTGAGGGTGAAAGCGATACGATGGCGCTATCACAAGTCTTCCCACATGACACCTGTGTAGGTGTCAGTGGCACAGACAGTATCGAGAAGGCTCTTACAGCCGCAGCGACGTGGGTGCGTTCATTTAAACGTATCTACGTTTGCATGGACAATGACAACGCTGGTAAGGACGCACTGGCAAAAGCTATTGACTTACTACCCAAATGGCGCACCTTCGCCATGATTCTACCTCCAAAGAAGAACGACATCTGCGAGTGCACTGTTAAGGAGTTGCGTCAGGCGCACTCTGATGCGACTGCACTCTCATCAAGCGATATAATTACTGGCACATCACTCGTTAAAGACTTCTACAAGTGGAAGACTTCAATGGGTGCAAGTGCTGGTATCGACATGGGCTTTGACGGTCTTAACCGCATGGTAGGTGGTGGTGGTATACAGTTGGGTGAACTGCTAATCCTTGTAGCGCACACAGGACGCGGCAAGTCTACACTTGGTTGCTGCGTTGCATATCACATGCTGACATGTGGTGTCAAATGTCTTTGGGTAGGTACAGAAATGTTACCTAACCAAATGGTTATCAAGTTCATCGAGCGACACACTGGCTATCCCTATCGCAACGAGCTTGGGGTAGTAGATATCAACACTCAAACGGAGAGTGATGCCGTCAACTATATTTCATCAGGTATGTTGTTTTATAATAACTTGCTTGGTGATGTTGACAAAGTTATAGAAGCATGCGTTAATGCTATTATGACTCACGGCGTTGAGGTAATCTTCATAGATGTGCTGCAAGACATCGACACGGACTTCGCTGGTAAGTATGATGTTGCTGCAAGGGTTATGCAAGAGTTGGTAACACTGACTCAAGGCAACCCTGACGAACGACAGCCGCCTGTTGCCGTCATTGCGATACAGCACACTCGCTCAGAGGGCACAAAAGAATCCTCTAATGTGACATTGGGTGAGATTCGCGGAGGTGGTGCTATCAAGCAGAAAGCTACCTGCGTTATTGCAATGAACGGTGACGTTCAGGACAATATGCGATACCTTCAAGTTATCAAGAAGTCACGGATGCGTGACACATTACAACTCAATGCCACATTGAGTTACGATTCAATTACAAAACAATATACAGAGGTAATTCGACATGACGACACAAACTAGCACCGATGATGAATTCATTGAAGAAATCATGTTTGGTGATGGCTTTCCACTTGGTAGATTAACTGTTCTGATACACACAGAAGATGAAGACGGTGATGACGACGACTACGCCCACTGTGCAGAGAGTGGTTTTTCACTAGACTTTCGCGGTAAGAACCCTATGGAGCATGAGGTGATGTTTGTTGGTCAACTCTGTCGCATGGCATATTCAAACAACATCAGTATATGCCTTGCAGTATCTAAACCTCTCTCTGATGCCTCGAGTCATATGGTTGGTTGCATTTTGGGTGTTAACGAAGTCGGTGAGTATACAGTAATTAAGAGGAATGTATAATGACGACAATAACTGAAGCAATGCGCAAACAGATTAACATTATTCGTAATGTTCACGAGAATCTGGCAAACGAAGAACAAACAATTAAACTTGCTCTCAAGTACGTCGCAGAAATGTGTGACGAAGAATCAATGAAAGCTGACTGCATTTACTACATTGGAGAAGACGATGACGGTAATATCACCCTCATCTTGGAGGTATAATGACACGAAGCCACTTCGAGGAGTGCTTTATTAAGAAGCACCCTCTACCATATGAAGAGTTGTCTCTTCCATACATCCGCAATTATGTACCTGACTTCCATGTGGAGGGCAAGTTCATCATTGAACTAAAGGGCGTACTCCAGAAAGATGATGCGCAGAAGATTAGCAGCACTTTCTCCTTTCTCACTACCGATAGCATCTATGTTATTGTTGGTGCAAAATTTAAGGAGATTGACAAGTTGCGCGAAGCTCTTGCACCCTACCTTTCTACGACTATCTTCCACTATCCAGACTTGCATTACGCAATTGCACCACAACTAACGAAGACAGAACTAGCGAACTATCATCTTATGCGTGGCAATCCTGCACCTCATGGTAAGTTTCCTCTCACTGGAGTAGAAATAATTTCATGGGCAAACAAGATGGGTATTCGTTCGCTGCCAATGAGCTACACAGACCACAGGAGTTTTGAGGCATATGCGAAGAATTTTCTGTGACATTGAAACTGAAGGTCTAGAGAGTACATACGACATTAACTGTGGTATTACTCGAGTTGGTTTTGCTATAGAAGATGAACCAGCTATTAGTTACAACTTCGTAACTGAGTACGATGATGTGAAGAAGTTCCTGAATTTGTGTATACAGTCTGGTGAAAGATTTGTATTTCACAATGCCGCCTTTGATGTACCAACGCTACGCTTGAACGGTTTCGACATTCGCAATTACGATGATACAATGTGTATGTCGTACTGTCTTAATCCTGCACCTCTCAATGCACACTCTCTTGCCACACTAGCTCAAGAAGCTGGTGGTGGTGAAAAGATGCACTTTGACTTTGAGTCTGCTGCACCTCAAGAGGGTGATGAGGATTACGATGAGTGGGCGCTCGACCTCGAGGAGTATAACGTGAATGACGTTGAAATTACACGCAACGTCTTTTACTACCTCCAAGACAGACTGGCGCAAGACCAGCGCTTACTGGATTACTACCACATTGTAGAGTTACCCTACATCGAGCGTATTATTGCCATGCAAGGTAATGGCGTATTGATGAATACCGCCGAGCTTATCTCTATGGGTATAGTATTAGATGGTACGCGTTTCAAGATGGTGCAAGCCATGGAAAATCGTGTTGGTCTTCTGCCTGACAAAGAAGTGATTTATGCTAAAAAAGTCATCTTCTCGACACGACCTAAAATACAGATGGTTGGTTACCATAAAGTTGGTGATGAAACGACTTATGACCACTGCCTAGTCAAGACGTTCAACCCTAATAGTGGTGACCAAATTGAAATGGCACTCGCTAAAGATGGGTTCACTGACTTCGTAGAGTTTACAAAGTCAGGTAGACCATCTTTTGCTAAAGAGGCAATAGAGCAAATAGTTCACCCTCTGGCGCGTTCTATAAGTGAGCTTCGAGATTTAGATGCAGTGCTCAAATTTGTGCCACCGTTACGTGATGGAGTAGATTCACATGGAAGGATTAGAACCAGCTTCAGACAGTTCAACACTCGTACAGGGAGGTTGTCGTCAGCCGCGCCAAATCTCCAGAATATGCCAGCGCAGAAGAAAGCTGGCGACACCTACTCGTATCGTGCAGACGACGCTTACAACATCCGAAAGTGTTTCATCGCACCTGAGGGATATTCTTTGGTTGTTGGTGACCTTAATCGTATTGAGCTTGTTGTGCTTGCTTACTACCTTGAGTTGGTGCTTGGCTTCACTGGTATGAGTGACGCGGTTCGTGCAGGTGTAGATTTGCACCAACACAATGCTGATACTTGGCACTGTATACGCCGCGTAGCAAAGACCGTCATCTTCTGTCTTGTGTACGGTGGTGGTGCACACAAGATTGCTCACCTTGCGGATATCACTGTCAAAGAAGCAAAGCAAGTCATCAAGCAAATCTACGCGACTACTCCAATTGAGGAGTTAAAAGATGAGTTGATTGCTCATGCGCGGAAGAACAAAGGTTGCTTCAAAGATGTGTTGGGCAGGTTGTTGCGTGTTGAGGGTATAGTCTATGACCGCCAAGGTCAGGAGTATGCGAGAGCTTCACGCCAATGCTTTAACTACCTCATCCAAGGCGGTGCATCTAGTGTGTTTAAAGTACTGCAAAATGGAGCGTCAATGTCATTCCTAGATTTAACTGCTGCTTCAGGTGTGATGTCTTATATTAATAATGTTACTGTGGACAGGCAGTTAAAAGATGCTGGTCTGCACCAGCTACTCCAAGTTCATGATGAAGTAGTATATGAAGCTCCAGAAGAGCTTGCAGATGATTACTGTAAAGTGTTGACTTCTCTCTATACTAATGATACTATATTAGTAGGTGAAGATTTCGCAGTGCCAATCTCTTGCGAGTTTCATCACGGTAAAAACTGGTACGAAGCCAAGGAGAAAAGTTCTTAATGAGAGCAATGTTAGCGGACCATACTCTTGATGGAGGTAGAGAGAAGTTTCTCCGCCTCATCACGTTTCCAAAGATTGTCATGCCAAAGTATGACGGTATCCGCGTTATGAAAGTTGGTGGCGTACTTAAGATGCGCTCAGGTAAAATCGTACCTAATGGCTACCTCCGCGCTATGTTGAAAAACTTGCCCGATGGTTTTGAAGGTGAGATTGTGTCTGGTAACTCATTTTCAGATACAAGCTCTTTCGTCCGTTCGCACTATAAAGAGTTATACGGTTGGGAACTGTACCTCTTTGACAGTTTCATAAATCCAAGAGACAGGTTTATAGACAGGTTCTTTAAACTGTCAGAGTTTGGAGACAGATGTACCGCTGAGTTCTGCAATGTAGACTCTCTTGAACAGCTATTACAGCTTGAACAACAATATGTGTTAGATGGTCTAGAGGGTGTAATTATCCGCGACCCTGACGCACCCTACAAATTCGGTAGGGCTACATTCAAAGAACAGTCCTATATGTCCTTCAAACGCGCCATGACAGAAACTGCTAAAGTTATCGGATACGAGTGCAAACTAGAAGACGGTTCACCTGTTGACACTCTCGGCTCACTACAACTTTGCACCTCCGATGGTGTAGAGTTCTCCTGTGGTAGTGGTCTTGATGATACGTCGCGCTCTATCCTGTGGAGTATAAAAGACTCACTCGTAGGAAAGTCCGTTGAGTTCAAGTATCAGAGGAGTGAACAGGTTAAACCGCGATTCCCAGTGTTCTTGAGGATGCTGTAAATGTCTCTGGTGACTAGAAACACCCTAGCCAGACTGCACCCTAAACGTGCGCTCAAGTTCTTTACTAACTACTAAACTAATTAATGGAAACTCCACAAGGTTACAGAAGCGGTACGACAATGCATGTAAATATTACACCGCCAATCTCAATTCCAACCGCAGAGTTTGAAGCCAACGTTGCTCTTGATGTGAGCAATCTTGTCAAGAAGTACCCTAAAGGAGGTATGGAGTACCTACCTTGGAGTGTGTGCCTCATGCTTATGAAGCGCCACTATCCAAGCTTCTCATTCACCAATGAGTTGTTTGATGGTAAGCCTGTCATGTACCTACCAGATGGGAGCGCCATAGTCAGTGTGCTTATCGTTGACACTGCTGATGGTCGCACCTCTTTGCCTAGTCACTTCCCTGTCATGACTGGTTTCAACCACTCTAGCGCTATTGACCCTGACTCTCGCGCAATCACTGACAGTATCCAACGTGCAAAGGCGAAGGTGCTTGCAGAGGTGACTGGTATTGGTCTAAACGTGTGGCTTCGACTTGAAGAAGAGGACATAAATGGTTCGTCTCCTGTATCTACTCGCGAAACGACTAAACGTACCGCACCTGCTCGACGACCTGCTCCAGCGCCTGTGGTTGAGGATGAAGAGGAGTATGAAGACGATGAAGACTACGCCGAAGAAGAAGAAGATGACGACAACTTCGAGACAGAGGAAAAAAAGCCTCTAGCTCGTCGCACACAGCCAGCAAGAGCAACCTCTACCTCAACCCGCCGACCAGCCGCGGCTTCACGTTCAAAATCAGCACCTACTAGCAAGAGAGCTAACCCCTTTGGCTAAATCTAAACAGACTGAACCAGCAGCGTACATCTCCTTATGGGAAAACGAATATGCGACAACTGACGCACACCCCATGTATAAGGGTACACTCCAATTCACCATTGATGAAATGAAAGAGATTCTCAATGAAGCCGTCAACCTCCAAGGTGATGGTGATGACCAAGAGCGTTACATTTTAGATGTGGCGATTTGGGAGAAACCTGAAGGTGGTGGCAAGTATCCAGTCCTCACTGGTGTAGTAAAAGTGCGCCAACCAAAGAAAGAAGAACCAGCAAAGAAACAGCGTAGAACAGCGAGAAGATAGTGAACACATTTAGGCGGCTAATCGAATACTGGAACGGCGACGAAGCTGGCGCATACCCTGTGGATAGCGCCACTATCATCAAGGTAGTTGCGTTCTTCTCCAAGACTCTCGCATCCTCTGTGCAAGATGTCTTCTTTAGAGACGGCGCACACTCTGACAAGCTTCGCGTATCAGCAATGGGTAAGCCGCTTATCTTGTTATGTCTGGCGAAGATTGGGTATAGCGAACCTGATGCAATTAGTTTCAAACTGCGCTGGATATTCATGCTTGGACATGTCTTTGAGGCGTTTGTGATGTGTGTCATATTCCTATTGGGGTATGACATTCACAGCGCACAAGACGAAGTTGAGTTTGGAGGTGTTCTCGGTCACATCGACTTTATGGTGGGTGAAGCGGTAGTAGAAGTTAAGACAATGTCTGACACCTACTTCCGCGAGTTCTGCCGTAACCAGAACGATGACCGCGGCTACCTCACTCAACTGCACATTTACTGTGCTGCAAAGAAAACAAAGCGCGGCGTTTGGTTGGTGATAAATAAATCTACCAACGAACTGCGAGAAATTCCGCTTAAGTGGGATGACAGGGTATTGACTCGCGCAAGACTTGTCATCAAACACTTCGACAACACTGATGGTATTGACTATATCATCGAGAATCTTAATGCACCAGAAGGGGTGCCAGAAAAGCGTGGAGGTACATTGACTGGTAAATTTCTTGTACCCCCGAATATGCGCTACTCTTTCTACAAAGATGCATTTTATGACTGTGATGGTCAGTACCTTCTTACTTACAAACCTTATTGGTATAGGAGTTTTATAGAGTGAATACAGAATGGGAGCTTATCAATGAAGATAGTTATGATACTTACGCAGCAGGTCTGCTTTGGGGTGAGTTCTACCCTCTGGCGCTCGGCGATACTACAATGTCAGGTCATTATGCATCTATGATTGTTCTTGACGACGTGTTTCCACAACGCACGGCTGGCTCTGCGTCAGCTACGCTGAACCTACCAAAAACCACAAAGAAGTATCACCTGAAAGACGCGCAATCTTTCTCTGACGAACAACGCTCTCTTGCTGAAGATTTCATGTCTTCACTAACTATTGATGCAGAAGAGACGAAAGTAGTTGCATTTGTACTATACGATGTACTCTACATCTTTATACGTTCAGATGTAAGTCCTAGAGCAGTTGTCTCGTTTACTTCAAATGCAATGATATTGCATGTATTCTACTGCGCGAGTTTAGTATACGCGAAATTCGACGAGGCAGTCAGAGACTTGAAATACTCTGTCGGTATGCAACCGCACTTAGACAGCAAGACTATAACACGATTCGGTGACGATTACGTCTTCACTCGCGTACCCCTGACAGAAGTAACAACACCCGAACCAACCTACACACAAACAATGGATATGGGAACATACAAACTCCGCAAGCCTGACGAACTACTAATCCGCATCCTAGAAGACACAGAAAACAAAACTAATGTCGCTCTTCTTCTTGGAAAACCGGGAACTGGCAAGACTTTCTTCACCTCCTGTTACGCCGCTCGTAACAAAGCTGAGTACATCTACACCCTCTGCCATGATGGTACAAACAGCGAAGACCTGTTCTACAGCGTCAATGTCGGCAAAGCGGTACTCCGCGAGGCTGACAATCACGAAGAGGTATACCAAGCTGGTATCTTGCTCCGCGCTGTGCAAGCTTCGCGCAAAGGTAGAGTCGTTGTATGTATCGACGAAATTGACAAAGCATCTAAGCGCACCGAAAACTTGCTGCTCGACTTTGCAGAAAACTACCGCGTACCATTCCTAGACCGTCAAGAAGTTGGTGTTGCTAAAAACATTACCCTCTTTTTCACCTCCAATGGCTACCGCCCACACAGTGAAGCTTTCTTGCGCCGCTGTTATCGCCACCACTTCGACTTTCTACCGCGTGATGTGGAAATCAGTCTTATCGCACACAAACAAGCTTCCATTATTGTTGATGCGCTAGTTGCTATCCGTGCTGGAGGTGCAAGTTCACCTTCCGTAAAAGAGGGTATGCAATTTGCTGCGTCGCTAGAACACGCACACTCTATCAAAGATGTGGAAACGCTGATGTTTGCGTACCTCTGCAAAGAACCTGAAGATTATGAGATTCTCAGCAAGGCAAACTACGCCACCAAGTTCTACACCAGTTATGATTCTTCAAAGAGGACTTTCTAATGATTAAATCTAAACGGTGGATTAGGCGACACAGACACACAGACCCTAGACTTGTGACACTTACCAAGTACCTCAAGCAAGGTAAGAACTGTATACGCGCCTCTGGAAGCGAGTTCTACGTCTATCCTCTAATCAAAAAGCTGTACCTGCACTCTTTTCGTAAAAGAGATTACTCTATGGTGTCTCAGGTTATTTACCAAGGTTGGTCGCTTCTAGACTCTACTCTCTATCCTGCTCAGTGTATCAATGAGTGCTTGGCGACTTTAATAGAAGTTCTCTGTAAAGGTGTAGACTCATCAGTACACGTAATCAGCACTACTAGCTCAGACAGTCAAATTCTTTCTTGGTATAAATCATGAAGTACGCTTACAAAAATGTTGACGGCAGTTACTCGGAATGTACCGCCGATGAGTACCAAACTCTGTTGCGCCTCAACTTTGTGGTGACAACATTCGCAGAAGAACCTACCCTCAAAAGCGAACTGATTGACATTATCTCTGAGGGTGATTCCGAAGCTGCTGCGATAATCGACGAACTCATTTCTGACGAAGACTTTGAGAAACTCACAGAGTTGCGCGAACAAGAGATTGAGTACCTCATTGATGAAGAGGTGATAAACCCTGACTATGAAGACGGCTTCGACTCTGACACAGAAGCTGACATTCAATTTGACACTCTTGGCGCACCTGTCGCAAGTTCATCGTCAGACCCTAACAACTGGTATCCGCGCGCTGTTATCGTTACACCTCCAAACAAAGAGAAAGTATCATACGACGACATTAAGCGCATACAAGGTGCTATCTACCAACTGGTAGAGGGTGGTATGGTCAACGATAGCGATGAGCTTGATGGTAGTAAATTTGCAAAGCGACTGGAGACTTATCGCAATGTGTCTATACACACTAAAAAGAAAGACCGCCAAACGCCATCTATTCTTTTTCTACCTGACTTTTCGCCATCGTGCAGTTCATATAATACTCTGTACTCTACGCTGCTAAACGCTGTCAGTGCTATCCGCGATGACTTCAATGTTATTGTTGCACCCACATATAATGGAGTGCCAAAGTGGTACATCGTTAATGGGGTGCGTAGTCATGAGACACTACTCATTCATGAAGATGATACTTTCGGTGACGACTTTGGCAAAGATGGTGGCATACAAGCGTGCGTGTCCACGTCGTCACTTACACGCCCTTTCTACCTCAAGCAGATTAACGGTTTGTGCGACAAGTACGGAGTCAGCACCATCATTGTGTCGGGTGACTGTGATGGTCAACAACTCTACTTTGGCTTGCTGGACACCAACCCAAACATAGACAGATTTGTTTGGCTTGATGGTAGCTACCTCAATAAGGCGCAAACAACAATGCTTGACAGTACAGACGAGTTGCTCAAAGCTGCACGTTCACGCGCCAGAGATTACAAGTCGCGCCTCACGTATTTCAGTGGGGTGAAAGATACCAAGCTGTTTGTTCGCGCTCTTGAGAGGTGCAACAATTGGT
>Ga0335395_10001733_pt1 | contig 13576 bp, 12 predicted proteins | sample MAT02_FD_205744 | JGI IMG/M metagenome (GOLD analysis project Ga0335395, IMG submission 205744) | Freshwater microbial communities from Lake Fryxell liftoff mats and glacier meltwater in Antarctica - MAT-02 (spades assembly) (version 2) ...
TTTGGCAACGAAGACATGAGGGTTTCAGTGATTTTATTTTCATCGAACTCACGTCATAATAATTCCAAAAAAGTGGAAATTACCCACTTAAAACAAAAAAGTAGTTTTTAAGGTATATTTTGATTATGTTTTCGTACCTTTAATTAATCCTGCAAATAATTAGCGATCGTCATGAATTCTAAAGCTCCCCTTCCAGCCCATTCCAAAGTAGAAGATGACGATGATGATAATTTATTTGAACTTTTTTATGATGATTCGGGTAGTATTCCCGGAACCCTAAAAATTGAACCTGATGCTGCCCCTTCAACTATTGCCTTAATTGACTACAACGCTCATAACAAATCTTTTGCAAAATTATCTCTACCAGAGGAATGTATCCCCTACTTAGATATAGAATCCGTATCGTGGGTAGATGTGGCGGGCTTGGGTAGTGAAGATATTCTCCAACGAATGGGTAAGGTATTTAAACTTCATCCAATCTTAATGGAGGATGTGGTAAATGTACCTCAGCGCCCTAAGGTAGATGAGTATGAAGAACAGCTATTAATTATTGCCCAAATGGTTATGCCGAAACCGGATTATACGGGTTTTTGGGTAGAACAAGTCAGCTTAATTTTAGGGCAACATTATCTTTTAACTGTCCAAGAAGAACCAGAGCGGGATTGTTTTGATAGAGTCCGCGATCGTATCCGGGCTGACAAAGGAATTATCCGTAAACAAGGGGCAGATTATCTTGCCTATACTCTCCTAGATGCCATTATTGATGGTTTCTTTCCCGTGTTAGAAGCTTATGGAGAAAGAATTGATGAATTAGAAGATGAAGTAGTTACTAATCCTAGTAAAAGTACCCTAGAGAAAATCTATCGCCTCCGCCGAGAACTTCTGGCCCTGCGTCGCTGCATCTGGCCACAAAGAGATGCAATTAATACCTTAATTCGGGATGGTAGTCCCCTTGTTTCTGAGGGAGTAAAAATTTATCTCCGGGACTGTTATGACCATACAGTTCAAGTTATGGATATGGTAGAAACCTATCGAGAATTAAGTTCTGGCTTAATGGATGTATATTTATCTTCTGTAAGTAATAAAATGAATGAAATCATGAAGCTACTCACAGTGATTTCTTCCATATTTATTCCCTTAACTTTTATTGCTGGTGTCTATGGGATGAATTTTGATGCCGATGCTTCTCCGTGGAATATGCCAGAACTAAAATGGTATCTAGGCTATCCTTTGTGTTGGCTACTTATGATCGGAGTTGGGAGCAGCTTGGTCTATTTTTTCTGGAAAAGAGGCTGGTTTGAAAGCCATTCAACCCTGGATGATTAGTTGCTGGGGCTTGAGGAAATATTATTTAGAAATCACTCTAATTTATCCAAAATCATCTAAGAGATTGCAACTATGACTGAGCAAGATTTATTGATTTTAGTGATTTATCTAGTATCTTTGTTTTTTGTATATAGTAATGCTCTAGACTCCTTAAAAGATATTATTACTGTGGAGTTTGATGCTCCTTTTCTCCAAGAGCAGATAGCTACTCAGGAGCTTGGAGATTTGGTGGCAATTAAGGGGGAAGTGAGTGATAAAACTAAAACGATCGCTGATATTAAAGAAGTGTCGCTTAGTATAGAAAATAAATCTTCTGAGCGTTTTTTATATGTAGTTTGGGATCAAAGTGTAATTAATGATTTTGGGAAGCGATCGAGAAGAATAATTCGCCTCTCTCCGGGGATTACCTTAGATTTGATGCAACCCCAAGCCTATAGTACGATCGCTCCGGGGCAAACTCTCAAAGAAAAAATTACCGCCGAAGATGTCCTCCAACGAAATAAAGATAATCAAGTATTAGAGATTAGCAAATCTTTATTTGAGGACAAAGACTTAAAGAAAGCTTGGGAAAGCGGCGAGGCCAAGTTTTTAGTAATTTTAATTCTCCAAGGTTCCAATCCGGGAGTCACTCTAGAGGTTCCGCATTTATTGATGTGTCAGTTTAAGGTTTTTAGAAAATCTTGGATTAAGGCAATTACTTGGAAGCCCAAACCTCTAAAAAAATAATTATAGTTCGTCAGAACTTTCACCGTTCAAGACTCCCACCAGAATACTCATTAGCTCTCTCAGATCATCTGGAACGCGATACAAATGCAAATCTTGAATTACACTTTTAGTCTGCCGATTTAGCACCCCAAATTGCCAGATCTTGCCGATCGATACAGCTCCATAAATATATTTTTGCTCTGGATCAATAATATGAGCTAAGGCTACCATTTCCACAGCTAGTTGCTTGAAGCCACGCTCTAAATTTTCATCTTTTGCTTCAATTACCAAAAATTGATTATTTCTCTCCCCGATCGAGTTACTATTAGATTCAATAAAATAATCTAACTCTCCCCTTAATTGATTATTTATATTTAAGCTATAACAAACCTTTAATTGGGATTTGGTGTAGTCGAGCAAATCTATCAAAACAGGCGCAATTAAAAACTCCCTTCTTGCCATTTCATTGTCAAAAGTAATATAGGGCAAGCTTTTAACTAGTCTTGTTTGTAGGGCATCAAGTTCTGGCAAATCACAAATACTTTTAGGCAAATTCAAGGATTTCACTTTAAAGGAATAACCGAAATAGTTAAGAATTTCTTCTGGGTAAAAGCTTAGTTTGAAATAATCCGAGAAGCTTAAGGAATCTGGTAAGGTAATGCTGCGAATCATTATTAGTTATCCTCCTGAATTTTCGGTTCTCAGAAAACACCTAAACAATTGAACCTTACCTTATGCTGGGGAAACTTTGTGAAACTGGATAACGCTTTCTTGATGTTTGAGGTGAGAAGTATCGCCATTGAGTTCGATCGACCAATGCTCTTGACTGCGAACTAGTTTAATCAGGCAGCAGAGGGAAGCATTTACCTGCACAGGAGTACCTAAAATTCCGGTGGTTGCTCCCATCACCGAAGCTCCATGACCTACAAACAGTAGATTTCCAGAGAATTCCTCTGCCAATAATTTGGCCGTCTGACCAGCTCTAGATAAGGCAACTTCGCCAGTTTCTGGGTACTGGGGCAAAATTCTTGAGCTATAAGTATTGTCTATTCGAGGAAACTGCTGCTGTAAAAGAGGTAACGGCTGGCGATCGGGCATCCCCGGCATCCACTCAGGATTAAGCCATTCACTCAAGCCAGATTCTAGTTTTAGAGACAAGTCTAAAGCCTCAGCTACCTGGTGAGCAGTTTGGATAGTCCGCAGAAAAGGCGACGCAAAAATATGGGAGATTGGCTCTTTGCTCAGGCGGTGGGCTAACTGCTTTGCTTGGTACAACCCATCCTCAGATAAAGGGGGATCGTAAGGTAACTCTGCTGTCAGAAACCATTCTGGATGAACAAAGTCAAGGCGGTTAGCATGGCGGGCAATCCAAATAGTTTTACTCATAATTTTCAGTATAGATTCTGTACTCCTTAGCGGCGAAATTTCTTTGGTAATTCTGAATACCTTATTTTTGTTAGTTTAACTTTTATGTCTTTTTATGTTTTTTCGGCGATTTTCTCAAATTCTCTCAGGCATATTTCTCATTTTGTTTTTTCAGATGCAGTTGTTTTTACCTGATTTGGGCATACTAGGCTCATTAGGATGTAAGACTAGAAACCAGAACCCTGAAACTTTTTACAGAAGTTGGCTATTTCTCTCAGAAATGTTACAATGCTCTCAGGAATGTTACAATAATTAATATACTCTGCAATTACTTAATAATTTCTCTCTAAAAAACATAGCTATTTCTGGGTACTGTATGTAACTATCCACTGCCCTATCCAGTGACAGCCTAAGCAAAGTAAAACCCAAAGTAAACCCAGCCTCACTGCCGGGATAACCTCCACCTTAAATTGAATCTAGGGCTATGAAAACTCCACAAACTTCCACAGATTTAGTTAGGACTTACCTCAAGGAAATTGGGCGAGTTCCTCTGTTAACCCATGAAGAAGAAGTTACCTACGGAAAACAGGTGCAACGCCTCCACACCTTACGGCAAGTTAAAGATACCTTGTTAGAGCAATTAGAACGAGAGCCAACCTTGCCGGAGTGGTCTACCGCCACTGGATTAACTGAAGCAGCCTTGATCCAAGTTGTTGAGCTAGGAGAATCAGCCAAAAAACGCATGGTGGAAGCCAATCTTCGCCTAGTAGTTTCCGTGGCCAAAAAATATATTAAGCGTAATGTAGAACTTCTAGACTTGATCCAAGAAGGGACGATCGGGATGCAACGGGGCGTAGAAAAGTTTGATCCTAGTAAGGGTTATCGGTTTTCTACCTATGCCTATTGGTGGATTCGCCAAGCCATTACTAGGGCGATCGCTGAAAAAAGCCGCACTATCCGCCTGCCAATTCATATTACTGAAAAACTTAACAAAATCAAAAAAGCCCAACGCCAACTTTCCCAAGAATTAGGCCGGGCAGCCACGATCGGGGAACTGGCCGATGAACTTGAGTTGGAACCAAAGCAAGTGCGGGACTATCTAGAACGCTCTCGTCAACCCTTGTCCCTAGATTTACGAGTCGGGGATAACCAAGATACAGAATTGGTGGATTTACTAGAAGATCCAGGCATTACTCCCGAAGATTTTGCGACGAAAACCTCCCTGAGTCTAGATTTAGAAGTCCTCATGGCAGAACTTACTCCCCAACAAAGAGAAGTCCTATCCTTGAGATTTGGTCTAGGAGATGGCAAGGGTCTGACCCTAGCTAAGATTGGCGATCAACTTAATATCAGCCGAGAACGTGTCCGGCAGATCGAGCGAGAAGCCCTAACCAAGCTCCGTAAACGTAAATCTGACATGCACCAATATATAGCCGCCAGCTAGGTCTACATAACCCTAGAAAATAACCAACTCTTCCTCTGGGGAGCGATCGGGAGAAATATCTTGGGGGGATGTACTAGGTGTGGCGGTGTTCATCACCGGTTGGACACCAGTGGCGGGTCTAGCTTGGGGAGTCGGTGCCACCGGTGGGGCCACTACGGGAGTTGTAGTGGGAGGAGTTGGGCTGGTTCTGGGGGAAAGATTTAATAGAGACTGGGCATCACTATAGTAATTTGCCCACCGCTCTGGATTAGGACTAGTCCGCCAATTGGGGCGATTAACTTCTAGGGTAAACATGGGGGCAATAGCTCCACCATTTTGGCCGATCGCACTCACCGTGATATCAGTGATTAATACATCTCGATCAAAACTCCGTTGGGCTGCCGCCCGGACTGCGGCTTCTGCTCGCCGGAGCATACTTTGATAAGTTTCATTAAATTGACGGGTGATAGTAATAGTTAGCCGCTCGGTGGCCGCTTGGACTGGAAGAGGAGCGATCGCCCCCAGAATCAGCCCGCCCCCAACACCCAAGCCCCATAACCACAGACCCCCAGAAGCACTGATAGATAGAATTATTTTCTGAAAAAAATTACTACGACTCTTTGACTGCCTAAACATGGGATTATTCACTAAGTATGGTAATAAACTATATTTTAATCTAAGCTAATTTTAATTTAGGTTAATTAAAGCCAATCTATCTACCATAAAATATCTTTCCCTTAGTCCCTAAAAAAACTATGACAAACTACAGTTGCATTGCAGTTGGCATAAATCGCTACCATTTTGTGGAACCCCTCAACTATGCCGAAGGGGATGCTCAAGGTTTGGTCAAGCTCCTAACTGAGGAAATGGGAGTGCCAAGGGAAAGATGTATTCTGCTGACAGATGGAAGTCCGGCCATCGGCGATCGCCCCACTTATCCCGACTACAGTACTCTTTCAGCTTGGCTAGATAACTTAGGGAATATAACAGAGCCTCCAGCTACCCCGACAGATTCTCTCTGGTTTTTCTTCAGTGGTCAAGGAGTACACTGGCAGGGAGAAGACTATCTTTTACCTATTGATAGCAACCTTAGTGACTTGCCCTACCGGGGAATTAGTGCCACAAATCTATTCCAGTCCCTTAAACAGCAAGGGGCAGGTAAAATATTAGTATTACTAGATATCAATCGCTCTCCCGGTCTAGGGATGGAAACCCCTGCCGGTGAACAATTTAGCCAATTAGCCCAAGATTTAGATATCAGCTTAATACAGTCAGTTGCTGGCCAAGAGTGTTCCTACGAACGTAAGGAATTAGGTCGGGGCTTATTTACGGCTGCTTTAGGAGAAGCTTTATCTTATCATCGCCAAGATTTGACTCTCCAAAACTTGAGTCAATACCTAATGGAGCGCCTGCCAGAGCTAGGAAACCACCACGGCGTTCCTCAACAACATCCCCTAATTCAATTAGCTAAGACGGCTGACCTCCAAGAGTTACTTCTGCCCGCAAAAGTTGCCTCTGGGGCTAGAGAGTTAATCCCGGTTCCCGCAGTTATGGTAAATGGGACAAATGCTACAAATGGGACAAGTAATACAAATAACACAAATAATAATCTGGCAAATCCAGTCCGCTATCGATCGGGAGTAGAATCCTTAGAACCCGCTAGACAAAATACCAAAATTCAGCCAGAAAGCACCGCAATTCAGCCCCCTAGCACGAAGATTCAACCAGAAACCCAAAGTAATAATACTGTCTCATCCCCATCTCCTGACAAGGCTGCTAAAATTCCAGCCAAAAATACTTCTAAAACCACGGTGAAGAAAATGGCAAAACCAGAAGGTGAATCCAACTCAGCTCTACCTTGGATATTAGGAGCTGGCTTACTCTTTTTATTAATGATCCTGGGGGTATTTATTCGTAATCTGGGGGCATTCCTCGGACCTGAGCAACCACAAATAACAACAACTCCAACTCCTAATCTTGTTACTGCTAGTCCGTCACCAGTCCCCCCTAATAATAATGCTTCTCCCCAAGCCCCGGCTACCCCATCTCCGGTAACTAACCCCTCTCTCATTTCTCCCACTATTCAGGCCAGTATCCAACCTAATACTCAACCTAGTGCCATCGCCAATGCGTCTCCCAACGGCAATCCTAATCGGCAGCAGAGCAATCAAGCCATTCTAGAAAATGCTAGGGGTTTATTGCAGAGCGATCGAGTTGTCCAGTTTGCCCAGGCGATTAAGGCAGCTAGTCAGGTTCCTGCCGGTGAACCTCTGTACGATCAAGCTCAGGCAGATATTAGCCGTTGGAGTATTGTAATTATGGACATGGCTCATGGGCGCGCTAAGGCTGGAGACTGGACAGGGGCGACCGCTACTGCCCAAATTTTGCCGCCAGTGAATCAAAAAGTTTATAAAGATGCCCAAATTTGGATTGACCGTTGGCAACAATCTATTCAGCAGCGAGATGCTAATTTACAACAGATTCAGAAAGCTAGAAGATTACTCCGGCCTAACCAAGCTACTACCTATCGTCAAGCAATTGACACTATTAAATCTATCCCCGCCGGTCAACCAGCCTATGAACTAGTCCAAGAACTAACTAATAACTGGACAACAGAAATTTGGCAGATTGCCCAAGGACGAGCTAATAATGGTAATTTCTCTGGAGCGATCGCTGCGGCTAATTTATTACCAGAGAATACTCCTCTCTTTACTCAAGCTCAACCTATAGTTAGTCTTTGGAAACAAGGAAAAAAATCTTCTTAGTATCCTGAATTTAATATTTTCCCTAGTACATTTAATTGGCTATTTACATAATCTTTAAATTGTAATTTTATTGAGCACTTATTTAAGTATTTGCAAGGATTATTAAAGATAGTGTTATAGCTAATTAATTAAGTAGAAATACACATAATAGTATTAACACTTACATGAAAATCAAAAATGGAATAATCTATAGATGGAAAATTTTTTTGTTAAAAGTAGCTTAAAAATATAGCACTTATCAGGGTAATTAACAGAAGCAGTAGAATTAAGCCTATTATTATTAAATCTTGATTACTACATAAGAATAGGGCTAATTATAATTCTACTTTTTCCACAAATCTTTTTCCTAGCCTTTTTGTTACCTAAATAGGTAGCGATTTTATCTATTAATTTGTCTATAACTATGGTCTATGAATAAAATTTAGCTATCTGTAAATTGCTTACTATAAGATATCCTAATGTTCAGCGCAGGAGTTTAATCATTGAATAACTAATTGTTGATGATAGAATGTTCCTAGAAAAATGTCAGTAATTTCTCTTAAAGTTTGCTTTATTTTCTGGATTAAATTAATTGTAATTTTACTTAATTGTTAGTTATAAGTCTTTTTTTTTAGATATAACTCGGTGTATCTACTACTATTGCTACTGACATTTGGCTATCTACAACTAAGCTACGTCACTATTTATCAGGGTTGACTATGCAAACATTCTCCAATTCTAGGAAGCTGAGGTTTGACACCGAAAACCTTATCTTTAGACATCATCTTTTACCAACAATTAGGAATATTTTCATCTATAACTACTTCCTTGTGCAGGTGCCTGTTCTCCATTATTCCCAACAATTTAGGTAGAAGTAAATGACTCAACTAGAAGCAACAAATAGTGTGCAGGATATCTACTGCAAGGGATTGTCTTGTCTAAAAGATAGAAATTATCTCGCAGCTTTAGGCTACTTTAATCAGGCATTGAACCTAGAGCCTAATAATGTAAATATTTGGGATAAACAAAGTATTACTCTCCGAGAATTAGGACGTTACTACGAAGCAGATGTTTCCAAAAGTCAGGTACATAAGCTGTATTATGATCAAAAGTTGCTAAGTCTTCCAGAGGAGGATTTATCCCTTAATAACATTTCTTCCCTTGATAACAATTCCTCCTGTGCAGAAAATCCTGAATTTGCCTGTACGATCGATCAAGCTAATTATTGGGTAGAAGTTGCCAATCGTGCCTACCATAATCTTGATTTTGCCAGCGAAGTCGATGCCTACATGAGAGCCTTAGAAATTCAACCAGATAATCATAAAAACTGGTACAGCTTAGGTATTGCTCTGCGTAATCTCAAATCCTACGACATGGCCATTAATGCTTACCAAAATGCCCTAAAAATTGCCCCGAATTTTCACTTAGCTTGGAATGGTTTGGGAAATGCCTTACGGGATGTCCGGGAATATAGCCAAGCCTTAGCCGCCTATAATAAAGCGATCGCTATAGCTCCAGATTTTCACTATGCTTGGCATGGCATCGGCAATGCTCTCCGGGCTAGACAAGAGTACGTAGCAGCGATCGAAGCTTATGAAAAAGCGATTAGAATTGCCCCCCGCTATCATTTATCTTGGTACGGTTTAGGGAACGCTTTCCGGGATTTGGGCTGCCATCGTCAAGCCATATTTGCCTACGGAACAGTAATTAAAATTACTCCTAATTTCTGGCGGGCTTGGGATGGTAAAGGGGCTGTTCTTGCTTCCTTGGGGGATTACTATGAGGCGATCGATACTTGGCAGTTAGGCATTGATACCCTAGAAACCCATCTACCCCTAAATCATGAAGGTTGTGGTGAGCTATACTCTCGCTTGGGGGCTGCTCAATATTCTCAAAGTAAAAGCCGAGCCTATGCTCTATCTTCCTGGCTAGAAGCGAAGGATAGTTATGGTAAGTCTTTATACCACTTGGAGCGGGCTAATTTAACCGATCGCTACCAAGAAGTATTAGCAGAATATAATCGGCTCAAGCAGCTTTGTCATAATGCTAAAAGTACAAAGCACCAACTATCAAGAGCTTCTTAGGAGTTTTTCTCACCCTTACTGGCAGCTTTTATGAATAGAAAAGGGACTAACTCTTTTTTTGAGCATTGCTAATTTGAATTCTTACTGCAATCATACCGTAACGCTCCTTGAAGGCTGCCTCAATCCGTTCGGCAATTACTGACTCGTAGCCCATGACTTCGGGATGAATAATAATGGTCATCTCTATATAAACCGATCGTCCCACAACTCCCTTAGAATAGATTCTGGTACATTGGGTAACGCCCCCTACGGCATGGGCAATTTGGGCTAACTCCTCTGGGGCGATCGCTATTTGATTAACTAGTAGGGGCAGTTGCCATTGGAGAACCAGCCAGAAATTAACTAAGCTTACTCCTACTAACAAAATTGCACTCAGGCTATCGGGTAAGTAAATACCCCTAGTCAAGGCTGCTAGACAGGTAATACTTAAGGCAGTAATCCACAAATCGTTCAGCAAACAGATGGTTGTAAAGCTAAGAAACCTGTGATTTTTACTTTTAGTTTGATAGATATTGGCTACTAACAAAAACAAATGACTAATAAAAATAACTCCTAAGCATTGCCATAACAGAGGAGTGAGTCTGGGGGGAATAGGCGGAGTAGTTAGCCCTAATAGTTGAGATGTAGCGATCGTTCCTAAGAATAGTCCGCCGCAGGAGAGAAAACTCCACACCCCTAAGCTGATAATAGTTTCCCCATAGCCATGGCCAATTACTTGGAACCGACGGTAATCTTGAGGCTTGAGACTAGTTAAAAAACTGAGGATAATACTTAGCTGAGTAACTAAGGTTTGGAGAGTTGCTGCTCCTAAACTAAGCGATCGAGTCGTCCAAGCCACAGCAAACTTTACTGATAAGACTAATAAACTCAGCCATAAGATTCCCAATAAAAACCAGCGACTTGTTGGCAGCCAATTTGCCACCTAATATACCTCCCCGAATCATGAATCAAAAACTATAGCAAGCTCTACTTCAGTCAAGATATTATTCAGTCAGGACATTATATAGACCTGAGAGCGAGGGGCTTAAGCTCCTTGCCTATCCTAGGTATGTGAACACTATAGTACTTTTAACTTAACCCTACTACAGAAAGCACAAAAATAGAGTATCGATCGCTCCTATCTCTGACTAGGGGATTCATTAAACATTTGATTAAGAGTAGTGGAACTAGACGGGGATTGATTCAGAGTGGCAGAATTAGTTGCGCCAGAATTAGTTATGACAGGATTAGTTGTAGCAGAATTAAAAATCTGACTATTAGCATCTGCTTGGGGTTTGGTCTCAGGAGTAAAAGTTATTTCCTGTACTTCTCCTAAATTGCCCAAGGGCTTAGGAGGATTTTCATTGAATGTCACCACTAAAGCTCCTGCATTGCCAGCCCGGAGAGAGAGTTTTTGCTGAGCTGTCCAAACCCTTTGGTTGCCTTCATCTAAGACTCCTTCAAACAGCATTTGCTCATCTGCTATGACCCTGAGCCAAGATTGAGATTTAAGAGTGACACTAACTACGATCGGTTGAGATGGCTTAGGGCTAGGACTAGGAATTGTAGCTATTTTGGTGCTTGGGGCGGGAGTATTGGTAACTTTTTCTTGAATTGGGGGCAGAGCAATGGGGGCATTATCTTGTTTAGAATTGTCTACGATCGCAGAAAGACTATTAACTGCAATCACCATCAATATTACGTACATGGCATACAGATGCATGGGGCGCAATTGAGTAAGCATGGGCAGTAAGAGATTCCAGCCCTGATCTTTCTGGAGATGAAGTTGCTTGGTCGGAATACTATCAGCCAATTTATCCCCCTCTAAACCGAGAAAGTTAGCATACTGCCTGATTATTGCTTGGACATAGATGGGTTCTGGCAATTCTTTGAGATTCCCATTCTCGATCGCACTTAAAAGACCAACCCGAACTAAAGTTTGTGATGCCAACTCTTCTAAGGAAACAGTATTTTGTTGGCGAGCTTCCTTAAGCAAAAAACCAATTTCTTTAATTTTATTTCCCTGCTGTTCCAGCAGATTCATCGCCTGAGACTTTCTGCTCCAAGGATGTCTGGAAATTGGTAACCGTTTAGCAAAGTCGAGAATAGCCGAAAAATACATAGTTAGTAGTGCTAATTAATCATTAATTGGTTTTGGTAGCCCTGTAATTATCTAGAAAGATTATTTGCAAAACTTAATTAGAGTGACCACTATTTTACATCTCTTGGAGAAATTTAATTTCTTGGCCACTCAAAGAACGATATTTTCCGCCAAATAAAGAAGGTTGATCTGGAAGATTTAATTGAATATTGCCAATGGCTACTCGGTGCAAACTGATTACAGGATACCCTAAGTAGGCAGCGATGCGACGAATTTGGCGATTTTTTCCTTCTCGGATAGTTATTTGCAGCAGAGTTTGGTCTAGCTGTTTTTTTAATATTTGGATTTGGGCGGGGAGGGTTTGCATCTCTTCTAGAGATATGCCTTGGCTCCACTGCTCCAAGCTCCGGGGTGAGGGAATTCCGGCAACCCAAACATGATAAATCTTCGGAATTTCATGGCGGGGATGGGTCAGGCGGAAAGTTAAGTTGCCATCATTGGTAAGGATTAATGCTCCAGTCGAGTAGGCATCTAGTCTGCCGACGGGGTGAATGCCCTGATGCGATCGCAAGTTCTGGGGCAGAAGATCTAATACTGTAGTTCGTCCCTGCTCATCTTCACAGGTAGATACAACCCCCAAGGGCTTATTTAGCAATAAATAAATAAACTCAGGGCGCTCTAGGGGCTGGATTAACTTATCATCCACTTCTATTTGATCGATCGCTGGATCGGCCTGATCTCCTAAGGATGCTACCCGCCCATTGAGACGTACTCTCCCCGATCGAATCATATCTTCTGCCCGGCGCCGGGAAGCTATGCCCCACTGGGAGATAATCTTATGTAATCTATCCATTGTGTATTAATTTTAGAGTAGTTCTAGAGCAAGAGTGTGCCGCGCAACGTGCGGCACACTCTCTTTAAATTATCAATATTAATTTCATCCTAAGGAGAAAACCGATTAGTGAAACAGGAAATTCTTAGTAAGTTATTATCCAAGGCTCTACAGCTATGGCTGCGATCGCAAGTATCCCACATCAGTACTCTAGAGTTGACCATTCATGGCACAAATCAACAACTCCTCTCTGGAGAAATCCCCCAAGTAGACCTTGCCGCAAACCAAGCAGTATACCAAGAACTATACCTGAGCGAGATTAATCTTAGTGGGAAGAATATTAAAATCAATCTCCGCCAAATTCTCCAAGGCAAGCCCGTCAAATTATTAGAACCGATCCCCTTAACAGGAGCTTTAACCCTGACCAACTCAGATTTAGAAGCCTCCCTAGCTGCTCCTTTACTAGCTACAGCCTTAACAGATCTGCTCCAAACCCTGCTAGAAAATCATCAAGGACTACAAATACCCTCACAGATTAATTGGCAACAGGCTACGATATTGCCCCGCAACGCTGAAGCGATCGCCGCTAATTCTCTAAAACTAGTCGGCAGTTACTCGGCGGCTAATTCTTGGGAATCTCCTAGTAAATCTTCTCAAGAACCTTTGATAACCGCTAGTCGGTCAGTAAATCATGAAGATACTATACCAGAGCTAAAATTAGTTATCTTGCAAACTGGTTTGACCCTTATTCAGCCCCACCAAATTTGTTTGACTCCTTTAAGTATAAATTTTTCTGATGAAATAGGAGAAATATCTCTAGAAAGTTTTATTTTAGATTTAGGTGAAGATGTAGAAATTCAAAAGCTCCTCCTTACCAAAGGGCAACTTACCTGTCATGGGAAATTAATTGTACAACCATAAATAACCTCCTAGGGAGAAATTAAATGGTGTTCGCTTTGGCGGTAGCGATCGAGGCGATATCTTCTTTCTAGGGGTGAGTAGAGGAAAATACCCAAA
>Ga0335395_10001734_pt1 | contig 13574 bp, 11 predicted proteins | sample MAT02_FD_205744 | JGI IMG/M metagenome (GOLD analysis project Ga0335395, IMG submission 205744) | Freshwater microbial communities from Lake Fryxell liftoff mats and glacier meltwater in Antarctica - MAT-02 (spades assembly) (version 2) ...
ATCGGCTACCTCTTGAGCCAAAGAACTAGCAATGGTAATACCGCTTTCGCCCAGATTAAACCTTCGCAGCAGTTCAGTTTCCGCCGTATTGCCAGGGGCTAATTCGATCGGCAACATCGGAGCCAATTTAGCCGCAATATCCCCCTTTGAGTGCTTGAACAACTTCGGGTGAGCGTAGAGCGTGTACACCTGTCTGTCGATCGCCAAAACATTCCCTGTGCGATCGACGATCGGGCGTCTCGGCACAAACGGCTTCGTTTTGAGAGTTTGCTGTTCAAGAGCCTGTTTGCGTAGCGCCGGAGCTCGCGTCACCTGCAAATAGAACAAATTTACAGCCAGCCCCAGCCCGGATAGCATCAACACCACCCACACAGCCCACAAGCGGAACTTGCTGCGTTTTAAACGTTCCAGCGGTGGCCTAGGCCGGGGCTGGCTGCTAGCCTTAGTCGCAACTCTGGGTTTGGTCAGTTTGCCCCACCAAGCGCCATCGCTCGACGCTTTTGGACGTTTAAAATTCGGCGATCTGTAGCGGTCAAAACGGGGATCATAGCTCATAAAATTAAAAATTAAAAATTAAAAAGCAACTTATATCATTTTGGATTTTAGATTTTAGATTTTATAGCAACCACCCAGACCGTTAAGCAGTTCTTAATTGCACAAACCTTTGCGATCGATTCCTTCAGACGAATCACGAATGCTATCCGTTCAAATTATCGGGCCCTCGGACACTTCCCTTGGGCCCTCTCCGCGTTGACCCCTCAATAGCCCAGTGGCGTTGCCACACTCGATCGATTTTTGAGAGCAGATGCTTCGGAGTTTGGTGCTGCCGCACCGGGCGATCGGTTTTCCGTGGCCGGGCGCAAGAAAATCGTGTCCGCAGGCTTCTGAGCAGCCAAACCCGTTTCTGGATTTGCAGCTTCTTTAGCAAGTTGGTTTTTCAAGACTTCGCTAGCAGCACTCAACTGCTGTTCACCCCGACGCAGAGTTTCCAGCTTTTGATACTCTTGACTCCAGCGCTGCTCGCCGTAAACAGTCAAACCGTAGAGAGTCAGAGCACCGCCCAAAATCAGTACCACTGCCGCTGAGGAGGCCCGCTCCACTCGCAGGAGCGATCGCAACCACATCGGCTGCGACTGGCGATCGGGCATCACTTTCAGCACCGATGCTGCCGCGCGCGGTTTGGCTTGTTCGTCGGCTGGCGAGTAGTTAGGCAATATCGGCCCAGTTTTTGCCCGTCTAGCTCTAGCAATAGAAGTAACTTTGCTTTTGGCAGGGTATGTAGTGGGCTTGCCGGTCGATCGCGATCGGCGAGGAGAATCTGGGGATCTGATAGCAGCGGTCATAGAATTCACCAATACGTATAGTGGGGCAGCTTCAGCTTGATTGAGGTTAGGAGTTTTTTCGGTTGCCGATCGCCAATTTCTGGAAATCTCGGCTCGATCGGTTATCCTTTACCAAAGATACCTCACTAACCAACCAACCCATCCTATCACTGGTCTCTTTGACCTCTAGATTTGCCAAAACAAGGAATTTTTTGCCGGTTCGCCAGAATCAATGTGAAATTTATTAATAAATGCAGTATTGTAATCAACGAGCGAATCGTCAATCTATTCGTGCCAGCATTGTTTCTCAAGTACACTATTCCCTTCCTTGCGATGGGTTTTGAATGTTAAGGAGTGTTTATGAACAAGGGTTTAATTCGTTTGACTTTGGTAATTGGCATTGCAGCAGCCCTCGGCGCTTGCGGCGGTGAGACTGCTCCTACTACCCCTCCGGGTGGTGGTACTACTACTCCTCCTGTTTCTGCTCCAGCAGCACCAAAGGAATCTCCAAAGGCTACTCCTGGGGCTGAGAAGTCTCCAGCAGCCACTACTTCTCCCTCTCCTAAAAAGCCCTAACTAGGGGATCGCGGAGTAAAACCCCAACGGGCCTAGCCTCGGAGTGAAAAATGGTTCGCTCTTCGCATTTTTTCATCTCATCAGTCTAGGCCTCAAGTTGGGTGTTATTTATTGTCAGATGCTTTTACTACAGTTCAGTACCTCCCCTTACTGCCGCAAAGTCCGCTTAGCGCTTGGTTACAAGGGCATCCCGTTTCAAGTGGAAAATTTGACTCCGGGCCTGCACGTTTTGAAACTCAAGCCTCTAACGGGGGGTTTGAGGACAGTGCCGGTACTTCTACCTCAACTCGACAGTCAACCGCAGGCGATCGCAGACTCGACGCAAATCTTGCACTCGATCGAGTCTCGCTTTCCTTCCCCGTCGCTGTTGCCCGCAGACGAGAGTTTGCAAGCAGAGGCTTGGATGCTGGAAGACTGGCTCGATGAAAGCATCGGCATCGCCACTCGATTTGTTTACTACGAGTTTCGCGCCGGTGCGGGCAAGCAAATTGACCCATCTGTTTTGAGCCAGTTAGTGATTCAATTGGCGCGTCGTCAGTTCGGCATTAACCACGCTTCGGCAAAACTAGCCCAGTTGCGCCTGAGTGCTGCTTTAGGCTTGTTGCAGCGTCGCTGGCAAGATGGTAATTACTTGGTAGGCGACTCCTTGAGCGTGGCAGATATCACTGCTGCCGCCCTGCTGAGTCCTTTAGCTTTGATTCCTCAATACCGGATTGAGTATCCTTGGCTGTTCTCGCGCCTTGCCAAAATTCACCAGGTTTGCGGCGAAACCCTGCCTCCGGGGTTTTAAAAGATACCTGTCGGGCGATCGGCTGGCGCTTGAAAATTCCAGCTATTAATCAAAATTAAGTTCTTCCAAAAACTCAGGCTCCTTCACGCCCCTGGTTAAACGAATCGACAAGAGTTTGAAAAAGAATCACATATCACACAGTTTATAAAAAGTCAAGGATATTTGGGGAAAAATATAAATTTTTCAATCTGTTTTAAGATTTGTATAGTGAAATGTTAGGCGTTAGCAGTAAAATCACAGCTTGACCGCCAGCAAGGCAATCAGATTGCCTGCTGTGTGGGCAAGGGCGCACGTTGGAGCAGTGAGCGTGGTAGGATTAGCGATCAAAAATGTATCCAAATGTAAAGTGCAGCGTCGCTCTAGGTTTTGAAAGCCATTTAGTTAAAATATTGAGGTAAGTAGTTTTATGCCCGCGACAGTCCCCATTGAACAGATTAACCGGATTGTTGGAAATCAACACGACGATCCATTTGAAGTGCTAGGCCCCCACGCGATCGAAGAAAATGGCAAAAAAGTCTGGGCCGTCCGAGCTTATCTGCCCAATGCGGATGCAGTATCGGTAGTTTTGCCAGAGGCCAGGGCCGAATACCCAATGACATCAGGGCATCACCCTCACTTTTTTGAATGTACGATCGACACCCCAGAACTAGCAAACTATCAATTGCGAGTCAAAGAAGGGGAACACGAGCGCTTCATCTACGATCCCTACGCCTTTCGATCGCCCAAACTCACAGAATTTGACCAACACCTATTCTCAGAAGGCAACCACCACCGGATCTACGAAAAACTAGGGGCCCACTTCACCGAAGTAGACGGCATCACAGGAGTATATTTTGCAGTTTGGGCTCCGAATGCCCGTAACGTCTCAGTTTTAGGAGATTTCAACTATTGGGACGGCCGTAAACATCAAATGCGGAAATCCCAAAACGGCATCTGGGAAATATTCATTCCGGGACTATCCTACGGAACTCACTACAAATACGAAGTGAAAAACCAAGACGGACATCCCTACGAAAAGTCCGACCCCTACGGTTTCCAGCAAGAGGTACGGCCAAAAACAGCCTCAATTGTCACAAACTTAGATACCTACACTTGGAACGACAGCGCTTGGATAGACCAGCGGCGGCACACAGACCAACTGACACAACCAGTTTCGGTTTATGAATGCCACATCGGTTCTTGGCTGCACGCCAGCGCTGGGGAACCCGCCCTGGGGCTAAATGGGGAAATAGAACCCGCCGTTCCGGTTTCGGAACTGAATCCGGGGGCGCGCTTTTTGACTTACCGCGAATTGGCCGATCGGCTAATTCCCTACGTCAAAGACTTGGGATTCACCCACATCGAAATGCTGCCCATCGCCGAACATCCCTTCGACGGTTCCTGGGGCTATCAAGTCACCGGCTATTTTGCCCCAACTTCCCGCTACGGCACACCCGAAGATTTCATGTATTTTGTTGACCAGTGCCACGCCAACGGCATTGGCGTACTGGTGGACTGGGTACCAGGGCATTTCCCCAAAGACGGCCACGGTTTGGCTTTCTTTGACGGAACTCACTTGTACGAACACGCCGACTCCCGCAAGGGCGAGCACAAAGAGTGGGGAACCCTAGTATTTAACTACGGCCGCAACGAAGTTCGGAATTTCCTAGTATCAAACGCCCTGTTCTGGTTTGACAAGTATCACATCGACGGGATTCGCGTAGATGCCGTAGCCTCGATGTTGTACTTGGATTACTGCCGCGAACCCGGAGAATGGCTGACCAACCAGTACGGCGGCCGCGAAAATATCGAGGCGGCAGATTTTCTGCGTCAGACAAATCACGTCATTTTTAGCTATTTCCCAGGGGCACTGTCGATCGCCGAAGAATCTACCTCTTGGCCGATGGTATCTTGGCCGACCTATGTAGGCGGTTTGGGCTTCAACCTGAAGTGGAACATGGGTTGGATGCACGATATGCTTGACTATTACCATATGGACCCGTGGTTCCGCCAGTTCCACCAGAACAACATAACTTTCAGTATGTGGTACAACCACAGCGAGAATTTCATGCTGGCTTTGTCCCATGATGAAGTCGTCCACGGCAAGTCCCACATCATCGGAAAAATGCCAGGGGACGAATGGCAAAAGTTTGCAAACGTGCGGTGTTTGTTTACCTTTATGTTTGCTCATCCCGGCAAAAAAACGATGTTTATGGGGATGGAGTTCGGCCAGTGGCAAGAGTGGAACGTTTGGGGGGATTTGCAGTGGGAGTTACTGCAATTTGATCCGCACCAAAAGTTGAAGCTGTTTTTTAAGGATTTGAACAATTTGTACCGCAGCGAAACGGCACTTTACAGTCAAGATTTTGCTGAGGATGGGTTTGAGTGGATTGATTGCAGCGACAATCGGCACAGCGTGGTGGCCTTTGTGCGCCGCGAGAAGGATGGCGATGAGTTTGTGGTGACAGTGTGCAATTTTACGCCGCAGCCGCACTCTCACTATCGCGTAGGAGTGCCGGAACCGGGTTTCTATACGGAGTTGTTTAACAGCGACGCGCGGGAGTATGGTGGCAGCAATATGGGGAATTTGGGGGGCAAGTGGACTGAGGAGTGGTGGTTCCACAACAGTGCTTATTCGATCGACTTGTGTTTGCCGCCTTTGGGTGTGTTGATCTTAAAGATCGATCGGGCAAAAACGTCAGCAAAATCTCAAGAGTTTTGAGTTTTGAGTTTTGAGTTTTGAGTGGTGAGAGTTTTGAGTTAACTATTAAAACTTTCTTAATCATAAAACTTTGAGGGTATTGAGAAACCCGGTTTATCCAAGAAACCGGGTTTTTTTCTGTTTTGTGGTTGTGCCCAAAGAAGGAAGTTCCGCATACCTTGCTAGGTAAGTCTTTCAAGTTTTGGGGTCAACTTTCTAGCATACCAAGTAATGAAGAGCCAAATTAGATGCGCTTACCCTGTGTTATAACTAGAATAGAAATAACAGTCAGTCAAGCTACGGGCTAGCAGAAAAAGAGGTAAAAATGAAATTTAATCGCAAAACATCACTATACTTGGCTACAGCAACCTTGAGTACAGCGGCGATGTTAATGTCAGCCATACCAGGGAAAGCACAGGAACGAAGCCAATGGTATTTTTTTGTTACAAACAGTTCTGATTCTGCCATAAACCAATTGATGGTATCTTTAGACGATAACGAATGGCACAGTTTTAACAATAGTTATGTTGCTCCAGGAAAAACAAAAAAATTCAATTGGTATAAAAAGACAGACAATGATACTTGTGAACAGTGGATAAAAGCTGAGTTTGCTGATGGCGAGGAAAGCACACCTATTAAAATAGATTTTTGTAGTGATATAGACACTCCACTGGTTTTTTAGGAATAGGCATCACCGTGCCAAAACGGGAAAATTGTACGCTAAGGCTGAAAAGCTTAGACAGAAAGCATCTTAGCTACTAAGTTTTTATTTAATGAAGGAAAAACCATGATTCAAACCATAGCCAAAACAGTCACATTTGATCATTGGTGACAAGTTAAGACTTAGCTCCATTTGTCAATAAGTAATAATACTCAAAAAACTGCTGGTGGAGAGTGTAAAATTCGCGATTTGAGGGTGAGAGGGCATAAATATGGCCTTCCGCACGATCGCACTCACGCCCAATTCTCAGTTTTTTACCCTAAAATTGATGATATTTTGAGTAAAATTGCTGATTGACAAATGTTTCCCTAGCTTAACTTGTCAGCAATGATTACTCATCACCAATTACGCATTACCAATTTTTAATTGCGAGTATCTGAAGCGCCAAGATTATAAGAAACTTTAGACGGCTCAACTGTTATTACTTCCGAAATAGACTGTTCCTCCACTGCGTCTAAATTTGGCAGCGGCATATGTTTCATTTCCCACACTTTGAGCAAAATTAGATATTCGTAAAAAGCTTGTAGCGTGCACCAAGCCAATCCCGCTTGACCGTCAAGAAATCCGCCGAGTAAAATATACATATAGAAAAAGCGCACGACAGGCCGCAAAGGCAAGCGCAAAGAAAAATCTTTCAAAGCGCGGCGTCTTTCCACCTCCGATGCGCCAAATACTAAATCCCACCAATTTACTTGACCGGCTGCTAATTGGCGGAGAGTTTCAGCCGCCTCGTCAGTTGAGTAGCGGTTGTGTTTTTCAATCCAGCGAGAAAGACCTTTGCTGCAAGTATAGTGAGGGTAAGTTTCCTTCAAAAAGTGAGTAGGCCCGTTGCAGACTTCCCGTTCAGTGTGACCGTAGTCAGTAAACCACACTTGGTCTTTGCGAAATAGGCGCATTTGATAGCGGGGATATTGAGTGCTGCGGCGAATCCAGCGCTCCATAAATATTACTTTTTCAGCTACGTAATAGCCGATATATTCTTGACTTTCGATCGCCTTTAAGCATTCAGCAAACAGTGCAGGTGTCATCCGCTCGTCAGCTTCGAGGATGTAAACCCATTCGTACTTGCATTCTACTTCTTGGAGCATCCAAGTCCGCTGGCGGCCGTGAGTTTCAAAGCGGTGCTGCACTGTTTGCACGGGATAGTTCTGGACAATCTCAAGGGTGCGATCGCTGCTGAAAGAATCAACTACAATGATATCGTCACAAAGCAGTGCCGATTCAATGCAAGCGGCGATATCAATCTCTTCGTTGTAAGTCAGAATATAAATTGAGAACATTCCCAGCTTTCAGTAAGGGCAAACTATCAGGCAAATCAAGTGTTTTTTCTCAGGGATGTCTAGAATTGAGCGATCCCCGGCAGGGGTAGTCAATTTTTGCGGTGCCCGAACCGCAGAATTCCCATACTTCTCAATCCAGTCCAACCAACAGTAATGTAGCCGATCGCCAACAACAAACTGTTGATTCCCGTCTGCAAACTCGAATTTCTCGATCGAGTTCTCAATTCTTTCTCTTTTTGTTGCTTGCGGGTGCGAATCTCGTTGCGAGCTTGATTTGGCAGTTCTTGGGCTTGCTGTTCTAGGAACTTGTCGAGGGCTTTCGGGTCATTTTTCGACTCCTGAAGCACAGCTTTCAATTCCTTGGGAACTTCTGGACTCTTGAGTGCTTGTTGCAGTTTCCCGTCGTCTTGCAGCAGTGCGGCTATCTGGCTGCGGCGCTGGCTTTTTAGCTGTTCTACCTGAGCTTTAAACTGCTCGCTTTTAATTTGCCCCTCAAGTTGAGTTTCGGCTTGTCCGGCTTCTTTATCGACTTGAGCCAGAGTATCCTTGAGTTCCAAACGAGTATTGTTAAGATGAACGGGAACCAGCAATAGGTAAATTAGCCCTAACAAGCTGGAAATCAACAGCGCCCAGAATCGCAAGTCAACCCAAACATTACGCCGCTCAATAGAGACTCCGCTGCTGCTGTCCACCCAAAAGCCCGTCATTAGCAGGGCGATACCCATCAAAGGAATAATGCCCCGGTCAACTATCTGTGTTGCTGCGGCCAACTGCCAGCCTCGATTGCTCATATCGGAGATTTCTCCCGGCAGCGACAGAACAATGCAGTCAAGCAAGGCAGAGAGAATCAAGATAATCCCGACTACTTTGAGAGTGCGAGCAGCTACTGAAGAAAATTGACGGCTGTTAGTTGCTTTCATAAAAAGAAATACGGTATGCGGGAAACTCAGCGACTTTAGTCCTGAGAGGGCGCGGCTCGGCGGTTTCAACCGCCTTGAATCTTTCCATTACCGCCTTGGAACTGGTTGATTCGGTGTGCTGTTGTGCTGCACTTTCAACGGGACAGTTACCGTTTCAAATCTCCCAGTCCTGTACGCATAATGTTTTGCTCTCACGAGCCTCCCTTTCGGGGTAATGTTAGCTTGTCGGTCAATGTTATAAAGGCTTGTTGGGCTAGCAGCACTGTCGAGAGTGACTTTAAGACTGTTTAACTACTAGCGACAGGGCAAGGGACTAGCTTCCATCCTCAGTCGTGACCTAAATAACGCAGCCAGTTAAGGCTATAGCTGGTCAGTACAGCTTGCTTGATTTCTCTTACAAGCTCAGTGGCGTTGATTCCCTGAGTTACTGACAATTCCTGTGAGATAATTCTACAGCGTTAGATTGAACGACATTTTGTTTAATGAGTTATAGCCTTTCTCAAAAAGGTGAGGTATGAATTTTGACCTGGAAAGCTTGACAATACAGGGTTTCTGCATACCTCATTTATCTGAGAACCGCTATAACTGGTGAGAGCGCTCAATTGCTCTTCCTCACTGATTGCTTCGCTTGGGGGCAGCCATCGCGTGGCCGGCGCCACAGCATCCCAGAGGTTAAGTCCCAAATCTGTGGAAACAGCAGTGCTGAATTTGAAAATGGCTGTTGAGATGGGAAACTCCGCAGACGAAAGACGAATCAAACCGTCCCCCATTTGATGATTTTGGAAGCCCCAACCAGAGGCTGGCGCAGGTTGGTACTTTACGTTATTTTCCACCAAAATAGCTCGATCGGGTAATCGCCTCAACTTTCCTCCCAGTTTTCACAGGCTGCGATTGCCACACCAGTCGATCCGAGTTGCTGCACGATGTATGCAGACTTTGACACAGGAGGCTGCGCCCTAGAGGCTGCGGCTGTGAAGATTTGTCAAGATAGCACTCACCCACGGGCCCCCCCGTGAGGGGGCAGCGCACAGAGGGAGGGGTTCTGCACGCTTGTGGCTACAGCTTTTAACTAGCTTTCCCTTCCCTGGCAGTGCGAGAAATAATAGACATAGGAGGGTAAGGTTTAGGTTGGTTTCACCCCCTATAGCGGTTCTCAAAAAAGTGAGGATAGCCCTATGCCCTATGCCCTATGCCGGATAGTACCTCATATGAGAGCTCGAAAGGCTATATATCTCCCGCATGCCAGATGGCGTGGCAAAAAATCCCCTGTCTTATAGTAATTGATCTCACAGAGAGCTGAAAGAAATAATTGTTTCCCAATCTTTTGAACCTCCAATTACCAACTGCACAACACGGCAGTCAGTCGATTTGAGATTTTCCATTTTCGCTTTAAGATTTATACCTATTGCCAAAAATAATGCAACTGTCGGCTCATGCTCGAACCCATAGCGAATAAGTTATTCCTCGTCGCCAACCGCAAATCGCAAATCGCAAATGTTATTACTCCATAGATGAATCTGGGAGTTTGAACTCTTGGTCTCAAATTTGGGTCGGATGGCGACTGTGGGAAAGCAAGTATCGGTTTTTTGGTGGGAGGACAGATACAGGAGTAGCTATTTCTCCCTTTTTCCTTCTGTTTGCCGGAAAGCGCAACCGAAGGGCATTCTTGTTTGTTGCTTCCTCCTTAAGAGTGAGCAATTACTAATTACCAATTACTAATTGCCAACTACTAATTATTAACAGCTTGAGCGTTCGATTGTGCAATGGCAAAGGTGCAAGATTTCACATTTTTTGCTAGGATGATTCATCGCCGTGCAATTTTTTTAGTCATGACTGCAATGATTTCGGGTGTTTACACGTTGGGAGAACTTGAAAGATCGATCGCATCCGATCCGGACAATTGGCGTCCGATCGTGTTTACTAACGGGTGCTTCGATATCCTGCACGCGGGCCACGTTCGCTATTTGCAGGCTGCAAAAGCTTTGGGGCGATCGCTCGTGGTGGGCTTGAATAGCGACGCTAGCGTGCAAGCTATCAAACCGCAGCAGCCGGGATTGCCACCCCGCCCGATCGTACCGGAAAATCAGCGAGCCGAAGTGTTAGCTGCCCTCAAACCAGTAGACGCGGTAGTAATTTTTTCCGAGATTACAGCAACTAAACTGATAAGTATCCTGAAGCCAGATATTTATGTTAAAGGAGGCGACTATCAACTCGAAACTCTGCCGGAAGCACCGGCCGTTATCGCCGGTGGCGGCAAGATTTCCTTGATCGAAATAGAAGTTCCCAGTTCTACCAGCGCGATCGTCAAACGCATTTTGCAGTTAGGTACTTAACCCTCGATCACAAACAGCAAACAGTGAGCTAAACTCAGAATTTGGCTCATCAAAAAATACGCTTGGTGCGATCGCTCGTACAACTTCATCCCAATTGCTACGCAGGAGATAATTTCAATGGAACTCACAAGCAATAACACGATCGCGGAAATCCTAGAAAGACACAAAGCTGAGCTGCTAGCAGACTGGCTCAAAGAACTGCAAAATACCGGGCTGCGGCGGGACGACTTGATGAGAGCCAAAGAATTGCGCTCCGAGTGTCAAGAGTTCCTGCAATTGCTCCACATTGCAGTAGGGCACGGTAACTTTAGCGACATCCAGACACCCGAATGGGAAAATATGCGGCTGCTGCTAGCAGAAGTTTCGCGATCGCGCGTTCAGAGGGGCTTTACCCCCTCAGAGATCGCGAGTTTCATTTTATGCTTCAAAAAGCCATTGTTCGATCGGCTTTGTCGCGAACTCACACAAAACCGCGACGCACTTCTCGAACAACTATGGCTGTCTACCAGCTTATTAGACCAGCTAGGGCTTTGGGTGACAGAAATCTTTCTCAAAGCTCGCGAAGAAGTCATCGAACGCCAGCAGCAAGAAATGCTCGAATTGTCAACACCCGTAGTTAAACTTTGGCAAGGCATTCTCGCTTTACCCATGATCGGGACTCTCGACAGTGCCCGCACTCAAATAGTCATGGAAACTCTGTTGCAGGAAATCATGGAAACTGGCTCAGAATTTGCGATTTTAGACATTACAGGCGTGCCGACTGTTGACACTTTAGTTGCTCAACATTTATTAAAAACTGTCGCCGCCGCCCGTTTAATGGGTACTGAGTGCATCATCAGTGGCATTCGCCCGCAAATAGCTCAAACCATAGTTCACTTGGGAGTTGACTTGCAGGATATTCTCACAAAAGCTACTTTAGCAGATGCTTTTAAAGTCGCGTTGCAGCGCCAAGGTTTAACTATAAAAAATATTAAAGAGGAAACATAAAAATATTGCGCTCTGACATGAAAACTCAAGTAAATGTTAGCAAATAGGTGAATTTGTGGAACGAATACCGATACTTCAAATGGGAGAATTTTTGCTAGTAACAATTCAAGTAGATATGCACGATCGCTTAGCAATGACCCTGCAAGATGACCTGACGAACCGCATCGTCAAAACAGGTGTTAAAGGTGTGTTAATTGAAATTTCTTCCCTTGAGATTGTTGATTCTTTTATCGGTCGCATTATCAACAATATCGCTAGTATGTCGCGAATTTTAGATGCGGAAACAGTTGTGGTCGGAATGCAGCCAGCGGTTGCTATTACGCTCGTTGAGTTGGGGCTTTCCCTGACAGGAGTTCGCACAGCTTTAAGCGTTGAAAAAGGCATGATTTTGTTGAGAAAATCCTTGGGCTTCTCTCCTGACGAGCAATCGTAAGCAGTCGATTAATTGTCCCCTGACTGATGCACGGACAGTAAAGAAACCGAGTTTGTTTGTAGGTATCTTGTTGACAAACTGAAGATTTCTTAGGACAGGGCTTACGCACTCAAGAGGGTTAAATCAAGGGTTTGAAATTGCTTCACTATGTTCTCTATTGAGAAAAAATCGTAGTAAGTGCGTAAGTCCTATTAGGAGAAACTAAGTTGACGAGCGTAAGTCCTATATTTTGGGGAGAAGTTCTATTTTGGTACAGTAGCCATGTCAAAACGTGAGACACTAGAAATCCGATCGTCATCCGATATAGTCCACGTCCGACAGCAAGTGCGAGCTTGGGCTGTAGCAATGGGATTCGGTTTATTAGACCAAACGAAAATCGTTACCGCAGCTAGCGAACTTGCCCGCAATACTGTAGACTACGGTAAAGGGGGAACTGTAACTCTCGAAACGCTCCAATTAGGCAGCCGCAAAGGGCTGCGGCTGATATTTGAAGACAATGGCCCGGGAATTCCAGACATCGAATTGGCAATGACTGACGGTTATACTTCTAATCACGGTTTGGGTTTGGGGCTCAGTGGTTCTAAGCGGTTGATGCACGAATTTGAGATTGTTTCCAAAGTGGGTAAGGGGACTAAAATTGCGATCGTCCGCTGGCGGTGAGAGTGGGGGAAAGTGGGAGATTGGGGGATTGGCGAGAAACCGGGTTTCTACGAGTTTTGCATTGAGTGACGATAAATCTAGAAAGAAACCCGGTTTCTGAAATAATGAATGAGGGGCGAGAAACCGGGTTTCTACGAGTTTTGCATTGAGTGGCGATAAATCTAGAAAGAAACCCGGTTTCTGAGGTCACTAATGACTAATGACTGCTGAATTTTGCGTTTTTCAAGGCGCGCCAGCTTAAGATTAGAACTACAAAATAATGATAAATGCGATCGCCCTGCCCGTAACAGAAGAAAGTCAAGTCGGAGAAGCGCGCCGAATCGCAGTCGCCCTCGCGACCGAAGTCGGATTTAACGAGACCGATCGCGGTAAAGTGGCAATTGTTACCACCGAAGCAGCAAAAAACCTGGTCAAACACGGCCGCGAAGGAGAACTTTTACTGCGAACATTAAAAACAGCGGCAGGATATAGCATTGAAATAGTAGCGCTAGACCGGGGGCAAGGAATGGCAAATGTCGCGCTGTGTATGCGGGACGGTTTTTCTACAGCGGGAAGCCCTGGAACTGGACTGGGGGCAATTAAACGCCTCTCTACTTTTTTTGATATTCATTCTGTACCAAAACTGGGGACAGCCTTATTAGCGCGGCTGGAATCGACCCAGAATCGGCTGGAAGCTTCCCAAGACCACAATTACTTGGAATTTGGGGTGATCCACTTACCGAAAGCAGGAGAGCAAATTTGCGGCGATTCGTGGGCGGCGGAAAATCACCTTGACAAACACCTGATCTTAGTTGCAGACGGGCTCGGCTACGGGGATTTGGCCCAGGAAGCGTCTGGCGAAGCAGTGCGGGTATTTGAGGAAAACGCCAAAC
>Ga0335395_10001735_pt1 | contig 13574 bp, 3 predicted proteins | sample MAT02_FD_205744 | JGI IMG/M metagenome (GOLD analysis project Ga0335395, IMG submission 205744) | Freshwater microbial communities from Lake Fryxell liftoff mats and glacier meltwater in Antarctica - MAT-02 (spades assembly) (version 2) ...
GGTAAGGCCGACATCACTTTTCCGGCTGCCGGCCCGGATCTTCGTGCCTACCTACTTCGACTTCGGTTTTGGCTAGATTTGGTCCAGGAAGACCGACTTGAAGCGACCAAGCATTTTTCTGAACTTGCCGATCTAGCGTTGAGTAAGGAACTGTCCAAATCCAGCCGAGATGCTATCTCTGCCCTTCTAGGTAATGTGATGGCACTCATCGAGTCGAAAACCGCGAACTCACCCATCGAGCCGGAAGTTCTTGCAGAAGTCCAGAAAAAGCTGCTCGATACGAAAAACTCCGAGTTCGCAACAATCTTGCAGGCGCGTTACAAAATCGCACGCCTCTATGCGGATAACATCGACAAATGGTTCCAATCACATGCAGACCTATCGTCGGATGAGTTGAAGGCAGTTGCTCAGCAAGAGCTGCAGGAAAGTCAGTCGCAATTAACGAAAGCACTTAAGGACTATTCCGATCGGTGCCATGAAAAAGACGGCCTGGTATTTGATCGGTTAAAGACTAATAACTTGTTTGGGCCTTTGAAAGGCCAAATCGCTGCGGTCGTGTCACTATGGAGTCAGAATCCGCAGATACACAACCCGATGGCACCAATTCGGGGTTTAATTTCGGTCCAAACGACTAAAAGAAGAAACACTGGTGAGACGAAAAAATCGCAGAAAACTCGATGGGTTACGGACAGGAATGGAAATGAAAAGAAAGAAACTTACTATGAGACAGAAATAATCTACGAAACCGTGCGTCGCGATCAGCGCGATATTGACAGAGACATCGACGCAATCTACTTGCCTAGACTTAACTACTATCGTTCGCTCGTCAATTCTCGCGATAACATGCAGGCGAGGCGTAAGGAACTAGATAACAAAGTAAACGAAGTTCGAGCAGAAATTATAAAAATCGAAGCTTTGATCGAATCAAAAAAGGAGGATATTCGCACAACACAGCAAGAACTGAAGGCTGTAAAGATTGAAAAAAGGGTTTTGGACGCTTGCTACAAATCGCTCGAAGCTGGTTCTCCCAAGTTCGCGTTTCGTCCGCAACTGTATGAGATCTTCGACTTTGTAGCGGAGAAGAATTTGATCTTGAAGTCCCATCGGGCTGAAAAATAATGAGCGACGACAAACCGGTTCAAAAACACAGCACCATTGGACGAGCGAAGCATTTCGAATCTCTGTGTGACGAATTCGAAACGGAATGCTCAGCCGGAAATCGTCCGAGCATCGAGTCATTTTTGTTACGCGTGGATGGCCCGAACAAGCAACCGCTGCTCATTGAGCTCATTGCGATCGAGATGCATTACCGGCGGCGCAACGGTGAGTCGGTCGCTGTTGTCGAATACCAGACTCGCTTTCCTGGTTTGTCCGTGTCCCGGCTGGAAGAGACAATTCTACACTCCGAAAAAGCCCATTCTCAAAAAACTCCGGCGGCCAATCAGCCGACGATTGACACTCGCCAAGGCCAATCAGCACAAGTCGAAACCAATTTAGTCAAATATTTCGGCGACTACGAACTGCTGGATGTGATCGCAAGAGGCGGGATGGGCATCGTCTACAAAGCCCGCCAAGTGAGTCTCAATCGTATCGTTGCATTGAAGATGATCCTCTCGGGCGAGTTCGCATCCAAGGTAGAAATCGACCGATTCTACTCCGAAGCCAAGGCGGCCGCGCTGCTAGACCATCCTGGAATTGTGCCTATCTACGAAGTGGGTGAGCATGAAGGCAAGCATTTCTTCTCGATGACCTATGTTGAGGGTTCGAGCCTAGCGTCAAAACTCAACGGTGGTCCACTTGAGCCCATGCAAGCCGCCTGCACGATGCTGGAAGTAGCGCAAGCGGTGCATTACGCGCACGAACAGGGCGTTATCCATCGCGATCTAAAGCCATCGAATATCTTGCTCGATCTGCAAGGCAGGCCGCGGGTCACCGACTTCGGTTTGGCAAAGCGTCTCACGGAGGACACCGGCATGACGGTATCAGGGGACGTGCTCGGAACGCCAAGCTACATGCCACCGGAGCAAGCTGCTGGTCAAATCAACACGATCTGCCCGGCATCGGATGTATATGCCTTGGGCGCGGTCCTCTATTCACTCACGACAGGCCGACCGCCATTCCAATCGGCGAGCGGTATCGAAACGTTGCGACAAGTGGTTGAGAAAGAGCCAGTCGCACCGCGACAGTTAAACCCAGCCATACCACGCGATCTCGAAACGATCATACTCAAGTGTCTGGAAAAATCGCTACCGCGCCGTTATTCAACCGCCAAACTGTTAAGTGAAGAGCTACAACGATTCATCGAAGGCCGCCCAATCCTAGCCCGACCGATCGGACGCATCGCAAAAGTCTGGCGTTGGAGCCGACGACAACCGATGGTCGCTTCGCTGATGGCGTTTGTGTTCCTACTGCTCGCCACACTTGCGGTCAGTTCCAGCTGGGCATATCTAAGGGAACTATCGCTGGGCAATGACTTGAGAATCTCATTGGAAAAGGAAAAACGAGCGAAAGAAGAAGCGGATGCAGCGACGAACGTTGCCAACCAGGAAACAGAAAAAGCAAATGAAGCGAGAAAACAATCGCAAGAAGCAGAGCGAAAGGAGCAGATGAAGTCACGGGAACTGGCTCGCACGCTTTACAACTCGGATCTAAACCGAATCGGAGAATTCTCGCAGAGTGGAAATGTAGAGAGAATCGATGCGTTGCTGAAGCGACAAGTACCAAAGGAAACTAGCGATGAAGATCTCCGAGGCATGGAATGGTACTACTGGTGGAAATACGCGCACGACGAGCAGACACAATGGAAACTGCCGGCAAGCATAGAACGATTGAGTCTATCGTCGGACGGCAAAACGTTTGTCGCAGGTTGTGAAGGTGGTATGGCCTATTTGTGGGACACGACTTCGCAGTTACGTCTTCCTCAAGTCCTCGACATCAACGACAAGCATTGGTCGGCTTTGCAGTTTGTGGCAGATCAATCGCGAATTGTCGGCGTCGGTTTGCAAGGACGGCGCCGAGAATGGAATCTAAAATCAAATGAAATCACGATGGATCGAGGTCAACTTGCCGAAGACAAACGACGCGAATTTTTTGTACGTTGGCCTGCGGCGATTGCGCCAGATGGAAAGACGATGGTAGGTGTTGTCAATGAATCGATCGCATCGGGGATAGCAATTGCGATCCAATCCCTGCCAGAGGACCCAAATCCACCTCGCTGGATGATCGAGTTATCGAACGGTCTGTCGTACCAATACCTCGGAGACCGAAATCCCAGTATGCGCCTCAACGGATTTTACCACACGTTCAGTCGAAATGAAAATGGTTCCCTTTCAGCCTTAGTGGACACATCTAAGGGCCGTAAGTTCTTTGCAAACGAACGCGATCCAGCGGCACCTCCGGAAGAAGAATGGGGCATTGCCGCATTTGGTCTCTGCTACTCGCCCGACGGTAAACTCGTCGCGGGAGGAGATCGCGATGGACAAATCGCAATCTACGATGCCGCGACCGGTCATTTGCGATGTAAATTTGCCGGCCATTCCGCACTGGTATGGAGTGTTGCTTTCTCACCTGACGGGAAAATGCTATCGACCGGTGATGCTAACGGTTTTATCTATATCTGGGATGTTTCAACCCAGAAGCAGCTTCGTGCATGCCTTGGTCATCAAGGAGCGGTACGGGCACTTACTTTTGTTGGACACGACCGACTAGCATCCGCAGGGGACGATACGCTTGTTCGAGTTTGGGATATCAAATCAAATGAGAGCCCTCAAGTCCTGCGAGGGCATACTGCTCGGGTCAATAGTCTCGTTGCCAGCGGGGACGGTCAGAGTCTTTTCTCTGGAGGTGCTGATCAAACCATTCGCGTCTGGAATATTGTGCGCGAACTGAATGAAGTCTGCCTCAAACCAAGTAGATTGGATGACTCTATTGAAAGTATGGTTGTCTCCGCCGACGAGAGTCGCCTGCTTGCACAGAAGTTTGTTTGGTCCGGCGGGCTGCATTTGTTTGATCTCGCAAAGAAAAAACATCTAGGGGTACTGCAGGGTTCGGAACACACAGGTTCACCGAACCGACGTATGCTTTCCCTTTCGCCAGAGGGACATCATGCAATTGCATGGGATTATTCCAGTCTGCATTTATGGGAAACCGAAACTCAAAAGAAGCTAGGTGAAATAAAGTTCAATGAGCTCGAGAGAGTGAATGGGAATGCGATTCCTTTACAGCTTCTAAACCTAACATGGTCCGCAGACGGTAATCGGTTCGCAGCAGGGATTAATACACTTGGTAGGTCGGCAGTCTGGCTCTATGAACTACCAAGTTTGAAAGTCATTCGCAAGGTACCGACGGAAGGCTTTCAACCATCAGCTATTGCCTTTTCATCCGATGGAAAACGAATTGTAGTTGCTAATCAGTCTATTCCGGTGAAAAGCGGCAAGCTGCTTCAAATCTTCGATGTCAATAGTGGAGATGAGCTGGTAAACCTTTCAAATGTTACTGGAAAAGACTGGATTAACCGGCTCAGTTGGTCGCCCGATGGTACACAAATTGCGGTTGCATACGTTGGGGAAGGAACCAAGAACAATCAAACACCCTCTTCGGTTCGCATCTTGAATGCAGAGACACTCGAATTGGTCGAGAAGGTCTATTTGGATGCACAACTGAAGCCGTCTATTGACTGCATGGGGCTGCGATATTCTGCGGACGGAACGCAATTGCTCGTCTGCACTCTTTTAAAGCGATTGCCAGTTACTCATGTATGGAGTACTTCCGATAAGAAAGTTACGAAGGTGTGGGAGGCGGGGGTAATCGACGAGAGTACGAGTGCGATCTATATTCAAGTTCTAAAAATCTTGCTGACACGAAATGGACCGTGCTCAGTTACCACCTTCAATCCAACGGATCCTCAAAGCCGTGAGATTCGAATCGTAGACTTGCAATCCAAGGAGTCGCTTGGCGTGCTTTCGATGCCCGGATCTCCAGTGTATGGTTTACGATTATCTACGGATGCGAGCCAAGTCGAAGTTGTAACCGCATCTGTACGAGCTGGGTTTAGCGGGTTTCAAGAAAGGGATTGGAGACTCTATTCCATTCTTGGTGAGCCGTTGCAAGCTCTTAAGGCCCATGCCAACATGGCTGACCTATCCGAAATCGGGTCGTCACCCCAGTTTGGAAAGATTTCCCCACACGGGCTAGCAGGAATGCAAAACGGGATGATCGACTGGGATTCATTATTGCAAAAGTACCCTGAAGCGGCAAAGCCGTTCAAAGAGGACCCTGTACGGGTTTGTTATGGGCGGCGGATACTCCAATGCGTTAGTTTTACTGACGATCACAAGTTTCTCGTGACCACCTTTGATCCCTCGTATTATAAGAATGGCTATTCCATCGCTTGGGAGAATAGGGGCAAAGATGGAAAAGACTTCTATACCCCGCTTGGATGCGTGAAACTCGATTCTCAATGGACTGTACTTTCACCAAATGGAAAATTCTTTGCAGCAGCCATCGGGAACGAGATAAGGATCCTCAACTTGAGCGGGAGCACCAACATTCTCTTGGGCTCCCATTCGGAAAAAGTGAACCGAGTCGTCTGGGGCAACGATGGGAAATGGGTTGCATCGTCGGATCAGGCTGGAGTTGTGACGGTCTGGGACGTAAGTGACCATCGACCAGTTGCAACCATGAAAAATCACAAGGGGGCCGTTCATGCGATCGTTTTTACAAACGACAGTCGCACTCTTTTCTCGGCGGGTGACGATGAACAAATTCTCGGTAGCGATCCGCTCTCAGGCGAAATCAAACTCAAACTGAACGGACATCGGGGAAGCGTGAGGGACCTCTGTTTTCATACAGACAAACAATTGCTCGCTTCTGCAGGGGATGATGGAATCGTTCGACTATGGCGGACGGCAAATCGAGAGAGCGTTGCAGCCATGGTCCAACTGAATGATGTATCGAATTCTGTTGAAGACAAAGTTATCACTCGTTTTCGCGATCCTTCGCAAACGGAAAACGAAGAACGTATTGCCGCTAACAATCTGCTGAAAAAGGGATGCACGCTATCAATTCTTCAAAATGGTACTCAAAAGCAATTTTCGAAAGATACGATGACTGAGGAACAACTCCTCGATGCTTTGTCGAAGGAGACGCTTCATGTCACAGGTATCAAGGCGATTGCCACACAACAGAGTGCACCGGACGGCACTACTAATCCAGAAGCGGAGATCACCGATGCGGATTTTGAAATGGTCAGCAAATTTCCATTGCTTGCGACGGTTCATATCGACGGGTATGGGTTGACCGAAAGAACACTCAATCAATTCAAAGACCATGCCTTTCTTCGTCAACTTATTTTCCGAAATACGAAGATTCAAGAGGTCGACCTTCGGCTTTTTGAAACTTCAACCAAACTAGAACAAATTGATTTTGGACAAGCAAGGATCATTCCGGACTCACTCTCTGCGTGCCAATCCATGCCTCTGTTGAGGGCTCTCTATTTAAATGGCTGCCAAGTTCACGATCACCATCTTTCATCATTGAGTGGACTTGTTGATCTTCGCTATTTGAGTCTTGCGAAGACGCCTATCACGTCGGAGGGGGTACAGTATCTTGCATCGCTAGTAAGTTTGAAATTCCTGGACTTGTCTGAAACCAAGGTCGGGGACGCGGGTGTCGCGGTACTCTCAAAGCTTCCAAACCTAGAGCGCCTCGACTTAACCCAAACCGATATCACGATGGACGGCGCATTTTCGTGGATTGCGTCTCGTCCATTCCTGGCCGTCACGATCTCAGAGAACCTTGAGACCGATCGGTGGGAGGATCGAGCATTGCTCTTCGGATATAGTGAGGACATAGCAATGTCAGGTCGATCCGGCATTGGCAAGTTTGTTGGCGGAAAGCACCTTACCAAATTGTCGTTCTCCGGATCCTTTCGGTTCTCCCCGATGCGCAGCGAACTTACAGACTCGCAGAATTTCACCTCAAGCGGTCCGAGATCGTTGAGCGAACTTGATCTACAGATGTTTGAAAATCTAGTTCATCTTGAGGAGCTTTCATTTGGGAGCGAGAGCTTTAATCCGTCGAGCGACCAAATAGCTCGAATACTCAAAAACAAGTCGCTCAAGTACCTCATGATTGGTTGCAAATTGGACAATGCCGGAATGTCGACTGTCACTCAGCAGACTTCACTTCAAACGCTGAACTTTGCCCTTGCGGGGATCTCCGATCAGCAATTGGTTCGGCTGAGCAAGTTGCCCAATCTGACCAGTCTCGTACTTTCAAAAGGTGAATTCAGTCCAGATTCCATCAGTGGATCGTGTGCGGGCTTGAGAACACTAAAACTTGACAGCGTGGATTTGAAAGGTGATGGCCTCAAGGCTTTGGCGAGTCTACCGAGACTTACCCGTCTCGATCTAAATTTGAAGGAGCACTATTCACTGGAGCAGATCAGAGATTGGTTTCCAAACCTGAGGCAGCTACGAATCGATGACTCGCGGATCGTTGAGTCAGAGATTTTTTCCGTTGCGGACCAACTCGGAAAGCTTGAGCGATTAGAAATTTTGAATGCCAAGCTAACCAAAGCCTCAATTGCTGAGTTTGGGAAAATGACAGGCCTGAAACACCTTGTGCTTAGAAAGACCGGGCTCGATTCTAAAGCCGAGCCAGAATTGAAGAAGTTGCTGCCTAAGTGTAAGGTTGAAGTGAAAAATTATTGACGTATGATCCTACAGGTCGGCTCTGATTACCCTCGGAAAAAACCGCGAGCTGCTTCGCCCAATGTAAAAATGGATGAGTTGAAACAATGAGAAGTGTCCTAACCACCTACCTACTACTATTTGCGTTCGTTCCCTTTTGTTCGGGCCAAAGCTTCGATGGAAAACCAAAAACGGATGCCGATCCGTCCGTCAAGGAATTTCTTGCTCAACTTGACGCTGACGATCCCGAGCAAGTCGAGACGGTTTTGGGTACTGTCAGCAGTCTGGGCTACTTAGGACAAGTGAATCGCCAGAAAGTTGAAAAACGATTGGTGGATCTGCTCGAGGCTCCAACGGCGTCAGTCCGAATAATGGCAGCCAGCGCCTTGAATTTAATAGATGGTCCGCTCGATCGAGCAATACAAGTATTGATCGAGGTTGCGGTTACAACACCAAAGATTTGGCCTCTTCGCGATGGGAAGCGTATGTACGCCGAAGGTGATGCCAGTTACGCGATTTCCACATTGGGATCTTTAGGAGAACGCGCCGCGATTTGTGTTCCCACGCTCATTGAACTTCTAAAATCTGAAGACATGGCCGTACACATCAATTCGATCGACGCGTTAGGACAAATCGGGATTGCAGCTTCGATCGCCGTTCCTGCTTTGGAGAAAGAATTGCTTGATAGCGAGTCGTTCTTCCATCCATGGGGACCTCGTGGTGGCGACTATGCGAGCGCGCATGCCGCCAAGGCGCTCGGATTGATTGGTCGCACCGCGTTTCCAGTCCTTGACGATGCCCTTAGTCATCCTGAGCCGGCGATTCGCGCTCGCGCAGCGGATGCTATGGGTACAATTCTTGAGAAGGAGTCGGCAAATTTCCCAAATGCTGCGACGCGGTTACTGCCATTGCTAACCGATAGCGATTCCAAAATTCGGGCTGCGGCCACCAAAGCCCTTGGAAACCTGCCTCAATCAGCCAACATGTTATTCGAACCACTAACACGGCTTCTTTCGGACTCTCAATCCAACGTACGAATCGAAGCCATCATCGCGCTAGGAAAACTGCCTTTACCAGCCGATATGTTGTTCGAACTGATTTCACGGCTTGTTATGGACGAACAACCCACTGTGCGAATCGAAGCCGTCAGCACGCTGGGAAAACTGCCCCAGTCAGCCAACACGATCGATACGATGTCGCGGCTTCTTTCTAACTCTGACCCCAGTGTGCGAATCGAAGCGATGATCGCGTTAGGAAAACTGGGACCGCTTGCAAATACGACGGCTCCCAAACTAGTACCGCTCCTGTTCGATAAAAGTGTCCATCTCTACGACGATGGTCAATTATGTAATTTTCGATCGAGACTTGTGAGCGAAGCTGCCTATCGCGCGTTGCTTTCCATGCAATCCAAGGCGGATCAAGTGGTACCTGGCTTGGTAGTCGCATTCCAGCAGGGACTCACCCCTACCGATCAATGCATCCTCATGTTACGCGAGTTCAAAACCGAAGCTCATGCGGCCAAGGAACCGCTCGAGCTCTATTTGACGAATGAGCAACCGCTCATCGGAAATCGCGCCGAGTTTTTAGAGCAAGGGCAAGAAGACGATCCGCAATGGTTGGCTGCTTGCGGGCTAGCCATGATCGACCCACATAACCCAAAAATAAGGCCGATACTTGAGCCCCTTTTTTTTGAAGGTATCTACTCTTTGAATCGATCGGATCATCTTGCGTTGATCGAAATGATATCGGCAGGAGTCGAGTTTGATGCGGAGTTTCGACGACTTTTGGAGTGTGCGAATGAGCATGACGTGCCTGCTTTTTGGGTTTGCCAGCTACAATGGGAGCCGGACAACCAACGAGCAGTCAAGGCTCTATTGTCGAGCCTTGCCTGGTCGCAATCAGAGTCTGAACGGGCATTGCGCAATCTCTTCCACCATCTGCCTGTACAGCAGGTTCTGCTCGATACCGTACGGGACCCGTCGATACTCCAGTTGACGCGTGAGCGGGCCGCATTAATTTTACAGGACGCGAAAGCAGTGAGGGGTAAGCAGTAACCCGCGTCGCAACTCACAATGGAGGGCTTACCAGACCAAGTTCGTTCGCAGTTTAAGGTTCGAAGTGATGTCGTTGAGTCGCGAAGCAACAGCAATCGATAGGGCACAAAGCTTCCACTGACCCCGGTCGGTGGAGCAACAACTGATTAGCTAGAGACAATGGCAAAAGCTCGAAACGATTGCCCTACACCGACCCTGGTCGGTGTGGGCTTCGACTTGCTCGCGTTTGAAAGCGAATCGAGCCTCCACCGACACGGGGTCGATGGAGGGCCAGCCGCATCTTTGCAGTTGAGAGCTGTAGCTTGCCAGTCTTGCTACCACCGACACGGGGTCGGTGGAGAGCTCCGACACGGGGTAGGTGGAGAGCTCCGACACGGGGTAGGTGGAGAGCTCCGACACGGGGTCGGTGGAGAGCTCCGACACGGGGTCGGTGGAGAGCTCCGACACCGATCGACTTTTAGTTTACGTGCCCCATCGCCGCTGTTAGACTGCTATCAATTCAAAGAAATCCAAAGTTTGTGTCGGTTTTCTTCCTCAGACGGGAATCACCCAATAGTTGATCCACGTGATTCTCCCGAATCAATAAGCGGCTTTGCAAAACGTCGGACGGACTTCCAGTCCGTCTTTTCTCGGACGGACTGGAAGTCCATCCAACAGCGAATTACGTAAATTACTTCAGGACAATTCCTAAACTAGGCGAGTTGTGGCGAAGCCCTTTCGGTTTCTACGCGCAGAGACATTGAAACGGCTGCTTTCGATCAGCGAGAAGAGTCAATAAGTGTTACACTTCTGCGACGTCTGAGCGATCCGAAATCATCTTCTGTAGAGTTTAAAATGGATTACTACCTTCGCATTCGATCTCTACGGCTTCGCATAGAGCAACGTCGCGGTATTCAATCCTTTATTTGCTGTGCCGATTGTCTTCCCGAAAGTAAACATTTCGGATCTTTGATTTGCTTGCCAGCAAGTGTGTTGCGAGCAAGCTAATCCAAATCCATAGCAAAGGATGGTCGGATTCTTTAGCAGTTCCTGGCATCGCTCCTAGGCTTCTTCGTATTGACCATTTCGGATGAGGGTGATCGCGATCGTCTCGTGGACTCTGGCAGGAATCGGGAGTGCTCTTGCAGTAGCTTGGCCACGTAGAGTTGGGCCGAAATAGGATGTCGAAGTGACAAATCTGCACCTTCAAACCATCCGGCAGCTTATGCAAGCACCCGACTCAAGCCATCTTGTCCAAAAAATATTTTTGGCGGTCTAGAGGTTCCGTTGGGCTTCCTAATATTAGGGGATGGATTTTCGCAGAAGGAAAGTGCATTCTGATCCGTCGTGAACTTCAGCATCCAAATCACGTACCGTTTTTCCGATTTCGCGGAACCATTTCCATGACAAAGCAACGTCTCAAGCAACGGTTTTCATGGTTCAAAAGACGCCGTTTTACGCGAAATCGTCGACGGCTGGCGGTCGAGATACTCGAAGATCGGCGCCTTCTCACTGTCGAGAGTTACATCGATTTCATTGATGGATCTAACGTTCTCCAGGTACAGGGCGACAGTCAGGACAATACCATTCTCGTCTCGCGGAGTACATTCGGGTCCGAAATGCTAACGGTCCAAGTGGACAATAGCGAACCAACCTCAGTTCCGTTGTCCGCAATCAGTCGGCTGCAAGTGAAAGCGTTGGGTGGCAATGACACACTGGTCGTAGATGTTACCAATGGCCAGGTTCCGATCCTCGAATTTGGTCGTTTTAGTTTTGACGGTGGCGATGGGTTTGACAAAGTCCTGGTACGGGATGCAACGGGCTCGCCTGCCGTGAGCAACGCCGCGCCACCGGTTCGCGGTGTCGGTCATATCATTGTTGGCGGACTCCCCGGAACCTGGGTGGACTTCGACAACACAGAAAGTTTGCTTGTCGGAGTAGGAAACAATAACGTCGCACTTAATAAACGAACGCTCGCATCTGGTGACAGTACTACAATACGACTCGACGGCAATTCAGGGGATCCATACTCCATTGATGGTTTTGAAGCGATCGTAGGAAATCAGGCAATCCAGCTAGACAGTGAGACACTTGAAAACGGTGACATTGAAATCAAAAATCTGGGTTTCTTATTAGGAACGATTGTCACTTCGAAAAGACTCAACGCCACTGAGTTCGCTGACACAGGTTTCTTTCGCTTTAGTCCGCAAGCGTCAATCAACGCAGTCGGGTTGCTCGATGAATCCATAGTGTCGCGAGGATTTCAAGGGACGATTCGTGTCAAGTATCGTAGTGGAACCCAGGCCAAATCGATTGACTTGGCAGTTTTAGCAGGTGTTACTCCATCGGTCCCATTCGCTAACGCTGGGACAGTTGGTGACACGCTTATTTTGCAGCAACGACTGAATTACTACGGATTTGCGGACAATGCCGGGGCGGCTCTCAAGGTTGATGGTGTTTGGGGCCCGCCCACCGAACAGGCGCTCAAAAAATTCAAAGCGGCTAGCACATCGCCTGCCGGTAATCCAATCGATCAATCGACCGAACTCGATTCGCGAACGATCGCGAGACTCAATGGTTATGGAATGAGCCCGCCGGTCTCACCAACCAATCACCTGACTTTCCTAGCGGACGCAAACGAGAACGTCATTCAAGTTGGGCTCGATCCTATCGACCGTTCCATTTTGACTTTGAAGATTGATGGAAACAATGCCATTCCAGTTCCGCTTGCATCTATCAGTACTCTGACGATCCAAGGGCTTGGTGGAAACGACACTTTGATTGTTGACGTTTCAAATGGTCAAATTCCAATACTTGATTTCAATCGATTCGTTTTCGATGGCGGCACCGGAACCGATCGCGTGATCGTAAAAGATGTGTCGGGCCGAGCGAGATTGAGCAATGCAGAACCGCCCGTGAACGGTGCTGGGCATGTGATCCTTGGAAACTTACCTGGGACTTGGGTCAGTTTTGTCAACACCGAGTCGCTTGTCGAACGGCTTGGCGTCACGAATCAAGGAAACAATCTGCCTATCGCTCAGAGGATTATTGCCAGCGGTGACAGTTCGACAGTTCGTTTGAATGGTACTGCCGGTCAACCATTCGCTTTGGACAGTTTTGAGATCGTGAAGGGATCGCAAATCATACCGTTAACGCAGTCTACCTCGTCGCTGGGAGATTTACAGCTTTATCAGTTTGGTGATTTGGTCGCAACCATTGTTCTACTTGATCGATTGAACTCCGTTCCATTTAGTACGCAAGGACTTTTTCGTTTTCAAGCGGCTGGATTTGGCATTGTTCCGGAATCGGATGAGTCCATAGAGCGTGGATTTCAAGGGACAATTCGTATTAACTACCGAAGCGGGTTGACAGCGAGATCGCTTGACCTAAAGGTGGTCCCAGGTGTAACACCGTCGTATCCATTTCTGGACTCTGATTCCGTCGGGGATATACTTCAACTCCAACAACGACTGAACTACTATGGATATACCGACGAAAGCTCAATGGTTTTGGAGACCAATGGTATCCAAGACGCTTCAACCAACGAAGCCCTGCGGAAATTCAAGGCAGAGGCCAACTTTCCAGCTACGGAACCAGACCAGCAGGATTTGACGTTGACCGCTCTCACGGTCGCGCGACTGAATGGTTATGGGTTGCGCGCTCCGCAAACGCCAGCAAATATCTTGCAGATTTTTGGGGACGAGAACCCAAACATAGTTGGCATCTCAATCGACCCGACCGATCCTACGAAAGTGATCGTCAAGGTTGATGGCCAACCCGCAATCACAACGCTACTGGCATCCCTTACCAAAATCGATATCAATACTCGCGGTGGTAATGATTCGTTGAT
>Ga0335395_10001738_pt1 | contig 13570 bp, 7 predicted proteins | sample MAT02_FD_205744 | JGI IMG/M metagenome (GOLD analysis project Ga0335395, IMG submission 205744) | Freshwater microbial communities from Lake Fryxell liftoff mats and glacier meltwater in Antarctica - MAT-02 (spades assembly) (version 2) ...
TAGTTTTGCACCCGACTATTGAGGTTGTAGCCAACTTCGCCATTTTGGAGGAGCGATCGAATGAAATGCTCTAGGTCAGAACCAATGCGGCGGAGATTATATTCAGTCAAATCTGCACCATCGTGTTCCCCCACAAGAGCATCAAATCTTTGGTAAACCTTCTGGAGACTACCATCATTCCAAGTCAACTCATTATCAGGGTCAATATCTAGGGTCAAAATTTGATCATTAGGGACGAGTTCACCTTCTTTGACTTCGGCGGTAAAAATATGTACGTGGCGGGTTGTAGACTTAAGTAGCATAGTGTTCTTAGGGTAGTGTTCTATTCTCTAGGATTTTCTCAAAGACATTGATACCAATTGTACACTCCAATCTTTAGGGGCGTAAGGCTTTACGTCCTCTGCTCTACTAGATCACAAGATTTAGATCGCAGCTTTGATCATACCAGTTTGTCGAGCATAGGCAAAAATTCCGCCAGCATCAATTACGGGCTGAATTTCTCCAAGGGGTTTGAGGGGATAGGTTTTGTCTAGGGTGTGGTTAATGATCGTGTTATTGTCAAAATCGATCGAGACATCTTGTCCGGTTTGAAAAATTTCACAGAGTCGATCGATAGATTCCCAAGGATACAATTCCCCCGTAGCGGAGCAGTTACGGAAGAAAATTCGCGCGTAGGAAAGAGCGACAACAATCTCTACTCCTGCCGCCCCAAGGGCAATGGGTGCGTGTTCTCTAGAGGAGCCACAGCCGAAGTTTTCCCCAGCGATAATAATTGAGTACTGGGTTTTTATTTCTCCCTCAGCCATAAATTTGCCGTAGCGATCGGGCAGACCAACCATAGCGTAGCTACCCAATTTCTCGTATTCATCAGGCTTTGACGGCACAAGGGTCAAGTATTCTGCCGGAATAATTTGATCAGTATCAATATTGTCATCAACTACAAAAATGCGACCACGGATTAACTTTGCCATAGAGTTATAAATATTTTTTATTTAAGACTTACTATAATTTACTATCTAAAACTTATTTCCAGAAAGTTTCTAGAGAATCTTGAGAGGATCTTAAGCGATTAGTTAATCGATCGCAACTGAGCAAACCATAAATTTTGCCTAATTTCTGCCTAATTGTGGATCAAAAAATGTGGATCAAAATTTAGTCAATAATTTTTCCTATGAACTCTGCTACATATCCCAAAAATCACATATCCCAAAAATCGACATTTAGGAGATCATCGAGTCCTCGACCAAATTGCCACGCATCGGGAAATTGAGTATCTTTGTACTCCGGTTGTAGTTGCTTCAGGGCTTGTTGATAGGTAGCATCCAAGATTTGAGCATAATTTTTTTCTAAACTTGGAGAAGTTTCAATCAAGTCTTCAATTTCTGGACGGATATGGCGAATTGTCCTTTCCCAACCGTGGTATTCCAAAGGCATTTGCACATAACAGCGTTTAAGAATATGGGCAATTAACGCCCGGACTTGTCCCTTAAATGCATTTTTTTGAGCCTTCCCCAAAGATGTAATCTCCTCAATTAAATTTTCCAAGTCTACTTTTTCTAGGTCTCCCGATCGCAAATCCTGAATAGTTGCTTCAATCCACAATAAAAAATCTCGATCGTACAGTGCTGTTGATGATGGAGAAATTAAGGCTTTGGGCATGGCTTTATTTTTTGCTTAGGTTTTTTGCTTAGGTCTAGGATTATTTTTAATCTCTAGGAATTATCTCCAGAAGTTATTAAGAGTTAAATCTCAAGCTGGAACAAGCGGCAGGCATTGGCAGTAGTTTCCTGAGCTAGGGTTTCTAATTCTACCCCTCGTAACTTGGCGATCGCCTCCGCCACAGATCGGACGTAGGCGGGTTCATTGCGCTTACCACGGTGGGGAACAGGAGCTAAAAATGGGCAGTCGGTTTCTACCAAAAGGCGATCGCTCCTCACCATCTGAGCAGAAGCGTGGACTTGGTGAGCATTCTTAAAGGTAACAATTCCACTAAAACTAATGTAAAAACCTAAATCCAAAAACCATTGGGTTTCCTCTGGAGTTCCCCCCCAACAGTGCATGACCCCGTTAACTTGACCGTGGGTCTGGAAAAATTCTGTCAATACTTCCCGGAGCGCAGGGGCAGCATCCCGACAATGGACAATAATCGGCTTTTGTAATTTGTAGGCAATTTCTAACTGAGCATGGAGGACTTGTTTTTGCCAATCTTGATTATCCGCCTTAAAAAAATCTAAGCCCAGTTCCCCGATCGCCACTACTCGTGGATCACTCTCCGCCTTTGCCAAAATTTCTGCCCCCATGTCCGGCTGCCACTGATCCGCATCGAGGGGATGCAAACCCACCGCAAAGGCAACTTCCGGGAACTGGTCGGCGATCGCCGCAATCGCTGCAAACTCCTCTGGTTTCACACAGGAATGAACTAACCTTACTACTCCCGCCTCCTGCCACCTCGATCGGAGAGCCAGCAAATCTTCTTGAAACACAGAAAAATTGAGATGAACATGGGTGTCGATAAGTTGCATAGTTTAAGATCAAGAAAGTTAGTTTAGAAGTTAGTATGAAAATTAGTTTAGAAATTAGTATTGCATTCCCATCCAGCAAAATTCTGTATTATGTTGTAGCATAGAATAAGTCAGACAAAAGGTGTTATATTTGTAACCTGCCTAATGAAAAAATTCAGCGATCGCAATCCCTTGAATATTCTGTTTCCCCCGCACTCCCTGACCCAGTTACCCCAACCTTAAATAAAATACTTCCAGCCCTTGACCCCAGTTGAGCGGCTGCGTTTAGTTGTCTTTTGCAACTAGATTGCAATTAGATGTAACTGTTTTGTCACCCTATTAGTACTATTAGCAAAGTCAAGATTAGCAAAGTCAAGCCCCATGAATACCACTTACAGCACTCCTAACTACATTTTGCCAGACTTGATCGAAATTCAACGGGCTAGTTTCCGTTGGTTCCTCGAAGAAGGGCTGATCGAAGAATTAAATAGCTTTTCCCCCATTACCGACTACACGGGCAAAATGGAATTGCATTTCTTGGGTAAAGACTACAAGCTAAAACGCCCCAAGTACGACGTAGATGAAGCAAAACGCCGGGATAGTACCTACTCAGTCCAAATGTATGTCCCCACGCGGTTGGTCAACAAAGAAACTGGGGAAATCAAGGAAATGGAGGTGTTCATTGGGGACTTGCCCCTGATGACCGATCGAGGTACTTTTATTATCAACGGCGCAGAGCGGGTGATCGTCAACCAGATCGTCCGGAGTCCCGGTGTGTACTACAAATCCGAAATTGATAAAAACGGGCGCCGTACCTACAGTGCATCCTTGATTCCCAATCGGGGAGCCTGGCTGAAGTTTGAGACCGATCGCAACGGCTTAGTCTGGGTACGCATTGACAAAACCCGGAAACTTTCTGCCCAAGTCTTGCTCAAAGCCCTAGGACTCACCGATGTCGAAATTACCGATGCCCTCCGCCATCCTGAATACTACGAAAAAACCCTTGCCAAGGAAGGTAACCCCAGCGAAGAAGAAGCCCTGATCGAACTCTACAAAAAACTTCGTCCCGGCGAACCGCCAACGGTGGCTGGTGGTCAGCAATTGCTAGAATCTCGGTTCTTTGACCCCAAACGCTACGACCTCGGTAAAGTAGGACGTTATAAGATCAACAAAAAACTCCGCCTCACTGTTCCCGATTCAGTGCGAATTCTGACGGGGCAAGATATCCTCAGTGCCGTAGATTACTTGATCAATCTGGAATACGACATGGGGAATACCGATGATATTGATCACCTAGGAAATCGGCGGGTTCGATCGGTCGGCGAACTCCTCCAAAACCAAGTCCGAGTCGGTCTCAATCGTCTAGAGAGAATCATCAGAGAGCGGATGACCGTCAGTGAAGCAGAAAGCCTCACCCCAGCCTCCTTGGTCAACCCCAAGCCCCTCGTCGCCGCTATCAAGGAATTCTTTGGCTCCTCCCAGCTATCCCAGTTCATGGATCAAACCAATCCCCTAGCGGAATTGACTCACAAACGCCGGATTTCCGCCCTTGGTCCCGGTGGTCTCACCAGAGAGCGGGCTGGCTTTGCGGTTCGAGATATTCACCCCTCTCACTACGGACGCATCTGCCCCATTGAAACTCCTGAAGGGCCCAACGCTGGTCTGATCGGCTCCCTTGCTACCCATGCCCGGGTCAACTCCTACGGCTTTATTGAAACTCCCTTCTACCCAGTAGAAAAAGGTAAAGTCCTCAAAGATCGTCCCCCTACCTATATGACGGCGGATGAAGAAGATGATCTGCGAGTGGCTCCGGGAGATATTCCCGTGGATGATGAGGGCATGATCATTGGACCACTGGTTCCCGTGCGTTACCGTCAGGATTTCACCACCACCACTCCAGACCAAGTAGATAGAGTGGCTGTGTCTCCGGTACAAATTATTTCCGTAGCAACTTCCCTGATTCCCTTCTTGGAGCATGATGATGCTAACCGAGCTTTGATGGGTTCTAATATGCAACGGCAGGCTGTGCCTCTCCTTCGTCCAGAGCGTCCCTTGGTGGGTACAGGGCTAGAAGCTCAGGCAGCACGGGATTCGGGGATGGTAGTAGTTTCCAAAACCGATGGTGAAGTGTGTTATGTGGATGCTACCCGGATTCGGGTCAAGGTCGATAATCCTGAACCCGGCGAGCCAGAGGAAATTGATTATGAAGTCCAAAAGTACCATCGATCGAACCAAGATACTTGCCTCAACCAGCGTCCCCTAGTTTATGACGGGGATCCTGTAGTTGCTGGGCAGGTGATTGCCGACGGCTCTGCGACCGAAGGTGGTGAGCTTGCCCTTGGACAAAACATTGTCGTAGCCTATATGCCTTGGGAAGGTTACAACTACGAAGATGCAATTTTAATCAGCGAACGGCTGGTGATTGATGATGTCTATACCAGTATTCACATTGAAAAATATGAAATTGAAGCCCGGCAAACCAAGCTCGGCCCCGAAGAAATCACCAGAGAAATTCCTAACGTCGGCGAAGATGCCCTGCGGCAGTTGGATGAAAACGGGATTATCCGCATTGGTGCTTGGGTAGAATCCGGCGATATCCTCGTGGGTAAAGTAACTCCCAAGGGAGAATCTGACCAGCCCCCCGAAGAAAAACTCCTCCGAGCAATTTTTGGGGAAAAAGCCAGAGATGTCCGGGACAATTCCCTACGGGTTCCCAACGGTGAGAAAGGTCGAGTCGTCGATGTCCGGTTGTTTACCCGTGAACAAGGGGATGAACTGCCACCGGGAGCCAACATGGTTGTCCGGGTTTATGTAGCTCAGAAACGGAAGATTCAAGTCGGGGACAAAATGGCGGGTCGCCACGGCAATAAGGGGATTATCTCCCGGATTTTACCGGCAGAAGATATGCCCTACCTGCCCGATGGCACGCCCCTCGATATTGTCCTCAATCCCTTGGGTGTACCGAGCCGGATGAATGTGGGACAGGTTTTTGAATGCCTGTTGGGTTGGGCTGGTCACCATTTAGACAAACGGTTTAAGATGATCCCCTTTGATGAAATGTATGGGGAAGAGTCTTCCCGGTTGACCGTCCATGGCAAATTAGCACAAGCGGCAGCGGAGGAAGATAAAGACTGGATGTTTGATCCAGAGCATCCCGGCAAAATCAAAGTCTACGATGGTCGGACTGGAGAAGCCTTCGATCGCCCCATCACCGTGGGCGTAGCTTATATGCTGAAACTGGTTCACCTTGTGGATGATAAGATCCATGCCCGTTCCACAGGTCCCTACTCCCTCGTTACTCAGCAACCCTTGGGTGGTAAAGCACAACAGGGTGGTCAGAGATTTGGGGAAATGGAAGTATGGGCCTTGGAAGCCTACGGTGCTGCCTATATTCTCCAAGAACTACTAACGGTGAAATCCGACGATATGCAGGGACGAAATGAAGCCCTGAATGCGATCGTCAAGGGTAAACCCATCCCCCGCCCCGGTACTCCCGAATCCTTTAAGGTACTGATGCGAGAACTCCAATCCCTCGGTTTAGACATCGCTGTCCACAAAATCGAAAATGGCGAAGATGGCGAATCTAGAGAAGTGGAAATAGACCTCATGGCAGATGGTGAGTACCGCCGTGCGCCTTCCCGTCCCACCTACGAACCGCTTTCTCGATCGGAGTTTGAAGAAGAAGAAGTATAAACTCCGCTCAACTATTTATCACCTACCCCCCAACCCTAAGTATGAGAAACCAGCTAGAACAGCGCTTTGACTACGTGAAAATTGGTATTGCTTCCCCGGAACGAATCCGGCAGTGGGGCGAACGTACCCTGCCTAACGGACAAGTAGTGGGAGAAGTAACCAAGCCTGAAACTATTAATTACCGGACTCTGAAGCCAGAAATGGATGGCTTATTTTGTGAACGGATTTTTGGTCCTGCCAAGGATTGGGAATGTCACTGTGGCAAGTACAAGCGAGTCCGCCATCGGGGAATTGTCTGCGAGCGCTGTGGTGTAGAAGTTACAGAATCTCGTGTCCGCCGTCACCGGATGGGTTTTATTAAATTAGCGGCTCCCGTTGCCCATGTGTGGTATCTCAAGGGGATTCCTAGCTACCTGAGTATTTTGTTAGATATGCCCCTGCGGGATGTGGAGCAAATTGTATACTTTAATTCCTATGTGGTTTTAGATCCGGGGAATGCAGAAAATCTGATCTATAAGCAACTCCTGTCGGAAGATCAGTGGCTAGAGACTGAGGAGCAGATTTACAGTGAAGACTCCCAAATGGAAGGAGTAGAAGTGGGTATTGGAGCAGAAGCAATCCAACGCCTACTGCAAGACTTGCAACTAGAGGCAGAAGCCGAAAAACTCCGGGAAGAAATTTTGGGGGCAAAGGGGCAGAAAAAAGCAAAATTAATTAAACGCCTCCGGGTAGTTGATAACTTTGTGGCGACGGGTTCTAAGCCAGAATGGATGATTCTTTCCGTGGTGCCAGTAATTCCCCCAGACCTGCGCCCCATGGTGCAACTAGACGGGGGACGCTTTGCTACCTCCGATCTGAATGATTTGTACCGCCGGGTAATTAACCGTAATAATCGCTTGGCTCGGTTGCAAGAAATCATGGCTCCGGAAATTATTGTCCGCAATGAAAAACGGATGCTCCAAGAGGCGGTAGATGCTCTGATTGATAATGGTCGCCGGGGTAGAACTGTGGTGGGTGCTAATAATCGCCCCCTCAAATCTCTGTCGGATATTATCGAAGGGAAGCAGGGAAGATTCCGGCAGAACTTGCTGGGGAAACGGGTAGATTACTCTGGTCGATCGGTCATCGTTGTTGGCCCTGACCTGAAGATTCATCAGTGCGGCTTACCTAGGGAAATGGCGATCGAGCTGTTCCAACCCTTTGTAATTCACCGTTTGATTAGCCGGGGCTTGGTCAACAATATCAAAGCTGCCAAGAAAATGATTCAACGCAATCATCCAGAGGTGGTGGAAGTCCTCGAAGAAGTGATCGCCGGGCATCCTGTACTCCTAAACCGAGCGCCGACTTTGCACCGACTAGGGATTCAGGCTTTTGAACCCTTACTGGTGGAAGGGAGAGCCATTCAACTCCATCCCCTTGTCTGTCAAGCCTTTAACGCTGACTTTGATGGTGACCAAATGGCTGTCCATGTACCGTTGTCGATCGAAGCTCAGACAGAAGCCCGGATGCTGATGTTAGCTTCCCATAACGTACTTTCTCCAGCCACCGGGAAGCCGATCGTTCATCCCAGCCAAGATATGGTCTTGGGTTGCTACTATCTCACTGCCGAAAATCGGGATGCTACCAAGGGAGCCGGAGTCCATTTTAGCAATCTTGAAGATGTAGTCAGAGCCTACGAGCAGCGAGAAGTCGATCTTCATGCCTACGTCTGGGTGAAGTACGACGGACAGGTACATACTCTGAAACCTGATGAAGAGGTAATAGAACAGAGAGAAAGTGAAGATGGCAGCGTGACCAAAGTTTACCGGGAGCGACGAGTCCGGGAAGATGCGGAGGGCAATATTATTTCTCAATTTGTCCGCACCACACCGGGGCGAATTATCTACAACCAAACCATTCGTGAGGCCCTCATCAGCTAATTTACTGAATAACCATCAATCAATCACCACACCAACCACAGAATCATGAGTAAAGAACCAACTTTTTACAACCGGATTGTAGATAAGGGACAGCTACGGAAACTAGTCTTTTGGGCTTTCACCAACTACGGCAGTATTAGAGCTTCTCAGTTAGCAGATAAATTAAAAGATTTGGGATTCAAGTTCGCCACCAGAGCTGGGATTTCCATCAGTGTTGATGATTTGCAAGTACCACCAATTAAGCGGCAGATGCTAGAGGAAGCCGAGACCAAGATTCGGGACACCGAGGATCGTTTTTCTAAGGGAGAAATTACAGAGGTAGAGCGGTTCCAAAAAGTAATTGATACTTGGAATAGTACTTCTGAATCTCTCAAGGATGAAGTGGTGAAGAACTTCCGGGCGACGGATCCCCTCAACTCGGTGTATATGATGGCGTTCTCTGGGGCGCGGGGGAATATCTCCCAAGTGCGGCAGTTGGTGGGGATGCGGGGCTTGATGGCCAATCCTCAGGGGGAAATTATTGACTTACCCATTAAGACCAATTTCCGAGAAGGTTTGACGGTGACGGAATATATTATTTCTTCCTACGGGGCGAGAAAGGGGCTGGTAGATACGGCGTTGCGGACGGCCGACTCCGGCTACCTCACCCGGCGGCTAGTGGATGTGTCTCAGGATGTGATCATCCGGGAAGTGGATTGTGGGACAACTAGAGGGCTGTTGGCACAACCCATGCGGGATGGCGATCGAGTCTTGATTCCCTTAGCCGATCGACTGTTGGGCAGAGTCCTCGCTGAAGACGTGATTGATCCCAAAACTGGGAAAGTCATTGCCCAGCGGAACCAAGCCATTAATGATGACCTTGCTCAAGTAATTGGGGCAGCGGTGGGGTCAGTGGTATTGCGATCGCCCCTCACCTGTGAAGCCTCCCGTTCTGTGTGCCAAAAATGCTACGGTTGGAGTCTTGCCCACGGCAAAATGGTCGATATGGGGGAAGCCGTGGGGATCATTGCGGCTCAATCCATCGGTGAACCCGGAACCCAGCTAACCATGCGGACTTTCCACACTGGAGGCGTATTTACCGGAGAGGTCGATCGTCAAGTTTTAGCCGAGTTTGCTGGGAGAGTTAAATTCTCAGATAGCTTGAGAACCAGAGGTGTACGGACTCGCCACGGGGATGAGCGGGAGCAGGTAGAAGTAGCTGGGGATATTTTGATCGTGCCCCTGACAGGTAAACAGATCGCTCAACCTATTGGTGTCACTCCCGGTTCCCTGCTCATGATAGAAAATGGGCAGCAGGTAGTGGCAGGGCAATTGTTGGCAGAGGTGACTCAAGCCAAATCCCGACGGTCTACGGAACGGGCGGTCAAGGATGTGGCTTCGGCTCTAGCAGGGGAAGTGGTCTTTGCAGATCTAGTTCCTGAGGAGAAAACCGATCGCCAAGGAAACACGACCCGGACTGCCCAACGGGGTGGTTTGTTGTGGATTCTCTCTGGGGAAGTCTATAACCTGCCCCCAACGGCAGAAGTAGTGGTCAAGAATGGCGATCGAGTGGCAGCGGGAGACATCTTAGCAGAAACCAAACTCATCTCTGTGAATGGGGGAACGGTACGCCATACTACGGGAGAACGGGAAATTGAGATTATTACTGCCTCTGTCCTCCTAGATCAGGCTTCAGTATTTACAGAAAGTACGGGAACTGCCGATCAGTACGTGATTCAAACCGCCGGACATCAACGCTTCCTCCTTAAGGCTGCCCCCAGCACCAAGGTCCAGAGCGGGCAAGTGGTTGCCGAACTCATCGACGATCGCTACCGCACACCCACGGGGGGAATTGTCAAGTATGCGGGGATTGATGTCAGCAAGCGCAACAAAGCCAAACAGGGCTACGAAGTGGTCAAGGGCGGGACGATTCTCTGGGTTCCTGAAGAATGCCACGAAGTCAACAAAGATATTTCCCTCCTCTTGGTAGAAGAAGGGCAGTATGTGGAAGCTGGGACGGAAGTTGTCAAGGATATTTTCTGTCAGAGTGCAGGGATTATTGAAGTCGTTCAGAAAAATGATATTTTGCGGGAGATTGTGATCAAGCCCGGAGAATTGCACCTTGTGGACGAGTTCCCCGATCCGACCCAGAAGCCAGAAGGAAAGATTGCCAACCCCGGTACGGAAGTAGTTCCCGGCACGGTAATCACCGAAATGCGCTACTGCGAATACGTGGAAACCCCCGAAGGTGGAGCGATGTTGCTACGTCCTGTGGTGGAATACCCCGTTGCTGATGAGCCTAGTGTGCCTTCCCAAGCCTCTGTCAATGCGTCGGGGGCGATCGAGATCGAACTCCGGGCAGTACAACGGATTGCCTTCAAAGATGGGGAGCGGGTGAAATCTGTCCACGGGGTAGACCTGCTACGGACTCAACTAATCTTAGAAATGAGCCAAGAGCGTACCCAAGAGCACGTTTCCACCACCCAACTAAGTGCAGATATTGAATTAATTCCCGCCGAGGATGATAGTGAGGTCAAACGTCTCCAATTGGTAATTTTGGAATCTCTGGTAATTCGCCGGGATAGCAGTGCTGATCCCCTTAGTGGCTCCACCCAAACTCGTCTCCTCGTAGAAGATGGCGATAAAATCCCCCCCGGAGCCGTTGTCGCCCGCACAGAAATCCAGTGTCATCAAGCTGGGCAAGTGCGGGGAATCAAGGCGGATAGTGAGGCAACGCGTCGGGTGCTAATCATGCGAGAAACCGACCAATTTACAGTCCCAGTGACGGGGAAAGCTCTGGTCAAAGAGGGTAGCTTGATGGTGGCTGGTACCAAACTCACGGCGGATACGATCGCCCAACAGTCTGGACAGGTCATCGAAGTCACTCCAAAAGCTATTACCCTGCGCTTGGCTCGTCCCTACCGGGTATCGGCAGGAGCTATCCTCCAAATTGATCAAGGAGACTTGGTACAACGGGGCGATAACTTGGTGTTACTGGTGTTTGAGCGATCGAAGACTGGAGATATTATCCAAGGGCTACCGAGAATTGAAGAACTCCTCGAAGGCAGAAAACCCAAGGAAGCCTGTGTATTGGCCCGGCGACCCGGAGAAGCTCAGGTGATCTATGAACAGGATGAAACCGTTGATATTAAAGTCATCGAGCGGGATGGAACTATCTCCGATTATCCCCTGTCACCCGGACAAAACTCCCTAGTTTCCGATGGGCAGAAGGTCACAACTGCCGAACCTCTCACCGATGGCTTGGCAAACCCCCACGAAATTCTGGAAGTGTTCTTTAACCTCACCAGAGAAACCGAGGGCGTGTACGAGTCGGCGCTGATTGGTTTACAGAAAGCCCAAGAGTTCCTTGTGAATGAAGTCCAGTCGGTGTACCAATCCCAAGGGGTGGAAATTTCCGATAAACACATTGAAGTGATTGTCCGGCAGATGACCAACAAAGTCCGGGTGGATGACGGCGGTGATACGACGATGCTACCAGGAGAGCTGGTGGAATTGCGGCAGATCGAGCAGGTCAACGAAGCCATGGCAATTACTGGAGGTGCCCCAGCGCAGTACACTCCCGTACTATTGGGGATTACGAAGGCATCTCTGAACACCGATAGCTTTATCTCGGCAGCGAGTTTCCAAGAGACCACTAGAGTCCTCACGGAAGCAGCGATCGAGGGTAAATCTGATTGGCTGCGGGGCTTAAAGGAAAACGTGATCATTGGTCGTCTCATCCCGGCGGGGACTGGCTACAATGCCTACGAAGAGCCGATGCTGCATAGTGTCGACCCCATTGACCTCTCCAATAGTAGTGATAACTTCGCCTACGGGGAAATGGGTATGGCCGCTGACCTCACTGATGATGATTCCCTCGTGGATATGGTGCTGGACGATCGCACTGCCAGAGCCTATAGCCTCGAAGAACGAGCTGCCTTTGGGATGACTCCCGCTAGTCCTTCGGTACTGGATACTAATCTAGAAGCGGAGGATAATTATGGGGATGATTTTGAAGATGAAGGTGACGAATTTGAGGATGATTTTGAGGATGATGCCTAAAACTAGGATGGCGACTCAGGATTAGATTTAAGTTTCAGTCTAATTTTAGGGGGATCTGTGGATCCCCTTTTTTTCAGTGAACAGTTATCAGTGAACAGTTATCAGTGAACAGTTATTAGGGAAGTCTTGCGTTCTGTTCTCAATCAAATTGGTATGGAAAGTGAGTTAAAAGGGATAAGTTAAAAGTGAATCAACTGGATCAGTTAGGTCAATCGGGTCAATATTTTGCGACGGTGGCCCGGGGTTTGGAAAGTTTAGCGGCGCAGGAGTTGGAGGGCTTGGGGGCGGAGTCTGTGACCTTGGGGTTTTGTGGGGTGAGTTTTCGGGGCGATCGATCCCTGCTCTATCGAGTGAACCTGTGGGCAAGATTACCCTTCCGAATTTTGATGCAAATTCACCAATTTCCCTGTCTCGATGCCCCAGCCCTGTACCGGGGGATTCAAACCATTGACTGGCAGCAGTATCTCACCCCGAAGCATAGTCTGGCTGTTAGTGCTACGGGAGGGAATAGCCAACTCAACCATACCCACTTCACAGCTTTGCAGGTGAAAAATGCGATCGTCGATCAACAGCAACGGGTTTGGGGCGATCGATCCTCAGTAGATACCCAAGAGCCGGATCTACGCATTAATGTATTTATCGACAAAGAAGATCTTTGCACCGTCAGCTTAGATAGTTCTGGTAGTAGCCTACATCGGCGGGGCTATCGTCCAGCAGTAGGACAGGCTCCCCTAAAGGAATCCTTGGCAGCAGCCTTGGTACAACTATCGGGCTGGCAGCCAGAAGTATCTTTTTTGGATCCCCTCTGTGGTTCAGGAACTCTGCCCCTGGAAGCCGCCCTGAAAGCCCTAGACATGGCTCCGGGGTTATTCCGAGAACGTTTTGGTTTTGAAACTTGGACAGATTTTGATCCTCAATTGTTCGATCGACTCCTAGAGGAAGCCTCCGCAAGGCAGAAATTTTTACTGCCCGCCCCAATTTTTGGTAGTGATATTGATAGTCGGGTGATCAAGCAAGCTATAACTAATGCAGAAAACTGTGGGGTCGATCGACAAGTCCAGTTTACCTGTACCGAACTTGCTCACCTAGAAGCTCCGGCGGCTCAGGGAGTTTTGGTATGTAACCCACCCTACGGGGAACGCATTGGTCGAGATCAGGAATTATCGGGACTCTATAAACTCTTGGGGGATGTGATGAAACGGCGGTTTAAGGGTTGGACTGCTTTTGTCTTAAGCGGCAATCGAGAACTAACGAAGGCGATCGGGCTCAAACCTAGTCAGCAAACCCAAATTTTTAATGGCAATCTCCCCTGTCAGTTTCTCAAGTACGAATTATATTAAGTTATCTTATTTCAAGATCAGAGAATGAAGCCTAATTCCACTCACCTTGCAAGGTAAATGCTGCCCAAAAATAGGG
>Ga0335395_10001742_pt1 | contig 13562 bp, 25 predicted proteins | sample MAT02_FD_205744 | JGI IMG/M metagenome (GOLD analysis project Ga0335395, IMG submission 205744) | Freshwater microbial communities from Lake Fryxell liftoff mats and glacier meltwater in Antarctica - MAT-02 (spades assembly) (version 2) ...
TATACGGGAGAAGCGTAGATGTTACCAAAAAACCCTTTGTGTTCAATACTGATGGATGGAATTGAGGTGCTATCCACGATCACATCAATTAGGTATGCCCCGCGCAAGTCGGTATTAATTAGGGATGCGTTGCTTAGGTCTGACTGAACTACGTCTGCCCCTCTCATGTTCGCATCTCTTAGGTTTGCCCCACGAAAGATTGAATGAAGCAAGTTTCCCTTGCTTAGATTCGCATTATATAGGTTTGCTCCTCGAAAGTCTGCCATTTGTAGGGTCGAACCATTCAGGTCTACATTGCTTAAATCCGCATTGCGAAAGTCTGCCCAAGTTAAGCATCTGTTGCTGAAATTCCCCACAACAACATTCTCTTCGCGGGCAAATCCAAATCTTGAGAATTTCTCAATGAATTTACCTGCATCCCCACTGGCTTTGAAAGTGATTTTATCTAGCATGAAGTTCTCCTCTGTTTTAGGGCATAAGTATTTTATTGACTGAACGAGGGCGAACAGGCTCAATAATCATTAACACACCACCAATGACTTTTTTCCACTGGTATCCGCCTGCATGTCTGCTCCTAGTGTTATTATTGACGCACATACTGATATTGCTTGCGAGAATCCCCGTTTTTTCACTTGCCTCTTTGCCAGACGGAAATTGTTGAATGAAAATTCCGTCCAATGTGTACTGAGCTATAGGTATTTGACTACGGGGATTTGACTTCCCTTTTTTTGCATCCGATATCCTTTTTTTGGTCTCATCTGTAAGCGTGCGACCTTTTAGCCCATCCGAAATTTTCTTTCTAGTTTCTTCCGTAAATGTGCGTCCTTTTCTTGCATCCGAAATTTTCTTCTTGGTTTCGTCTGTATGCGCCCATAAGCCCTGCCATGCCCCGCCGTCTAAGACATTGAGCAAGTCTGTGTTCAAATTTCGATGGTGGGCAATCCAATGAATTTCGCGCTTATCCACATTTCCTTTTTGGCATTGCTCAATTACTTTGATGATTGGCGCTAACCCCAATAAAATCAATTCGTCTATCCAGTCCCGCTTTCGAGTGGAAGTGTTTTTTTGTGCCAAATGGTCTCTATATCGTCGCGCTGGATTTACCGCTTGTCCAACATACCGCACGCGTTCATCCCGTGGGTCTATAAGTGCGTAAATGTAAACCGTCTCATCATCGTTGTTTATGATAGACAGACCCTTTGTCAATGTCGTCAATTCCGTCCTTCAATTCAATGTCTGTCATTATAACTCCTATTCGTCAATAAAATGTGAAATAGTAATTTCGTTTTCAACCCGATACTCTTTTCCGTCAGATTTAATTAACACCCAATCGGCTTCAAAATGATAATCATCCACAGGCAACCACTCGCCTTCGTGTAGAAATTCGATTGCATCAAGATACCACGCTTGTTCTTCAAAAGTTTCAATGCTCATCGTTTCCGCTTTTATTTCCATTTCCACTCCTATTCGTCAACAAAATATGAAATAGTGATATTGCCTTCAACCCGATACTCTTTTCCGTCAGATTCAATTATTACCCACTCGCCTTCCGAATGATAATCATCCACAGGCAACCACTCGTCCTTATGTAGAAAATTAATTATATCAAGATAACGCGCTTTTTCTTCAAACTCTTTAATACTGAGCGTTTCTGTTTTTATTTCCATTGGTTTTCTGTCTCCTCTAAAGACTAGTATAAAATCCTTACCAGTGTTTTTCATTAAGGTAAATAGCTCAGTAAAACTCCAAACAATTATCACGATTCGAGATTCAGCGCCGCTGGTATCTTCAAATGCTAGGTTTTTTTGATTAACTCGCCAAACGCGGTAAGTTTTATCAGATGATTCGTAGACAGACCCTTTGTCAATTTCGGTTTGCATCTCAATCTCTTCAGCTGTTCTCATTTCCATTTCCACTCCGATTCTTCAACAAAATATGAAATGGTGATGTTGCCTTCTGCGCGATAGTCCAGTCCATTTGATTTAATCACGACCCAATTTCTTTCCGAATGATAATCATCCACAAACAACCACTCGTCCTGATATAAAATCTTAATTACCAAGTGGCTTGGGGCATTCGCCTCAAACTCTTTAATGCTCAGTGTTTCCATTTTCATCTTCATCGTGTTATCTCCTTCTAAGATTCAGTTATTCATCGTCAACAGACCATCTGATGGTGATTTGGCGGTGTACATGATAGTGTTCTTCACCCGACCGAATCAATAGGTCGTCATACTCATCACTGTATAAATCATCCACAGGCATCCACACACCTTCAGGCATCCACAATTCCTTGCAGAAAAACTCAAGATTCCTGTGGGGTGGGGACAGAAGAAACTCGTAACGACTCATTGTTTCCATTTTCGTTTCCATGTGTGTCTCCTCTAAGAAAATTAAAATTTAAAATAAATTTCACCATCGAATCCAATAAAAGCAAGTTTGCCTAAGCCCAGTACGCTTACAGAATACAGCCATTCGTTCCCGTTTGGATAAAACGTGTAGCGGTGAAAAAATCCTGTGGCATAATACAGCGTGCGCCGAACCTTTGCTTTTGTGTCCCAGTGTCCAATGCGCGTATTCCATTCACGAAATGACGCGCACAGCGCAATAAAGATTAGTGCAATGACTAAAACTATAATCATCAGTCTGTCCTTTCTCTAGTGTTTCATAACAGTTATGGGACTTTTAATTGCCACTACCTAAGTAGGTGGTATCTGACTTGCCGATGCAGTAGAAAGTCCCAGTTACAATATTTTGCCTGACAAAAAATATTCCTGAGGCGTAGACATCATCGGCAAGCGATTCCTCTGTGTGTTCTTCTAACAGTTCATCCAACGCTTTAATACTTTCTACGTAATTATTCCGAAGAGCGATAAGTAATTCGGCAATCTCGGATGGTCTCTTTTTAGAAGCGCCTAATCTGCCCATGACGAGTACAACTCAGAAATATTTTTGTCAGGTGAAATCTCGTAACTGGGCTTTTCTACTGCATCACCAAGCGATACAACCTCATTAGCAACTTTCGCTAGCAAGTCTAACATGTACGACTCACCCCTACCAAGCGCGTCCAGATGCACTTTAAGTTCTGTGCAATATTCGGCGAACTCTTCTGGTGTCATTTTACCACCGCCTAATCTGCCCATAATGTGTAAATCCTAAATCCGTTTTTGTCGGTCGAAATTGTACAGGTAAGTTTTTCTAAAGCATCACTTAGTGATTCCTCTGACGCTTTCATCATCCATCCCTCTGTGGATTCCTCTGGCGCTTTCGTCAGCCATTCCTCTGGCATATCCTCTAACGCATGAAACCCTTTTATTCCTGAATCCTGACAAGACATAAAAAATTCAATAAACTCATCGGGCGTGTAACCGTTGTCTTGACTCATATAGCTCACTCCTGAAAATAAATAGCAACGACTATATTATAACACAAACGAAATCCATTTGCAATGCCTATCTATTGATTTGTTATTATGATTTAGGCACTGGATTGTAAATGTTATTGTGCGAATAGCTATGACTAGGAGTGCGACTAAATCTAATTAGCATCCCCTCACCACAAACTCCTAGCTATCCCTCTTACACGTTAACACTGTAAACAACGATACCATATAGCACGGTACTATGCCTATATAACAGTGTTTGCGTGGCGTTACTTAGGGGTACGCTTAGGCTATGGTATAGTGCTATGATAGGGCTATATGACACGTGTAGCCGTCTATTTGGCGTTGCGTTGTTATAATGGTACAGACATAGCCGATATAGCCTAACGCTTGACCTATACACCTACACGTAAGAATCAGAACGATTAAGCTAAGTGATGGGATGTACAATCCTATTAGTAATGTGACTAATGTCATGACTTAGTGACCAATGGGAGCAATCGCTTGACCTGATAAGCGGTTTTGATATATAGTAGAGGAGTAAAGCAAAGCGAACAAATGAACATACATCACCAGTAAGACGAAGACGCATAGCTTACCTACTGCACCTAAAGCCACTAGGTTAAGGTGCAGTAGGAAGGCAAAGCCAAGTAGCACAAGGTAAAGCGGAAATTGGTACTAATTGACTACCAAAAGTAACACGTAACTGGGGTATAATGAAGGTAAGTTCAGCAACGAGAGTTCTAGCCTTAGTCGCGCTAGAGAAACACAGAAACACAGAAACAGGCTTATATGAGAAGCAACGCTAATAAGGAGAACGGATATGAAAACAATCATTACCACTAAACGGACTATCGGCGGTAAAAGTCGGATTAATCGCGTAACAATCATCACACGTAAAAGTAAGGGAAACGGTTGCATGTTCTTTATGGTAGCTATTCCTAGTGTGTTTGTCGCATTAACTGCCTTGTCATACCTAGTTATGATGTTGTTGGTCAATAGCTTCATCAGCTAAGAAACTGGTAGAATATTGGGGATTGTGGAAAACACAATCCATCAGTTATACTAAAGGGAATAAGCGCAATAAACGGGATAGTAGCACCAAAAGCACCACAAGCCGTAACCCACAATAGCGGTTATGCAAACAGCACCTTAACAACCTAAGCACCATTATCACCTTATCATGGTGTTGCAACGGATAGATAAGTTAACTAGTTACCCTAGTTAGTGGATGAAAGCCTTAGCAACCTACAGGCACAAGTAGTAACAATTTTGATTGTCTGTTTAAGCCAAAACAACATAACCCCAATCATAACTATATGGGATACTGTTGGATAATGTTTGATAATGTGTGGATAACACAAGATAACTACGGTTAATGTTCAGTACCTGTAGTTTGAAACTGTCACAGTGTAAGTGTGTATAAGTCTTGTGTTATTGCTTAGGCAGTTGGGTACTGTTGTACCTTAACAAATACATAGGCTGGATTAGTGGTCAAACACACGTAAACCGTAAAGTGTCTGAATGATACTGAACGAAAACGTAAAGGTGATGCGCGAAAAAGCCGAAATTACGGGAGCTACCATAGTCGTATATGTCATAGTATCATCTGATTGTAATCATACATGTGTAGGCACTAATGGCTTACGGAGTAGTGATACATCAAACTGCCCTATAGGGATAAATGGATAACCTACCCTATGGTTAAAACTTTGGTGTATTGTGAGTGTGGATATGGTAGATGTAACCATACCCCTTAGGGGGATAATGAGCGAGAGGATGATACCACCACACACTACTTAGCCAATTAGCTAGGTAGTGTGTGCTTAACTAATCCAAACCCCAACACCAGTTCTTAGACTGTGACGGGTTTTGATTATCAATGCTTAGGGCATTAGCAGTGAGGATAACCTTATCATCCCAATAGCGTGATAAATATCCATAACTGTTATAGCCTTTAGGATTGATTGTTTAACTTATGGGTTAAATTATTTTAACCTATAGGTTAGCCAATCAAACCCGTTACCGTAGCGTGGGTAACTAAGCCCAATAAGCGCCACTACATAGCACTAACCCCATTATGCGCCTATGGCTCATGCTCAAATGTGGGGTATCGAAAATCTTTTATTTTTTATTAGTTAGTTTAGTCTCCTTAATAGTGAGACGGAAAGCGTTTAACAATGAACAAATTAACCAAATCGGAAATATTGAAACAAATCGGTTACATCCAAGCTAATGGCGACAAATTGGTCGCCAACGGAGTGATTATTTACACTCTTGGAGACAACCAAGTTGTCTTTAACCCAAAGACAAACGCATTTACTTTGACCTATAATGGGCAAGTGTACCCATGAGCCTGTTCATGTTGCAGATAATCCAGAGACAAATGCACGCACGTGCATTGTCTCTGGTAAGTATTTTCGAAGAAAAAACCATAGCGTTTTTTCTGTCAAATGAGTTTCCCGCGGTTAGCGGGAAACTATTCGTAAGCAATTCTGACGTTGTAGTAATTCTTGACCAAATCGAGAACTACCCTGCCTATCGCGCTATTAACGGGTATTACTATAGATAAAGCCCAATATTCCCCCTACGTTTATAGGGGGAAATGATTTATAATACCCCTATGCAGTTTCGCATAGGGGATAATTCATAAGGAGAAATAAAATGGTACAATTAGGTGACGTGCGAAAAATTAAAAAATTCGGAAAAGGGTACGAATTAGTTTCCGATAGCCAAGAAATTGAAAAAGTGTTAACCAGTTGCGGTTACAAACCGCAAGGACTAGATGACGCAATTTATATGTTTGATATTCCATCTGCTTGTCTATTCGTGCTGGCACAAGATGGCGAGATGATACAAGTATGGGGTAGCTACCAAGTAGCCCCAGAACTCAATACAGGAGCGGAACTAATCTGGCATGACAACATGTCAGATGGGGAACTCGCAGAACTTGAGGGATGCAATCCCTTATTTTCTGTTGAATACTTTATCGGTATGGCTGGCTACCTGCCCAACGATAGCGGATTACTATCCGCTGATTCTTGGACAGAATTGCGCGAACAAATCGCAGATTTATTTACCGAATACTTTGAGGATTTTGATTTTGATGACGAAGACGAAGCGCAATGGTTGCATTTTATTGAGCAATCCCAAGAAAAGATTGCTTTGGCAACGTCTCCTGAAGAAATTCCCTATCTAGGGGATTTTGATGTTGTGGGAATTACATTTAGCGATTGGGTTGTTGGTGATTCACCAACACCACCATCACCAACAACACCATCACCAGCAGACGATGAGTCCAAAAGCCCATCGAAACTCATTTTTATCGAAGAAGAAAAATTTGACGCGCCAATTGATTCTGACGAAAACGATTGGCACATCGCAAGCGTAAAGTCTTACGTTTTCGGCGAAAAACGCGAAGACTAGGGACACTTTACGCCAATAATACCCCTATGCAGTTTCGCATAGGGGATAATTCATAAGGAGAAATAAAATGCTAGAACTAGAGAAACCTAATTCAATGTTTTCTGTTCAGTGGTTTATCGGTATCGCTGGGTACTCGCCCGACGATAGCGGGTTACTAACCGCTGATTCTTGGATTGAATTGCGCCAACAAATTGCGGATTTATTTACCGAATACTTTAATAGTTGCGGCGAAGAAAGCGAAGGCGAAAGCGAAGCGCGATGGTTGCGTTTTGACAAAGCCAAAGCAAAGATTGCTTTGGCAAGTAAACCAGAAGAAATTCCCTATCTAGGACATTTTGAGGTTGTGGGATTTTTTGATGTTAGCGGAATTACCTTTGATAACTGGGTTTTCCCACCAGCAGAACCAGAAACAACCCCACCACCAACAGAACCAGAACCCACGCCAGCCCTAGAACTTGGCGACATGCGCCAAGTTGGATTGTTCTCATGGGAGTATTGTTTGGTCACTGACGAAGCAATCATAGAAATGATTTTTGAAGATTTAGTAATTAAGGACTCTTCTAACACTCCATGCGCTTGTCTCTTCGTGCTATCGAAAGATGGCGCATGGGCAGAAGTTTGGGGGAGTTCTTATATAGCTCCTCAAAAATTGAGTTACGCAGAACTCTTGTGGATTGGTGAAACCCCAGCAGAACGAGAAACCCCAGAAACCCAAATCGTAGAACAAGAACCAGAATCAGAAGAGGAAAATCATTTTTCCTATGAGGAAGGAAAAACTAACGAAAAGAACGATAAGGCGGAAACCGCCTTAGATAATTTCATGGACGCGGTTAACGCGGGAGATGAAGAAAAACTCGCAGAAATTGCAGACGAAGCATTTGAATGCTTCGTCTATGAAACCGTCCCAACAGACGATGAGTCCAAAAGCCCATCGAAACTCATTTTTATCGAAGAAGAAAAATTTGACGCGCCAATTGATTCTGACGAAAACGATTGGCACATCGCAAGCGTAAAGTCTTACGTTTTCGGCGAAAAACGCGAAGACTAGGGACACTTTACGCCAATAATACCCCTACACGGTTTTGTGTAGGGGATAACCCATAAGTAGTTAGTAATCTTTTTTTTATTTAATTATCAGCCCCACAAGGGCAGAAGGATACACACCATGACGAAATACTACAGCGAGTACGGGAACTACATGTGGGACGTTGAATGCTTGCTTAACGACGACATGTTAGTTGACTTCGGGGAAAATCACCATTGGCGCGTGCCACCCCCCCCATCAAGTATGAAATACACGTCATTCCTCAAGGAATACAAAGACCAACAAAACCTCCAATTATGCGGGGTAATCGTTCTGGGCTTTGCCCAGAATCGGGGCGAAATTATCGACTACGTGCGGAGTGAGCTTCGCGGTCGTAGCGCGGAATTCTACGATTTTGCGAAGGAATTCATGCTAGACATGTGGTTTAAGCGCAACGCATCACGCTTTATATTCACCACCGAAGGCGGCGGACCCGGAGGGCGGATTTACAACGCCTCCGGGGACTCTAAGCTAACAGTGAACCACCCCGACTTTCTTCGGGAGCTAGACATTATTAGCGATGGGAAGCTATATCACATAGCTATCCCTGTAAACGACCCCTCGTTAATAAAACACAAGGCGTGGGACTATATCAACGGGGGGCGGACGTGGCACTACCCCGCCACCCTATTACGTGAACCAATCGCGTAATAGGTTTATCCACCAACAGGGCAGATGAGCAACAATACCCCTACACAATGCCGTGTAGGGGATAATCAATAAGGAGAACAAAAATGAACGAAAAGCGCAAATTAAAACGCGCAACTTTGCGCGAAGAATATAACAAAGAAATGCTAAAGCGCCAATTGGTGTTATACAAACATCAATTGCTTTATAAGCAGTTAGTGGCTTATCTCAAGCCAATAGAAAATTATACCCGTGCAGGGTATGACTTTCAGGTATAACTTTCAATTTTAATCGGGAAAATAAGGAGAAATAAAAAATGTTTTTAGGAGCAGGTCGTAAGAAATACGTAGTAGATACAACTACTACATCTTTCCGTACAGGAAAAACACATAGTGTTGAAATATTCGCAGAAGCGGACACAATCGAAGAATTGCTTGCAATTCCAGATGTGAGCAATATTTACAGTTCTTCAATTGTGTCGGGCTGGGTTAACGACCTAGCCGTAGTAACAAGAATTGTTGATTCAGATTTTGGGCAATGCGTTATGGCTTTAATAACGCACGAGGGTACACAAACCCAATTCTGGCTAACACGCAATCACTCGTTTGAGACGGAGAAATAGAAAATGTCAGAATTGGGACACATTAAAAACAAGGAGGAGGCGGAGCGCACGCTCCACTATTTCATTTTGTTGCAATCCGATATTATGGCTTACAACAAGGCGCTTCTAACAGAAGCCAATCAGGAGTTAGCGAGATTGCTATCCAACAAGATTAACATCGAAAAAGCGCAAGTAGCCCACTTTTTCCATTTTGATTTATCGGGTATGTTTGCCTATTGCCCAATTAGAAACGTCCATAGCGGACATAACGCCACAATTGGCGCATATCTCATTGCAGAAGGCGGTAAGATACAAATCCGCCTAGATTTTACGATTGTAAACACCATGAGCGCATGGTGTCCGTTAGAGGACGTTGTTTTGGGTTAGTTTTTCAAGTTATGCTTATTTAATTTAGCCCCTTAGGGCGGAAGGAAACATCATGATCGTTCAAAAAATGTCACGGATAGTTCTGAAAACAACAAACCCAGAAGAGGTTAAAACCCTCTTCACTGAGTTCGTTGAAAACGCCCCCAACCTAAAATTCATCTCATGGGAGTTGACTCGCCTCCTTTTCTCAGGGGTGGAGTACGTAACAGCCCATTTTGAAGCCGCCCTAGAACTAGGGGCGTTGGGCGGATGGTATTGGTACGGGAAGTACGAACTTGTTCGCAACGAGAACGGAGGCGGTTATAGCTTGACGCTGATTCCGTATACAGATAGAAAGCTAACCATCTCGCACGAACAAGAAGATGGCGATCGTATGTTTACTGTGGTGGTGGATTACACTACCCACCCCACAACACACCACCAATATTCCGACTTGGGAGTACGGGAATATGTTTTTGAGGAGGAGGAAGAATTTAACACACACTACCCAATCCCCTGAGGAAGAGGAAGATGACCCCAAATATTGGGGAGAGTCCCAACACTAATCTCTACAACAAATTTATTATTTAATCAGCCCATTTAGGGCAGAAAGCCAACCCTATGCCTATCGCTATCGCTAAATACATCTCGTTCCCACGAATCAAATACACGTTGGGAGAACTGGAATTCGATGAGGTTTATTACAAAGACGTGTGCGAAGACCTCACACTCGCTCAGGCGTTGCGTCTCCTGACGCGAGAAATTCGCAATCGTATTGGTATGGATACTGGTAACATCCAGTATTCTATTGATATTTTTCGCGTGCTTGTTAGTCACTGGTACATCACTAGTGAGGTATTACCTCAACACGCCAAAGAGTTAGAAGCGTTTGCCTTCAAACGGGGTTATACCCGCGAAGCGCTCATCCTAGAAGCCCGCTACGATGGCGCGGAAGGCATGATGGTTAGCATGATTGCCAAACACGATAAACGTGGTGGGTAGCCCACGTCAAGTATAGCGTTCTTAAGGAGAGATTGATTAATCTCTCCTCTCCCATGAATTTATAGCCCTTAGGGCAGAAAGCCAATCCTATGAAAACCATTATTGACCAATTGAACGAAAATTTGACAGTCTATCCCCACATGATAAATGAGTTTGAGGTTATTGATTCCCCTGAAGGGGTTATCGTAACCCTAAACAGTATTACGCCACCAAGACCAAATGGAATCATAACTTTTGTGTATCAATCAATTATCAGTGACTGCGCTCCTGTAAGCGCGGAGATGATTGCTTCGTATTCGCAAGGCGTGTTATGTGGACGCGCTCAGTATTTCTATGTTTTTGCCGTTCAGGAAAATAAAAACCCTGACTTTTCCAAAGACGATGACTTTGCGTCTGAACCTTATCACCTAGAGACTAGCCCTATTGGGCGGAAAGCCAATACTATGATTGAAAAAGCACTTGAAACACTCCTAACACAAAAAGAGGGGAATTGCGCTACATTCCTTAATGGAAAAGTTCACGTCATAACCGATGGAAAGACACTCTCCATAACCGACAACCGAAATGGTATCGGTCATTCGTTATTCAAGTCTCTTGAAGGCACGGTAGATTATCTACAAGGTGCTGGAGCGCAAGGCGCGGTATTCTCAAAGATTTAATAATCAGCCCATTTAGGGCAGAAAGTCAATGCCATGTTGTTCATTCAAAACAAAATAAATATTACCGCACATCCAAAATTTTATCGTGGCGCGAAACGCGCCTATATTGGGAGTGAACGCATTGCGCGTTCTAGCCGTCCTGTAATTGCCATTGTATCACGCGCTTCAATGTCATTCATTCAAGACCATCCAGAAGCCGAAGCTGATGAGTGGGATATGGTTTCCGACTACGAAATTGAACAAATGTTTTTACGTAATGGGTACAAACGCACGTAGCACCACCACAACAATAGCGTTCTTTAGGGGGGATTAATTAATCCCCCCTCCTCTCCGCCTTACCCTGTGATAACATTCTCTTCACGAGTAATAAATTCATTCGCAAAAATAACTCATTAGCCATTATAGGAGCAATAATCATGAAAAACAAAAATAAGCATCTAGGTCTTGTATTTTACGGAACGCACAACGAAGAGTCAATGACTCTTTACGCCACAATAAATAAACATGTGATATGGATGGTTACACTGTGTTATAAAGACGGATTAACAGAGAGTCACTTTATTCAATTCTTGCGTATATCAATTCATGAAGCGTCCGCATACGATGGTATCGGCTACGCCGATGTTGGGGTTTATCTTGAGAAAGTCATTCCTCTGTATGAACTACAGGACAAGTTAGAGTCTGCCATAAATAAATTACCGATTGTCAAATATTATTGGGCATTTATCAAAAGCGATGGACAGGTCGGGCGTTCTCCCGATGTAGCATGGCAAATAGACGCACAATGGTTTAGTACCTTGTACGGATGTAGTCTGCCCACCCATGCAACGTTTTGGATTGACTACAAGGGTGGAGTATTTTGCGAAATTCAAGTTTACAAGAAGGAATATTTAACGACCGTAGCGGTTGCTTCCGCAACGTTTGAAACATATTGGTCGGAATTCAAACCAACACAACAGGAGCAATAATCATGAACAAGGAAAAAGAATCAGAAAACAAAAGTTATGGACGTGTAACCGTTATGGGTTACACGTTAAACACTATGGCTCATTGGAGCAACGTATTTTCTCTAACAAATCACGAAGACGGAACGTGTAAGTTTTTTGGCTATGGCGGAGTTGCCACCAGAAAGTTTTCAAAATTAACAGGGATGGATGAGGAACTAATTGACGTATACCTTGCACTACCTAGTTTTGATATGCAAGTATCTAAAATCGTACCGCGTAGTGGTAGTTATGATTTTAGATATATTAGAACTCAGGGTTGCCTATCAATTAAGTTAGGGATTGGTATGTATGACTTTCAATATGTCTTTGTGGGTGGCTCACTTGATGTTGAGCTATGCGTGTCGGATGATAGTTATCACATGTCATACAAATTTATTAGGGATAACCATGTGGTTTGGGCTAATTACGTTGTTGGTGATACACTGGGGGAGACAGGTAGTCGCCTTCGTAGAGATATAACAGACAACCATCCAGATATAGTCAAATTTTTGTACAATATTGATAAGGAGCAATAATCATGTCAGATAAAATCACTTTCGGTACAACAGGACAGGCAATTGAATTTGTGCGACAGTTCCCAAAGTATAAATTCACCCGCGAACAGTTCCCAAAGTATAAATTCATCCGCGAAGGGCGCGTTGTCATAGGGTCGTTTAGCGGTTTGAACCTTCGTGGTGCAAACTTAAGTGGCGCAAGTCTAGCTGGGGTAGACCTTCAATGGTCGTTGCTATCTGGTGCAAACTTGGAAGGTGCAAACTTGGAAGGTGCAAACTTGGAAGGTGCAAACTTGGAAGGTGCAATTTTAGATTATGCAAATGTATCAGGTACAACCGTTTTATCAGTACCTATTATGGGCGTTTGGCGTACAGGTAATCACCTATACGCCTCTCCCGTGTACGATGATAACGGCAAGCAAGTAGATTGGGGCTTCCACGAAGAAGGCTTTTATGGAACGCATGGAGACCTGCATAAAGCCATTGTGCGTACATACGGCGAGGGTAACTATTTCAAATGCCTAAATATGCTACAAGAAATTTGTATGATGAAATTCAATCCATTACAGGAGAAATAATCATGAACAAGGAAACAGTAGACTACAAAGCAAAAATTGACAAGTTCATCGCAACGCACGATATGCCAGCCATAGAAACACAATTAAAGGCATACGATGAGTTTCGGGATGGGCGTTTCTATATTCTACCCTCAGAAATTCCTACGGAATTCGTACAGATTGACCATGATTTGCGCGAAGCCGTAGATATATGGCAATATCAAAATGGTAAAATCGCACTAGCGGAACTTGCTATTTTTCATATTGACAAGTATTCTATTCAATCCTTTAAGGGCTACCCCATAGGCGAAATTGACAGGTTAATCGAAGGCTCAGAAGAACAAGAGGATTACGACTT
>Ga0335395_10001743_pt1 | contig 13561 bp, 14 predicted proteins | sample MAT02_FD_205744 | JGI IMG/M metagenome (GOLD analysis project Ga0335395, IMG submission 205744) | Freshwater microbial communities from Lake Fryxell liftoff mats and glacier meltwater in Antarctica - MAT-02 (spades assembly) (version 2) ...
AGATTGCCCACATGCAGCAGATAAGAGCGGGCGATCCGGCTAAACCGGGGCACCTCCACACTGCCCGAAAACAGCCCCCCATTGACATAGGGGAACCCATTGGCCCAATTGCGAACCCCCACCGCCTCCCGCTCCTTCAGCGGTGTACTCATGGCCCGAAAGATCTCCGCCAGCACCTCATGGGTATTGGCAGAATCGCCAGCGCTCATCTGAGCCACGGTGTGGGTAAACAGACCATCGCTGTAAAAGATGTTGGTATCTTCCGCAAAAAAGCAGAAGATCAGCCGCGCCATAAAGTGGTTCATCTCCTGGCGGCGATCGGCCGTGTCCCAATCCGGGTTCTCTTTCAGCAGTTCGATATAGAGACGGTTTAGGCGACCCGTGGCCTTGATATCAAAGGCATTCTCGCGGATCTGCCGCACCGTCGTAATCCCTGCCAGGGGCAGGAAAAAGCCGAAGTGATCGTGAAAGTCGGCATAGTCACAGGCCACCGTCTCCCCATCCACCATGTTCTCGGCCTCAAAGGCTCTCCCATCCGTAGCGAGGATAAACTTAGCCCTTTGCCGTGCCGTCGCCGGACTCTCTCTCAGAGCCGCGAGGGTGGCCGCCACCGCACCCTCAGCACACACCTTCAGGTGAATGTTGTTGCGCTGGAGCAATCCACCCAGGTCAGACTGGTTCGAGCTACCGCTCCTGAGCCGCTTGATGGTGGTTGACTTGTTGCCAAATGCCTCTAGAAAGGCAAAGGGGAACTCCTCTGGGTCAAAGGGTGCCTCGGCCAGCCCAGAGACGGCTTCTTCGATTTCGACTGCATTCATATGCCGACCATCAATCGCTCAGGGGCTCGCCTCTCGATTATCGTCGCCTGACGCAATTCAGGCTTTTATCATGGTATTTTTTATCGCTGCTTCAGTGGAGTGAGCATAGCTTCACGATTTGGATAGGCTTACCCACGGCCTTGCACCAGGGCAGCAGTTCCTACCAGCGCCCTAGCACCTGCCTAGGGCCTTGCTTTGGCCCTAGGCAGGTGCTAGGGCCATGAAATCAGGCTCCTTGTCTCACCTCGTAAATCCACTGCGTCCAGGATCTCCCTGAAGGCTTCATTTGTATCAGAAAGAGAACGATCAGTCTTTCAGGGAACTCTAAGGCAAGAGCCGTGAAAGTAAGTTCAAATGCCTACGAACCTCATCATTAAGAAAAAAATAGAGGAAATTACTTTCAACGGATATGTATCGAGTACTAAAAAGGCAAGGTTCGAGTATTATTCATGAGCAGTAAAAATGTCAGTATTGTATGGATTCCTCTGCTTGGGCTATTTGGGTTAATTTTTTGGTATCGCTTACCTCCTCAGTTTTTCATAACGTTTCAAGAGAAAACTGAGGAGGTTTTCAATCAAGGTGATATTGCTTTAGCAAGCAATGATGCGGTTGAGGAGTCTGAACCTGAAAAAAGTACCTTTGAGGAAGCAGTTCGAGCAGCTATAGCTGCATCAGAAAAAACGCAAACTTCAACCACTCCAGAAGAATGGTTAGAAGTCTTTAGCTTATGGTCATCAGCTGTAAGCTTAATGCAATCAGTTCCTGAAACTAATGAAAACCATGGCACAGCCCAGAGCAAGGTAATTGAATACCAGTCAAACTTAGCTTATGCTCAAAAAGCATTGGATCTGGCCAAGCAAAAAGCTAATCCTAGCGATATTCCTGTGCCTGTCAACACATCTCCACGCGCTAGCGAAGCAAAACCTGGAGGGAAAAGATTCATTGGTACAGGCCCAACAGGATATTCGCTTTGGGAGGGTAATGATCGGTGCATCTATGTCAAAGATTTGAGGGAGGGAGACTTAAGCCGATTGAATACCTCAATAAGTGAATTCAAACGAAGTGTAAAGGAAGAAACGGGCAGCAGCTGTGTGTTTTTTGAATAACCCGCTTACCGAGTACAATCTCTCACAACCAACGGCAGGCAGGCACGGCATCAGAGACGGGTGCATCCCAGTTTTGCAATAAGTACAAATGCGTAGTCGTCAAACCTACGAGAATCAAGGGCCTTGAAAAGCGTCTCACCCCTAGACTTACAAGACTGGGATGCACCCTCAGAGACTAACCCGAACATCGGAAACCGCATTCACCCTTAAAGCGGTCGAGCTGCCCCGAAACCCTCTACCAGCTCAAATAAAACGAGGTCGATTTAGCGATCAAGTAAGGGCAAAACAGAGCCTCGCCACCGCTGTTTATGCAGACCAGTTCGCACGAGCTACACAGCCTCAGATGCATCTAACCCAGGGGCAGCGGCAAACAACTGATTCCACCACCGCTGCACCTCCAGCGATGAGGCATCTAGCAGGGCATCCCCCTGGGCGATCGCCTCAGCATACTGAGCTTTGGCCTCATCCCCGCAGCCCCCCGCCTCCACATGGCGAATCATCGACTGCACAATCGGCAGCGCAATACCCACCCCAAATAGAGCATTGAAACCCACAATCACCGCCGGGGCCGACAAAACCACCACCACCTCAGGAAACAGTGCCATCACCGCCACCAGAATGAGAAAAAAGACCGGCGTAGCAATGCCAGCACTGACCGCCGCCGCCACGATTTTGTCGCGAAACTCATCTGCGGTAATGTCGCCCCGGTAGAGGTCGAGCGTGTAGGCCAGCGCCGTCACCAGCGCCTGGGTCAGCACCGCTGTGCCCGTGGCCGCCAGACCCAGTCGCGCGATCGTCGTCGAGTTCTTGAGCACCGAATCCACCGCGTTGTAGAAGCGAATGTAGGTCTGCTCGCCCCCCGTCATCGTGGCCGCGCCGCGTCGAATATTGTCTGCGCCCAGCTCCCACACAACATTTTCGGCCCCGTTGCTGCCTCCCCTAGAGTGAGCCTGAATGTGGCTGCCATGCTTGTTTGACAGAAAGACCCGAATATCACGCTCGCTGGCTCCGAGTTTAGATGTGCCGGGAATTTTGTCGAACAGCCCCATAATGTCGGCATCCGAGCGCGGCGCATCGCCCAAACGGGTGCCAGCCCTTTGCAATCGACGCGCCAGGGCAGGCATTTCCTGGGCCAGCTCTTGAGCAGTGCGAGGTAGGTCTTTGAGGGCATTGGCTGTGACCATGCCGGAGGTGCCCAGGGCTGCGATCGTCCCCTGCCAGTCTTCTAAAGCCTTACCCATCGCCTCCAGACTCTGCTGCGATTTCTGCTGCCCCGTCTCCTGTAGCTCATGAAGCGTGGCCAGGCTGGTAACGGTCAGCGTTTGAGCGGTTTGCTGAGCACCTTCGCCAACAGTTTTGACGTACCCAAGCGCATTGTCTAGCCCCTCAACCCCTTGCTCAACGGTCTTTTGGGCAACCTGCTGGGCCTGTTGTAATGCCTGCGCACTGGTAGTCGCTACCTCTTCGGTTGCATGCTTGGTTGCGGCAACGGCTTTATCAAGGTGGCTGCCGATGTGTTGCTTTTTCTCCGATGCCGCGTCTGCAAGCTGTTTAGCGTGATCCCAAAGGTTCATTGCGTTATTTCCCCAAGCGCAGGGGGCGAAAGAGTATTGCTAGTCGGGATAGATCCCTGCCCCTAGACTGCCCTTGAAGATCAGTGGGATGCCGCTATTGCTAAGGCCTTCGCAGAGTCCTCACAAACAGGGGCAAGAGGGCGATATTTAGGTGGTCACAACCTCGAGATCGCCTCCACCTTCTCATCCTCTGACACCTCCAAATACCGCTGTAGCGCCGCCATCGACGACCACCCACCCAGGTCTTGAATCGCCTTTAGCCGCACCCCCGCCTTATCGAGCCGGGTGGCCCAGGTGCGCCGGTTGCTGTGGGTGCTGTAGCCCCGCAGACCGAAGAGATCGCACGCCTTTCGCAGCGCCAAATCACAGGCCTGCCGCGTAATCGGCTGTTCTCCACTGCGACCAGGAAATAGATAGCCACTGCTGGGTAAATCCGCCGCCGCCAGAACAGCCTTCAGTTTTGGGTGAATCGGCACCGCCCGCGTCCGCTTCGTCTTCGGCGTTGCCTTCCGCAGCACGATGGACTCCCCCACCACATCCTCCGCCCGCAGCTGTCGCGCCTCACTGACCCGGCAGCCCGTGTAGTAGCAGATCGAGAACAGAGATCGCATCTTCGGGCTCAGCTCCCCCATCACCTGCTCGAACTGATGCTCAGACCAAATTTCCGCCTGGTCGTGGCGATCGCGCTTTGGCATTGGCTCACACCCTACATTGGATCCAAACAAGCCCGATAAACTTTGACTTGCTCTTTTTTGAATTTCAGCAGGTACAGTTTATCGGCATATCAAGGGTTTCAGCGAATTCACGCAAAAATAGCCATCCTTATTGAGAATCGACCTTCCTTTTTGAGAATGGAAAATCGCTGAATATCAGCCCCCACTCAAGTCAACTCTGTTAACCCAATTAATCGGTACCGTCACTATTGGCTGCCGCGCTGCAACGAGTAGCCCACGGGGGCGATCGCTGCCATCGTCACATGTAGGCCTTAAAGTAGCGTAGCTACGATATCGGGCAAGTTCAGGCTGAAAACCCCTCTACATAAGCAATACAGCGATCTGTTCAGATTCTCAGATTTAGGTACTTGTGCGTCAAAGCGAAAGCTGAAAGCCTTATTCTCTCGTTAAGAAAACAGTTGGATCAAACGTATTAAATGGCCCCAGATCGCAGCTTCGCTACTTTAAGGCCATATTGGCGGACAGGAAGCGGCGAGCAGTCAGCAGGCAGTGATGAGTCAATTATTTGCTTGAGTCCAACCAGACTTTGTCTTGGCAGCAGTTAAACTCAGCAACAGAAGTACAATTGAACTGGCAATCGATTGAGGGCTTTCCTCATACTGGCAATGGCGAATCAGCAATACACCTACTCCATCCCAGCCTTCGAGTTTGAGGCTCTGAACCCTTTCGAGCAACGGGTCTGGCTTGCAAATCGTGTCAAATGTCCGCCAGCACTGCAAGAAATTCCGCTCTTATTGGTGCCGCAGAAACAACTCTCATTGTCTAGAGAGCTCCGCGAAAAGTACCCTGGAATCATTGCTGCACTAACAGAATGGCAACAGTTAGCATGTCGGGATGATGGTAGCTTGTTGATTCGCAGGCATTGGATTCCGTTTGTCGAAGCTTACTTGCCAGATACCGAAGACGGCCGGGAAACTTATCAGATCGCAAAAGAGATGGGTGCGATTCCCAGACAATGTGACATTATTCCAACCAATCAAAACCAACGCTTCTGGTTAAAGACGTTGCACTATCTTTGGCAAGTTATAGGGCTTCTGTTTGCCCAGCAGCTTTCTAAATTACCCCAAGACCTGCTTCAAGAGAATATTGATCGCTTACATCAGTATCTGCCTGAACCGAGCCTCAACAATGCGGTTCATATTGCCGCATCAGACTGGGCGCTGTACCAAGCAATTGAAAAGAACTTTGAGTACTTGCAAAACCACAGTTTTGACGAGATGCAGCGAACAACCTTTTCCACACCTTGGTCATTATTCAAGGCGATTCAAATCGAGAGCTTCCAGACTGGCTGGAAAATTGGGCCGGCCGGCTCCGAAATCAACGGTGTCTCTCAAGATCAGCAAAGGGAATATCTCCATACCAAGAGTTATCTGATTGAAAACAGACCTTGGTTAGAAGGGAAACAAGTTAAAAAGGGACTTCGGCGTCCTTATCGAGAAGCCGAAAAGGCTTTCATAAATTATCTAGAAGAAGATGGGTTATATGGCCAAATCATCTTGTCACTAAGAAGTAAACCCCATAGCGCTGAACTCGAAGACTACGCTAAATCCATACGTAAGCATAAGGATGCTTATTTAGACGATTGTCAGTGGCGCAATGGACAACCCTATATATACAAAGTCACCAGCTCACCGCAACCTGTAGAGGCTAATGTCGATGCTTATGGATCTATACAATGGTGCTGGCGATAATTAGAGGGTGTTTGAAAATTCCTCCAACCAAGGTTTTGCTACTCGGGATACCTAGAAACACAACGATGAGAGAGGTGTTGCAGTCCAGCTTCAAGGGGCTTAGGTTATCTTTGCTACACAAAGCAACCTTTTAAAAACATCCTCTTAAATTAACTTAATAGATTACCTAAAACCGCTTTAATCAAGGTCAGAACAGATATTTTTAGAGTGTCGCTCCTCAGGAAATCTGATGTCGATTACTCGCAGAAAAACCAGCCGAAACAAACAAGCCTATCAGCACAAGCCAGCTAGCTCTGGGCACAAATCGATGCGCGGTGTGCCTGAACTCTACGACGAAATAAAAGTCGGTATCAAAGTCTGCTTAACTCCCAAATGCGTGCGTGTTCTCGACCATCTTGCTCAGCTTGATGGTCACTCTCGCAGTGAGTTTATTGAACGACTTACTCGCGGAATCGCTCATGCCAGTGATGATCCGGTAATTGAGAAAATCATGTATGGGAATCAGCCCAAACGTCGCTAATAAGGCTGTTTAGCTGATGCACAAGGGCTAATTAGAACGCTATTAAGCCCATGCTCCCCAACAGACTTAATCATGCAATCGATAGCAAGGCCTACTTATATAGCCTTAGCTCTTGTCCCTGAGGGACGCAACTATCAGCGTTCAAAAAGATAGAACGCTTGAAATTAAACGCCACTACCTATAGCGTCCTGAAAGTCAGTTTATACAAGACTTTTAGGCATTATAGAAGCGATTTGATCATGATGCTTTACCGCGAAGAAGAAAACAAAGATATGCAAACTATTCAATTTTCACAAAATGAAGTGTTCTCATGAAGCCTAATCCTGACAATATCGTAGCAATTGCCCATCCTCTAAATAATTCTCCAGGCCATTCTGAGGCAAATAGAATCGCGCTTTTTGCCCCTAAATCAATTTACGATGCCTGGATACGATTGGCCGACGACATGAAATATTCGGCACAGGTCAAAAGTACTCTGAAAAAGGGCGTCGCACCGGCTTTTGGGGGACCGGTCACGCCGTCCGGCAAGCATGCACCGCAAGAGGCGTTGTCGTATCTCCAAACGATTCCACTCACTAGTCTGGAGAAATCGCTCCAAAAGCTAGAAGTCTACGCCCAACGGAGTGGCATGCCGCTGGCAACTCTCCGTCGCCATCGCTATCACCTCTCGTTACTGATTGATACCGTGCGAGCACAAGGCTGGCTACCGCCGACCCCAACAGAGGGGCCTCAGTTTAATCAGTTCAACAAACCGCGGGGACAACGACGGACTTATGCGAGCGATCTTCGGATCACTGATCTGAAGCGCCCTGACACTTACCAGTTCGGATACGCTGAGGCGCACTATGTGAGCGTTGAGGGACAGCGGGTACTGGGGAACCTAACCCTCGACCAGCAATTGCAGGCGCTGAAAACCTATCTCGAATCGATCCGCAAAAACGGTCGCAAGCTGCTGCCCTTTGTCAAGTATCTGCTGACTTTCGTCCATGAAATCCAAGGGTTACCGCTGGAGAACTTAACGCTGGAGTCACTCATCCCGTTGGTGCAATTACGGTTTTCAGAGGCTGATTTTGTCGGCCATCCGGCCTTTCAGACTACGGTGTCCGGGCAGTTCATCGATTATCAGGCGGCGGAGGGGACACTAGCGATAGCGGAGGCGATGGGGCAGCGGCGAGCCCATGAGACCGCAGAAACGCCAATCAATATCTTGAATGACTTCTTTGATTGGCGGGAACAAGTGTTTGCGAGATTTGGGAAGTCCGGCGGTTTAGAACCCTCCTCGAAGCGCCAGGTGATTAGTGCTCTTGTGCTCACAGCGGAGTTTCTGTATCAAACCGAAACGCGCTTTAAGCGACCGCGCACGCGGGGAAAGCGGCGACAATACACCGGGTTTCACGACATTCCAGTCATCGTGCGGCTCCGGCAGCAGTACGCGGAGCATCCGCTGACCCCTCAGGCGTCGAAGGAGCGGATTCAGAAGACGCGCTGTGTTGCCTGGCCACAGGCGCTCGTGGTCTGTGAAAATCAACGTCGCCAAGCCCTGGCATTTCATTGTTATTCGCGCGATCGCTCGCGCAAAGAGGGCTATGTTAAACGGCAGCGGCAGCTCACTAGCATTGCTGTGGACATGCAAAAGACCCTGATCCTAGATTTCTCGCTCTTTATTCCATCGGATCGGCCGCAAACGTATCGTGACCTGCGCTTCGGGCACACGTTAAAGTGCGGCCAGTTCAATCAAGAGGGGGAGTTTGTCAGCCAAGATATTCCGGCGGATCCCAATCAAGCGCAGTTTTGGCTGGATCTTAATGAATTTAAGACGGCAGAAATCTATGGCCAGTTTTGGTATCCTCTGCCTAATGTGACGTTTATCGACAATACGACGTTCTATGAGTTCATTACTGCCTGGCTGATAGGGTTTGAGGACGCAGCCGGGCACTGGCCGGTTTGCTATCCCGATGACCCGCTTTGGCAGGGGTACATTGATACGAATGGACGTCGTCAGGGATGGCGGGCGGCTCTGAAGCCGGACAACCACAACCACTTTTTTTCCCAACCTCAGGCCAAGCATCCCTATACAGAGCAAAGCTTTTACTCGGTGGTGCGGGCGGTCTTCGCGCGCTTTACTCAGGACACGGGGCGCGCAGTTCCCGTGGCCCCTCATAGTCTCCGACATATGTTGTCGAGCTACCTGGATCAGCTCGACCTCTCGCGCTCTGAGCGCGAGAGTTTTGCTTATGTCATGCATCATTCCCTGGAAACTCAGGAGAAAGAGTATGTGTACCGCGATCGAGTCCAGCGGGTGGCACCGGCGGCGGAGCGCATGAAGCAATTACTGCGGGACCTCTCTTATGACACATAAAGGCCTTAAAGTAGCGTAGCTGCGATTTGGGGCCATTTAATACGTTTGATCCAACTGTTTTCTTAACGAGAGAATAAGGCATTTTCCCCGTCGCCGTGGCCAGAAAAATGCACGATGTGGGGCTCATGCTCTAACAGTGCCCGCCGCAGATCGTCGGTACGCACCGCCCAGCGGGAGGTGATTTCGAAGCAATCGCGGCCCGCAGACCGCTTCAGCCCTTCTTGAATTTCGCGCACCTCGGCATCTAACCGCAGGCGACCCGTATCGGTCGGGTTAGCGGCAAGTATAAGGATGCGACGGATGGGGGGCTGGGGCCGCATGGGGCAAGGTTGAGCGGTTAAGCGCTCCGCAGGGGTAAATCAGTAGTTAATCCACAGGGCTTAAGCAGAAATTATGGCATTACTACACTGTGCCAGGGCCAAATTTGGGAATCGTTTTAGAGGGTGTATCAAACGTCAAGTAGATAGGGCTCTTCCGAGCTGTTGGTGACGCTCGAAAGCCTGCTGATTGGATGTTCTACACCAGGAATAACACCGCCTGGGTTTTGACCTGCTCTGGCTGGCAGGCATTGCCATGCTGGTGGTGCTGTATCTCCGGCGGTAGTCAAAACAAAGCCCCTGGCGCTGGCCAAGGGCAAATGGTGAAATTCCATTGAGGCTATTTGTGCCTCAGGCCTGGCGGCACCAGGCGGCAAATGGCGACAGGCCCTGCTAGCTCCCCACTCCCTAGGCGTCACTGGGCGGCAAATGGCGCAAGGCCAGGGCTGGCTACGCCCAGGAGGGCTACGCTTCTGACCCGTTCAGACATTACGCCATCCCTGGCGGGGCCAAACCCTCCTAAACCCCACCTATCAATCGGTTTAGCGATGCTGTGGGCTATGCGATCAGATGGTGATGGCTCATAGCTTTTGATACCTCGCTGGTGTCGTCTAACCTGAACTATCCCACCCCCCTCAGGGCAGTGCTGCTGGGGGCTTCGCGTTTTTTACCCTAACTTTGGCGTACTGTGTGGCTCCCCCCGCGATCGCCCCGAGTAGGGGCGTAGCACTGGCGACCTATCCAAAAATATCCCTGCGTGTGGGTAAAAATTAAGCCGTCCCATTAGGTCATGGCGGCGGCTGTGAATCACGAAATTTCACGCTAAAACAAACTCAACTGCACTACCCTGGGCACCCCAGCATCGCGGCGGCTGTATGGGCGTAGGTCTGCAAAATGGCCTTTCCAATCTGCCCCGGTATCGGCGTCGACGTGGGCGTATTTATAGCCCGCTTTGCTGACCATACCGGCGCGGCCATCGGGCAGAATTACGCGGTGCCCATAGTCGAAGCCGTGGGGGTTGAGCTGGTGCAATTCGAGCGGGCTATATGGGCATTGCCAGGCCATGACTTAGGCTCCTTCTGTAGTCGCGCTCGGCCTCTCTTAGCATGTCTCCCAGCCGAATCTCAGCGGCTAACTTATCAGTGTTGTCCCGTATGCAATCAGAGCACTGCACGGTGCCATCTAGAAATAATTCGTAGCCCGGCTTATTGCCCCACTCTGATTGCCTTTCGTGGTAGCTCAGCAGGCCCGCGCCGTTGATATGCATTCGCCCATGGGGGCATCGATACTCGCTCATTTTGATTGCCTCGGTAAGGGTATTTGTTCAGCGTCCCGTCAGTGCGTCCGGAGCGTCCCGTCAGGCGTCCCGGCGGTGCGTCCCGTCTCGGCTCCGGACGGGGCCGCCGGACACCACCGGACGGACCATTCTATAAAGCACCGGACGCTCACCGGACGGGTTCAGCGTCCGGTCAGAACAGAGTTAGGGGGTAGGCTATAGCGTGGGTTTTCCTCGTCCGTCTGGTGCAGCTGCCCGCGTCTGGTGAGGCCAGCTAAAACAACGGCGAATAAATCTTTGCCAACATTTTTGAGCGGGCGTCGTTTGTTTTTGATTTCGTAAGATTTCATCGGTTCATCTGCCCCTGACAGCACCTCAAAAATAATCCCCTCAATAGCCTCAAGACTTAGCGGCGGCTCTGCGTCTGCGTCGATAGTTGTGGTCGCTGGTTTAGGGCGGTGAATCTCAGCAGGTTGTGAAGGCTTGGGGCCTGCGTCGCTGCTGCCGATTTCATCTATGCCGGGCAACCAGCCGTCATCCTCAATTAGTTCATCGGGTACAGGCAGCGAGGCAATATCGAGCGCATCTAACTGCGCGTCAGTTAGGTAAGGGAGAGGGAAACAACGCCATTCCCCCAGCAGGTTGGTAAGCACCAGCGGGTGCCTTGGGGATTTAAGTTGTTTGCGGGCGGCTTGGTATTCTGCCTCGATGCGATCGCGGTGGCGATCATTCACAAAGCGATAATTCCCCACCATGTTTTCAATGGCATCGAAGCCCCCCAGCTGCGACCCCAGGCAGGCGACTCTGAAGTTTGAGCGAATGCCGCCAGAGAATTTCAGATCGTCGGCATTGGGCGATTGGCTGATCAGCACCATTTGACCACCACCACCACGGGCGACAGAAGCCATGGCCTCTACGCTGATCTCTAGCTCCCTGCCGTAGGGCTCAAAAGCCCCTTTCCGCTTCTTTAGGCCACTGCTTAGGGTTAGGTATTCCTCCAACACCGTCACCATTTGCGGCCCTTCCCACTTGTCAGCATCGACCCGCTGCTGGATGAGGTTAAGGACTTTGTGCAAGCGGTAACAGATGGTGTGCGCATCTTCGAGGCTGGGGCGGAAGTTGATCCGCAAGATGTTGCTACTGGGCACCCCAGCCCACGCGGCCCCCTTGCCCTCCACTACTTGAAGCACCGTTTCGCGGGCGCGGCTCTGAGCACCTAACAGCAGATAGAGAAAACTGGATTTCCCGGTATCGGTGGGGCTGAGTAAGGCTAGATGTGATCGCCATTCTTTAGCGGCCTGGCCGATGTATTCCCAAGCGTCTGCCACCTCCACATCAGCAGCGGCCTCCTCCGGCGCGGTCTCTACCCGGTCGGTGGCTTCCTGCCAGAGAAGCTGCTGCCGGGCAGCGTCGTTTACATCCTCGTAATCCAGCATGGCCCGGCCCGCCTTAACAGAATCCTCCACTGCAAAGCGGCCTAGGGCTGCGCTGGTGAAGGCCACGGTAATAAGCCCCGTGCGTATCCAGTGCAGGCGGTTATCGTGTTCCTCTGCTATCAGCGTTGACCCCAGCAGCAGAGTCCAGGCGGTAAGACCCAGCCCCCAAGATAGGATGGCGCGGCGCTGGCGAATAGCTAGTAACAGGGGATAGTCTGCGCGTTCCCAGTTCTGGCTCATAGCGTCCCCCTCAGCCAAAAGCCATTAGTCGCCAGCGCCAGCGCACCGACGATCATGGCCAGCCGTGCCCAGCAATCGCCACGATGATCGGGCAGTGCCTCAGCCACCATTCCCAGAGCTATTACTGGGGGGATGAGCACCAGCAACATGATCAGCAGGCCCATGTAGTAGGGCAGCGCCTCAGCAATCAGCAGGCTAAACGGCAGCCTAAAGCCCACGGCAAAGCCAGCCACCCACAGGCCCGCATCGACTACCAGGCCACGGGCGGGTAAGGCGATCGCATTGGCCCAGCGGTAAAGGCTCTCTGATTTTGTGCTGTAGCGGTTGCCCCCCAGAGCCACACTTGAGCGGCCACCGAAGGCGGTACGGGTAATGATTTCGGGGCGGTTTGGGTCAGTGTTCGCCATCGTTATTGACCTCCATGGCCTGAATTGACTCGATATGTAGTCCGGGTTGGTCTTTCAGCATTTGGATCAGTTGCAGCAGCAGCAAGGGGGAAAGCTGGCCGGAAATCTCAATTTGAATGCGATCGCCTGCCATGATTACCACCCCCCCTGCTGAGGCTGGACATACTGCACAGACGGGCGGTTTAGGCTGTCGATGACGGCCCCCAGGGCGGCAAAAACCACGGCCAGGCTGATCGCACCCACGAAAACATAGAGCAAGGCCAGGCGCGGCCCGACAACAGTAGCGGCCCGTGCCCTGCTGTAGCGGTGCTCTCTGGGCTGGGCTAGGGGCTGCTGAGGGCCGTAGTAATGGTGCTGGTGTAGATGAATCTCTGGGGGCGGCTTAGTGCCCAGCGGTGCCCCTTGCTGCTGCTGGTCAAGCCAGAGCGCTAGAGCGTCTTTGTCAGGGGTCATAATGGTTTAGTCCTTTGTGTAGTGACTTTGGGCAAAGCCCCAGCAGGTTCTCAGGCCAGCGCTGGGGCTTTTTAGTGGGCGATCAAAACCAGCGAGGGCTTTGATCACGCTTTGGCCCCACCGATTCGGGGTCTACTTTTTTCCCGGTTTCAGCGTCGCGCACCCCTCGACCTGGGGGGCAGCTCCTTACTGCCTCATCGGCGCTTTCGTAGCTTGATCCGGTGTCGGTGTCATCGGCGGCCATGATTCTGAATCGAAACATGATGGTTCTCCGGTAGTGGGTTAGTGGGTAATCAGAACGGCGATCGCAATCAGCAGGCCCAGCGCTACGCACCAGGCGCGGCGGGTTCGTCGGCGGGCTTTCCCAGGCTTTGCAGCTGCGTTAGGGCATCGGCCAGGGCGGTGGTTTCGTCGGTCTGCTGCTGGTCTAGCTGGCCAGTTTGGAGCTTATAGAGGCGCTGCTCTAGGCTCAATTCCTGGGCTTTGGCGGCAACGGCCTGCTGGGCCTGTTTGGTCCGCTGCAATCGCTGCTCACGAGCGGCGATGTCGGCACCTAAAGCCCCCTGAATCAGATCGGCAGTCTGGAGAAACTGCGCGGCAACGGCCATGGGGTCATCAATGATCAGCGCT
>Ga0335395_10001744_pt1 | contig 13560 bp, 10 predicted proteins | sample MAT02_FD_205744 | JGI IMG/M metagenome (GOLD analysis project Ga0335395, IMG submission 205744) | Freshwater microbial communities from Lake Fryxell liftoff mats and glacier meltwater in Antarctica - MAT-02 (spades assembly) (version 2) ...
CTCCCGCCAGACAGCGTTGGTGGATTTGTTTCCAACGATCGGGCAAATCTGGAAAGATATCGTAATGCGATCGGCCTACAATGTTTTGAGTGCCCAGCCCGTAACTTGCCAGCCAGCGATCGCTCACCAGCATATACTGCATTTGGCGGTCAAACATCGCCACCCCCACAGGCGAATGTTTGACAAACAGCCGCATTTGCTCGGACTGTTGCAGCAGGAGATTTTCCGACTGTTTGCGATCGGTGATTTCTTGGAAAAGTACGGCGACTTTGCGGCTGTGCGGCTCAGGAGTGCGGAAGGCCGAAACCTCAAACCAGCGGTTAATGGCTTCCGAGCCGTGTTCAAAGCGCACTGGTTCCCCTGTCAGCGCTACTTTGTCGTAAATCTCAAACCAATAATCTTCGAGTTCTGGAATGAGCTCTCGCACCGTTTTCCCCGCCGCTTCTACGAGTCCGGTTTGTCTCTCGAAGGCCGGATTGACTTCCAAAAAGCGGTAATCGATCGGCTTTTCGTTGTCGTCAAACAGCATTTCGATGATGCAAAAGCCTTCGTCTAGGGAATCAAACAAAGTGCGGTAACGTTCCTCGGAGCGGCGCAAAGCTTCTTCTGCTTGTTTGCGATCGGTAATTTCGTGCACTGTCACATTCACGCCCAGCACGCGATCGTCCTCAGCTTTCAGCGGATAGAGACTTAATAGCCAATCGCTTTCTACTCCAGGCTGTGCTGAGTTCTTCCCGTGAATTTCGAGCTGTTCGACAGGCACTTTCGTGGCAATAACTTGTTGGTAAAGCGGCTCTAAATCATCCGCTTGTTCTGGTAAGATTTCGCGCAATGTTTTACCAATGTGAGCGGCGGCTGGAATTCCGTTAATTTCTGCTAGGCGCGAGTTGATGCGGACAAACCGCAACTCGGTATCGATAAAGCAAAGTCCGATCGGCGCGCTAGCATAAATCGCCTCGATTTCTGCGAGTTGTTGCTGCACCGTTTGCGCTTGGGCGATCGCAGTAGCCTGAGCTGCTTTGTGCTCGGTGACATCTTGAAAATAAACGGCAAGTCCCGATGCGATCGGATAAGCTCGTACCGCATACCAACTATTCAGCGGTTCATAAAAAGCTTCAAAACTAACCGTAATTCGATCGGCAGCGCAGCGCCGGTATTCCTGCTCGAACAAACTGCCCACAGATTCGGGAAACTCTTCCCAAATGTTGTTGCCAATCACCTCTTCTGGGAGTCGATTTAGCCACCGCGCCGCTTGAGAATTAACGTAAGTAAATCGCCAGTCTCGATCCAAAGCAAAGAACCCGTCGGAAATACTTTCGAGGGTGTCTGACTGTTGTGGTGCAAGGGTGTCAGATACTTCTTCCGGCTGAGGTTGAGCAATTTCGGTGAAGGTTGTAATTACTGCGTAGGGAGTCGATCGATCTCCCTGAAATAAAGGTTGAGAATTGAGATTCAACCAAATCAATTCTCCCTGCGGTTGATAAAAGCCCATAATAACATTTGAGCTTGGCTGCCCGGTTGAGATCGCCACCATTGCCGGGTGCATCTCGCCGGAAAAATCCGAGCCATCTTGACGCACAGTCTGCCACGGGCAGTTTATTGAAGAGGAACCCTGCATCTGTTCTGCTGTGAGCCCCAATAGTTCCTGGGCGTGAGAATTACACCCCTGAATACTGCCGTCTGCCAATTGCAAAACCATCCCTATATCTGTTGGCAAAGGCGCGCCCGGGTAGAGCGCGTTGTTAGAATCCGTTGAAACACAGGGGTCGATTTGCCGTAGGGGTTCAGTATTGCCTAGATTTGTCATCGATTTCTAACAACGGTTTGAGTTTTTGCCAAGCCAATCGCGCTGATTAATTATACGGACATAATTCAGAAGAAATTTTAATTTCAACAGGGTAAGAATTCAATCTCAGAGAGATGTCAAAGCCTGTACAATTATTCTATCGTCGCCCTTGGTACTCATCAAAACCTGTCTTTCATGCCGCGCAATTGAGCGAAGGTTTGGACTGGATCGCGGGTGTTGGCCGCTGATTGGAGATTGGGAAAATCCCAGCGCAAAAATGGGTTTGTGCTTTTTTCGATGCCGATCGATGATGGTATTGTAGGTTGCGATCGACTCCGAGCCTCTTTGACTTCGCCCAAACGCTGCTGTAACTCAAGATTGTCGCCATCTACACTCAGGGCAAATTGCAAGTTTTTCAGTGTATATTCGTGGGCGCACCAAACTCTCGTATTGTCCGGCAGGTTTCGCAGTTGTTCCAGAGAAGCTAGCATTTGAGCGGGAGTGCCTTCAAACAGTCTGCCGCAGCCTCCAGCAAATAAAGTGTCCCCACAGAACAATTCGCCGGTTTCGTTGGGGTTGCTGGGCGGGAAATAGTAGGCTATGTGAGCTTTTGTGTGGCCTGGTACGAACAAGATTTCGGCGGTTCTACCGGCAAATTCTACTCGATCGCCCGCTTGCAAAAATACTTGCTGTCCGGGAATTCTGCCTCTGTCTTGTGCGCCGCCGTAAACTTTAATTTGGGGAAAGCGATCGATCAGTTGCTGGTTGCCGCCTACGTGGTCGCTGTGGTGGTGCGTGTTGAAAATTGCTGTTAATTCGGCTCCGAGCGATCGCACGTGCTGCAAGACTGGTTCTGCTAGGGCTGGATCGACGACGGCTGCTATGTTGCGATCGGGGTCGTGCAGCAAGAAAATGTAATTGTCGGACAGTACCGGAATTCGATCGACCTGCATAAAAAATTGCCTCTGTATAAAAATTATTATAGAATCAAACTTAGTGCGATCGCACTTCCGACGAAGGCTCAATTTAGAATTATCGACTCCCCGCATCTATCTTTGGGAGTAGAACCTCGATCTTGTGTCCGATCGATTAACCGCAGGCGCGACGGGGGAGCATCTCATTTTCGCAAAAATGATGTTTTTTTACAGTGCGAGCTTAAGAGCTCGCGTGCTTTACACAGCACGCGAGCTCTTAAGCTCGCACTACAAATGCAAAACTGAGATGCACCCCGCGATGGGTTCGTAGTGCGGACTTTAGTCCGCTCCATGAAAGCGGACTAAAGTCCGCACTACAAACAATTTTTGTTATCGTAATCGACCGGACATGATATGATAGATTATTTCTGCTGTTCCACAAATTGATTTGCATCATTTCTGAGTTAAGAATTGCCAGCAGCTTTAACTATTCTGACATAAAGGCGATCGAATAAATGCGAACATCTCCAAACAAATCGAACTTGACAATTTCTCAAATGGTCGATCGGATTGTAGCGTCTGGCAAAATCGCTCGCCGCGAACATTTAGTTTTGACTTCTACTATCCTATCTGATGATAAAATTTCTGAAGAAGACCGATATCAAATCAATCGCATCTTTGATTATCTTCAAATTGGTCGCCTGAAGTTTATCGATTAAATTTTTCCGTTGACTGTTGACTGTTGACTGTTGACTGTTGACTGTTGGCTGTTGACTGTTGACTGTTGGCTGTTGACTGTTGACTGTTGACTGTTGCAGTAGTTAAGGGAGATCCCCCCTAGCCCCCCTTAAAAAAGGGGGACTTAACCCAACGGGAGCATCTCAGTTTTGCAAAAAGCATTTTTTTTATTATAGTGCGAGCGTCCCCGCTCGCGTACAACTCGCGATCGGGGACAGGACTATAAATACAAAACTGAGATGCTCCCTAACCCAACCCTAAAACAATACAATCGACTATCCCAGCTACAAAAAACAAAGCAGAATAAAATGAGTACAAAAAAACCAACAATTTTGGTAACAGGTGGAGCTGGATATATTGGCTCTCACGCAGTATTAGCACTGAAAAAAGCCGGTTACGACGTGATAATTTTGGACAATTTAGTTTACGGACACCAAGAGTTAGTAGACCAGGTTTTGCAAGTAAAGTTGATAGTGGGTGATACGAACGATCGCGCCTTGCTCGACAACCTGTTCGCCACTCACGAAATTGCAGCAGTCATGCACTTTTCAGCCTATGCTTACGTGGGGGAATCTGTTACAGATCCAGCTAAATATTACCGCAACAACGTCATCGGCACAATTACACTTTTGGAAGCAATGATCGCTGCGGGAGTGAAAAAATTTGTGTTTTCTTCAACCTGCGCGACTTACGGCGTACCGCATAAAATTCCGATCGCAGAAGACCACCCCCAAAATCCGATAAATCCCTACGGCGCTACTAAGTTAATGGTAGAACGGATTTTGTCCGATTTTGATGTTGCGTACAATTTTAAATCTGTTTGTTTCCGCTATTTTAACGCGGCTGGGGCAGATCCGAACGGGTTGCTAGGAGAAGATCACAATCCAGAAACTCACCTGATTCCGTTGGTGTTGTTTGCTGCTTTGGGTAAGCGGGATTCGATCGCAATTTTTGGCACGGATTACGATACTCCAGACGGTACTTGCATTCGCGATTACATTCACGTTAACGATTTGGCATCGGCTCACATTTTAGGATTGGAATATTTGTTAAATGACGGCAAATCTGATTTTTTTAATTTGGGAAATGGCGGCGGGTTTTCGGTAAAACAAGTGATAGAAACGGCTCGCGAAGTGACGGGAAAAGAGATTAAAGCGGTTGAGTGCGATCGCCGTCCGGGAGATCCAGCAGCCTTAGTTGGTAGCAGCGAAAAAGCTATCAAAATTTTGGGTTGGTGTCCGGAATATCCCGAAATTAAAGATATTTTAACTCACGCTTGGCAGTGGCATCAAAAACGACACTCCGCTTAGTATTTAGGGTGCTGACGGCCAGAGAAAGTCTGGCGCGAGATACAAGGTAAGCTCGAAAGAATCGAGGGCGACAGGGAGCATCTCAGTTTTGATTTTATAGTGCGAGCGTCCCCGCTCGCGATCTATCCAAAACTCGCGAGATCTTAAGCTCGCACTGTAAAGAAATTGCTTTTTCGCAAAAGTGAGATGATCCCGGGCGACATTTCCCACGGCGTTAAGAAAATGTTTTTGGTAAGCCGGAAATGCTGTCGCTAGCTCGTTAATAAGAGCAAAAGGAAAGAGTAGACTTTAGTTGCGTAAATATTGGATTGATGGGTTAACCGCAGATTTTAAGCGGATACACACAGAGGGACGCAGATAATTCAATAGTTGAAAGCGAATTAGTGCCAGATGTCTAATGGGGAGCATCTGGGTTTTGCAAAAAGCATTTTTTTTATTATAGTGCTGTCCCCGCTCGCGAGTTGTACAATCCGCGAGGTATTACAGCACTATAAATGCAAAACACCAGATGCTCCCGCTCTAGTGGATGCTCCAAACCATATTTGATCCTATGACTTATACCAATTTCATAAAGTAGCGCTAGATATTACCCCCCCAACCCCCCCGCGAGTTCGGGGGGGCTAAGACTTCATCAGCACATCTTTAGAAAAATGGTATTACGTGCAGAAAACTCCCATCAGCGTGCTGGTGGAATTACCCAGCTTGAATTATGTATATGAAGTTTGCCCGATCGCTCCGAAAAGCAATTCTGTTATTTCTGATCTCCTGTCTGCTAGCAGTTGCAATTCCTCCCGCAGTTGCTCAGATTCAGTCACCGCCTGCAGTGCAGCTTATCCGACAAGCTCGCACTCTGTGGGAAGAAAAACGTTTTTCCGAAGCTGTACCGCTGTTGCAGCAAGCGGCTGTACAATTTGAGAAAACAGGCGAAAATCTCGATCGCGCCACAGCCTTGAGCAATTTAGCTGCAACCTACGGGCAGTTAGCACTTTGGGAACAAGCAGAACAAGCTGTGAATTCGAGTTTGTCGGTGGTACGAGCCGAGCCAAAAACTGCCGAACAGCAGCGGATTTTGGCTGAAACTCTCAACATTCAAGGACAGTTACAACTCGAACGGGGACTGACTCAAAATGCGATCGATAACTTCTACTCAAGCGCTAAAATATTCGAGCAAATCGATCGCAAAAACCAACTTTTTCAAGTTCAAATAAATCAAAGTCGGGCTTGGGAAACTCTCGGACTTTACCCAAGAGCTTGCAAAATCCTGTTAACTTCCTTGATGTTGGAAAACCAAAATTGTGCAGTTTCGACAGCAGATTTGGCAACTTTAAAAAATCAGCCTATTTCCGCCGAAAAAGTCCGGGCAGTTCATGCTTTAGGGCGGGTGCTGCGGGTTTTGGGACAACTGGAAAATTCCCAAAATTTGCTATTAGAGGCACTGACAGCAGCCCAAAAATTAGGTATCAAACAAGAAGAGGCGGCAATTTATCTCAATCTGGGAAATACGGCGCGGGCTAAAAGCAATAAACCGGGTTTGAGCGCCGGACAGCAGGCTGACTTGGAAGGCTCGGCCCTAGAATATTACGATCGCTCGGCGGCAATCACAGTCGCAACACCTCTACAAATTCAGGCGAAGTTGAACAAATTAAGTCTGTTGGTCGATCGCCAAAACTGGTCTGAGGCAGAGGTTTTGTGGCGTTCCATCGAACCTCAAACCGCTCAATTGGGGTCGAATCGTGCGGGACTTTACGCTCAAATTAACCTAGCTCAAAGCTTGATGAAATTAGCTCAATCGCCTGCAAAAACTTTGAGTTTAAGCGATATTGACAAAATGCTCGAACGCTCAGCAGCACCGGCAAACAGTTTGGGCGACAAACGCATACAAGCTTACATTCTGGCAGCTAGGGGCAAACTTTCGGAACTGCAGCAGCAGCACCAGCGGGCGGAAAGTTTGACAAATCAGGCTTTGAGTTTAGCGCCGGCCTTTGAATCTCCCGATATTACTTATCAATTATTGTGGCAACTAGGGCGGATTCGGAAAGCTCAGGGAAATAGAGAAGGGGCGATCGCTCAATATACTCAAGCTGTGAATGTATTGTCTTCTCTGCGGGGCGATTTGGTGACGGTGAATCCCGAAGTGCAATTTTCGTTTCGGGAAAGTGCCGAACCGGTTTATCGGGAATTAGTCGGACTGCTTTTGGCGGAGGAATCTCCGAGTCAAGATAAATTGAAACTGGCGCGCCAAACGGTGGAATCTTTGCAGTTGGCGGAATTGGACAACTTTTTTCGGGATGCTTGCGCTGATGCTAAACCACAGTCGATCGAGCAAATCGATCCTGCAGCGGCGGTGATTTATCCAATTATTTTGAGCGATCGTTTGGAGGTAATTTTATCAATTCCCGGCAAACCCCTGCGCCGCTACACTACCAATAAGTCTCAAGCCGAGTTAGAAACAGCCTTCAGACTAGCCAAAAATACGATCAGGCCTGCTGCGTTTCCCCGCGACAGGTTGCCCCCCGTCCAACAGGTTTACGACTGGTTAATCCGCCCCGCAGAGGCTGATTTGACTGCTAGCGGGATTAAAACTCTGGTATTTGTGCTCGACGGTTATTTGCGAAATCTGCCGATGGCGGTGCTGCACGACGGCGAAAAGTTTTTGCTAGAAAAGTATAGTATTGCTTTGGCACCGGGACTGCAATTGCTGACACCTAAACCTCTGAGCCAAGTTAAGTTAAGAGTGCTCACCGCTGCGCTCTCGGAAGCGCGTCAAGGCTTCTCGGCTTTGCCGGGGGTGAAACGAGAAATTGAACAAATTTCTGCTCAGATGCCTGCTACTGACCTGCTGAATGAAGATTTTGTCAGCGGGCGGTTGCGCGATCGAATTAAATCTTTGTCTTACCCGATCGTCCATTTGGCAACTCACGGTCAGTTTAGCTCGAATGCGGCGGATACTTTTATTGTGACTTGGGATGAGAAAGTGAATGTCAAGGAGTTCGATCGACTGCTGCGATCGCGCACTGGGGACAACCAACAGCCGATCGAGCTTTTGGTATTGAGTGCTTGCGAAACAGCTTCGGGCGACAATCGCGCGGCTTTAGGTTTGGCCGGGGTGGCAATTCGATCGGGTGCCCGCAGTACAGTCGCCACGCTTTGGCAAGTCAACGACGAATCTACTGCTATCTTTATGACTGAGTTTTACCGGCAGCTTGCTGCTTCTAAAACCAGCAAAGCTGAAGCCCTCCGCAACGCTCAATTAACCTTGCTGCAAAACCCAGAATATAAAAATCCCTATTACTGGGCACCTTTCATACTCGTGGGGAATTGGCAATAAGCTGAGGAATTTTACGATGTCATGTGTTTTGAGACTTTAGATCTCAAGGGGATGTAGAAGGGGAGCATCTCATTTTCGCAAAAAGGATATTTTTTACAGTGCGAGCGTCCCCGCTCGCGTGCTTTACACAGCACGCGAGCGGGGACGCTCGCACTACAAATGCAAAACTGAGATGCACCCTGCAGAAGCTATGGGGACGTCAGATCGGCGATCGAGCTTTTGGTAATTTCTTAGCGCTATGCTTCAGTCAGAATTGGCAGGAAAAGCGCAAGTTGCCAAGCAGTGCAAGCGGCAGCGCAAAGACGGTTCGTTAATCGATGTCTGTATCTCAACTTTACCGCTGCGAAATCCCCAAGGCCTGATTACCGGGAGTTTGAAGATATTTTCGGCGATTTCCGCAGCCCTGGGAAGGCAGGAGGAAAAAAGGAATATCAAGGGCGAGGGCGATCGACTTGAGCCATTTTGGGCGCGTTACGTCAGCCTTCCTCACCTCACCAACAAATAAACAAGCTCGCAGCGAGCAATAATATCACTCAAATAGGTTAGTAGTGAGGACTTCAGTCCTTCTTCAATCCAACTAGCAGCGAGCAATAATATCACTCAAATAGGTTAGTAGTGAGGACTTCAGTCCTTCTTCAATCCAACTAGCAGCGAGCAATAATATCACTCAAATAGGTTAGTAGTGAGGACTTCAGTCCTTCTTCAATCCAACTAGCAGCTAGCAATAATATCACTCAAATAGGTTAGTAGTGAGGACTTCAGTCCTTCTTCAATCCAACTAGCAGCTAGCAATAATATCATTCAAATAGGTTAGTAGTGAGGACTTCAGTCCTTCTTCAATCCAACTAGCAGCTAGCAATAATATCATTCAAATAGGTTAGTAGTGAGGACTTCAGACCTTCTTCAATCCAACTAGCAGCTAGCAATAATATCATTCAAATAGGTTAGTAGTGAGGACTTCAGTCCTTCTTCAATCCAACTGATAGCTAACAATAATATCACTCAAATAGGTTAGTAGTGAGGGAGCATCTCAGTTTGGCATTTATAGTGCGAGCGTCCCCGCTCGCGAGTACAATACGCGAGCGGGGACGCTCGCACTATAATAAAAAAAATCCTTTTTGCAAAACTGAGATGCTCCCAGTAGTGAGGACTTCAGTCCTTCTTCAATCCAATCGGTAAAAACTAAAATCCTCACTACAAACCCGTGGTTTTCAATCTTCAACTCGTCTGACAGACATGCGTTGCAGCGGCAAGCTGAGGATGCTAGAAGCAGTCAACAAGTAAGAAAGAACAGTAGTCAGCTTCAAACTGAGCAATAACCAGCTATCCTCTGGTAAATGAAGTTTCAGCCCAAAGACAGAGATGCAGTAAACTATCCAGTAAGTAAAGCTCATCTCAATCAACATTTCTTCGTTCAAAGTACGATCGCCTGCCAGCTTCGACTCGCGCTTGTCGCCCAGCAGTAGCAGACCCGCAATTGAAGCCACAAAAGAAACCATCACCACACAGTCACGCCAGTTAAGCTCAACCATTTTCAACTCCGCTGCGATCTTAATTTTTGGAATTAGAAATCAGTCTAAAGGATAAGTTTTCCCGCTCCTAGCAATAGTTACAAATTGAAACAGCAGCAGTTACAAATCGCAATGAAAATGCACCGCAACCGCCCGCGACAGCCTCGTTTAGTCAGCCGAAAAGAAAAATGCACCTTAAATATTGTTAAGTTGGGAATACCTCGCCTGCATTTTGCCGACCTCTACCACAAACTGCTAACTCTTTCTTGGCCGCAATTTTTTATTCTGATTTGTCTCTCGTATTTAGTTATGAATAGTTTATTTGCCTTAGCTTACTTGGCGGGAGGAGATTGCATTGCTAATGCTCGGCCTGGTTCTTTGAAAGATGCCTTTTATTTTAGCGTGCAAACAATGGCGACGATCGGCTACGGCGCAATGTATCCCAGCACGGAGTACGCTAATACTATAGTCGCGATCGAAGCGTTTTTTGGTTTGTGGGCAGTGGCGATGGTGACGGGACTGGCTTTTTCAAAGTTTTCCAGGCCAACCGCTAGAGTTATCTTCAGCCGCGTAGCAGTAATCGCTCCTTTCAACGGCGTTCCCACTCTGATGTATCGCGCGGGAAATCAGCGCTTAAACCAAATTTTAGAAGCGCAGCAGGGAGTTACTTTTATCCGCGACGAAGTAACATCGGAAGGAGAATATATGCGGCGTTTTTACGATTTGCAATTAATGCGGAATCAATCTCGTATTTTTTCCTTAACTTGGACGGTAATGCACGCAATTGATGAGAGCAGTCCTTTGTACCAACTTACTGCTAAAGACTTGATAGAGCAGGAAGCGGAAATTGTAATTACGCTCACGGGAATTGACGAAACAGTTTCGCAAACTATTAACGCGCGACATTCTTTTGTAGCGTCGGAAATTATGTGGAATATGCGGTTTGTAGATATTATTTTGAGAACGCCGGATGGCGGGCGGGTGGTTGATTATACTCGGTTTCACGAGGTGAAACCTGTTGAATGAGACAAAACTTACCCGCGAGTGCGTCGAAACCGGATTTTTCACGAAAATATGGCTTTCCCACCTTGAATTCCCGTAAAAACCCGGTTTCTTTGGTATCGATCCAGAACTGCCATGAAAATTTTGATTTACTCACTGCTAGAATACTTGTATGCCACAATAAGTTAATATTTATGAATTCAATAACTGCGAACATGACACTGAAAGAATTGCAACCGCAACTCCTGGCGCTAAGTCCCGAAGAAAAGACTCAAGCGATACAATTTTTAGCCCAAAGTTTAACCAACTTTTGGTCTGGAATTCAAAAGACTCCCGGCGTATGTGGTGGCGATGCTTGTATCGGACAAACTCGCATTCCTGTTTGGGTGCTGGTGAATGCTCGCCGTTTAGGTATTTCGGAATCTGAACTGTTAGAAGATTATCCGACTCTGCGTGCCGCTGACTTGGCGAATGCTTGGGCTTATGCTGAGGCATATCCTGACGAGATTGAAACAGCAATTCAAGAAAATGAGGATGATTGAAAAGTGGCATTTTTTTATGCAGATGAACAATATCCAAAGCGAGTTGTGGAATTTCTAAGGACTTTAGGTCACGATGTCCTGACAGTACAGGAAGCAGGAAATGCTAATCAAAAAATTTCTGATGAAGAAGTATTAGCTTTTGCATTGAGTATTGACCGCGCTATTTTAACGCTCAATCGCCGTCATTTTATCAAGCTGCATACATTACAACCAGACCATGCTGGTATCATTGTTTGTAAAGATGATTCAAATAGGGAGCGGCTGGCGGCGCGGATTGATGAGGCTATTGCTAATCTGGAAACCTTGAGAGGTATGCTGATTCGAGTTAACCGTCCGTCTGTTGAAGATAAGTGATAGAATACATCCCGTATGAAATGAACTTGTACACTTTATAAATAAATCCACTATCAATTCACCTAATTAAACATAAAATACGGCTCGCCAAAAAACTTTCTGTTCATCTTTTCTTCCTTCTTCCTTCTTCCTTCTTCCTTCTTCCTTCTTCCTTCCTTCTTCCTTCCTTCTTCCTTCTTCCTTCTTCCTTCTTCCTTCTACTTACTATGCGAATAATTCATACTGCTGACTGGCATTTGGGACGACGTTTTCGAGGGATCGATCGCACTTCCGAAATTGCGATCGCCCTGGAACAGATTTTGAAACAAGCCAAAGCCCTCGATGTCGATGCCGTACTGGTCGCCGGCGACATTTTTGACGTTCCCAACCCTCCAGCTTACGCTGAGCGCGTTGCCTATCACTTTTTCTGCGAACTCCAAGCGGCCGGAATTCCCGCAATTGCGATCGCCGGCAATCACGATTCCGCATCCCGCATCGACAGCATCGCCCAATTGCTCTCCCTCGCCGGCGTTCGCGCTTTAGGTAAACCCAGGCGATCTGCCGACGGCGGCAGCATTACTCTTAATACAAAAAGCGGTAAACTCTGCGTGGGAGCGATGCCTTTTGCTTCCGAACAAAGACTGTTAGATGCTAATGCTATCTGGCAATCCGGTGATGTCAAAGTTCGCCAAGAATACCGCGAAATTGTAGCAGATTTACTGCAAGATTTAACGACCGATTTTCGTGACAATACTGTGAATATGCTGATGGGACACATGAGCATTGATGGCGCTCGCTTGGCAAAATCCGAAGTCGCTTATTACACGCGAGAAAAATACCTGCTTTCATCGCAAACTCTGCCGCCCGAAGCTCAGTATGTCGCCCTCGGACACATCCACATCCACCAGCGCATTTCTAAGAATTCCCTCGCTTATTATTCCGGTTCTTTGATTCAGTTAGATTTCGGAGAAGCCGAACAGGAAAAAGGATTTTGTTTGATAGAAGTTGAACCTGGAAGTCAGGCCAAGGTAGAATTTAAACCTGTGGCTTGCAACAAACCGTTAAAAGTGCTTCAATGTGATAATGACAATCTTGATGCTGTTTTAGAAGCTCATCAATATCATCCTGGTTTCTTGAAGGTAATTGTGGAACTCGACAGCCCGCAAATCGGACTTGCCGATCGCGTGCGGCAAATTTGTTCTCAAGCGTTGTTGATTGAACCGCGCTATCGGGATGCACCGCTAGAACCCACGGAAATCACTAATATCGATCCCAACAATTTCGATCCGGCGGCAGAGTTCTGCAACTATTATCAAAACCGTTTGGGAACGACACCGCAAACCGCTGTTTTGGAGGGATTTCAGGATTTGTACAAGAAGTTTAAGGAAACAGTTAATAGTTAAATTGGTTGCTCGATCGCCACACGTAGGTCGATCGTCCGGGTGCATCTGTGTTTTGTATTTGTAGTGCCCTCGCCGCTCGCGTGCTTTAGACAGCACGCGAGCGGGGACGCTCGCACTGTAAAAAAACATCCTTTTTGCGAAAATGAGATGCTCCCGATGCTCCCGATGCTCCCTTAATAAGGGGGGACAAGAGCCTTCTCTTTCGTCAACGCCTACTTTCTTTTTTAAGGGGAATTTAGGGCGATCGAGACGGGAGCATCTCCGGCTTTGTAAAAAGCATTTTTTAATTGTAGTGCGAGCGTCCCCGCTCGCGAGTTGTACAATACGGGAGATATTACAGCACTATAAATGCAAAACACAGATGCTCCCATAGAGACTCCACTACAAGCGTTACCATTCGCAATGACATAATCATCAAAATCTAAAATCCAAAATCTAAAATCTAAAATCGTTTATGCGTCCACTAGAACTTTTACTCGAAGGATTTACAAGCTTCCGCCGGGAACAGCGTTTAGATTTTTCTCAACTCGATTTGTTTGCAATTACTGGTGCTACGGGTGCGGGCAAATCTTCGCTGCTAGATGCGATGACTTACGCGCTTTTTGGTACGACAACTCGCAGCGGCAAACAAGTAAGCGATTTGGCAAGTCAAGGTAGTAAAAATTTAAAGGTGCAGTTGCGTTTTTCGGTGGG
>Ga0335395_10001748_pt1 | contig 13535 bp, 9 predicted proteins | sample MAT02_FD_205744 | JGI IMG/M metagenome (GOLD analysis project Ga0335395, IMG submission 205744) | Freshwater microbial communities from Lake Fryxell liftoff mats and glacier meltwater in Antarctica - MAT-02 (spades assembly) (version 2) ...
ACCGCAGATGAAGCTGAAGTCGAACAAGAAGCCGCATAGACTCCGCCGTCCGCCATCTTCGCACACCGCGCCAAAAATCCAACAAGGACAATTTTAGGACGCTTACGCTATATTCGCTACTGGAGAGAGTTTACCGCAAAGCCGCAAAGGTCGCGAAGGGACGCAAAGCCTAGAGATGATAGCTCTTCCTATGGAGTGCGGTGGGAAGCGCCAGCGCCACACCGCTTTGGCTGGGAGCCGTGGTCACCATGCTAGACCGTGAAAATTACGCTGTCCTTTGCAGATCAATTTTTTTTACGGGGTATGCTTGTGGGTGACCCCGAGCCGCTGCATGTAGTGGGCCGTCTCAGCCAAAGCGGTGTCGGCGTTCGTGCCTCACTCTGCCACCGCACTCCAAACCTTTGCGGCCTTTGCGGCCTTTGCGGTAAATTTTCCCGCGGTTACTGATTGCACCCATACCATCATTCCCGCCGTCTCAGCCAAAGCGGTGTCGGCGTTCGTGCCTCACTCTGCCACCGCACTCCATGGTCTATCACCATTCAACCGTTGGCTCATACTCATCGAAAACGTTAAGCCGATCCGTTGGGAAACTATAAATCGTATTCACTTGGGCGGATGTCGCGGTCCGCTCGAACCATGCGGCGGAACACCATGGATAGGCATTTGCCGTAAGTGCTAAACGATGCTTCACGGCGTTTTGATGAACATAATTCAAACGGGCGAGATAGGACTTCTCATGAGTTAAACGAGTTTCCCGGAAATTGTGCCAAACTTTCCTACCGGGTGTGGTGTCGAGGCGGTTCACCCATTTGGCCATTTGCTCATGAAGCTTCGCCAACATCGGAGTGAGAGAACTAGCATCCGCAGGCGAATGACCAATGAAATGATAATGATTTGAAAACATCGCCCATGCCTCCAAACGCCAATCAAACTCCTCAGCCACAGTGAGCAGTCCGCGTTGAAGAACTTCTAAGCGGCCACTCGCCCGGAAATGATGAAGTTTTTGATACGTGCCAGCCGTAACGATATAGGTTCCACGTTCACAGAGCCGATGGTGGGGTGCATGAGGCCAGTGGATTTCAGGCATGACAATAAGCTGAAAAACTCAACCCAATGTCGCAAGCCCCGAGTGCGACAAATTTTCCGATCGCGAAGCTCTTCCTATGGAGTGCGGTGGGAAGCGCCAGCGCCACACCGCTTTGGCTGGGAACCGTGGGCACCATATAGCGTGGGATTCGCCACTGGAGAGAGTTTACCGCAAAGCCGCAAAGGTCGCGAAGGGCCGCAAAGCCAAGAGATGATAGCTCTTCCTATGGAGTGCGGTGGGAAGCGCCAGCGCCACACCGCTTTGGCTGAGAACCGTGGGCATCATGCTAGACAGTGAAAATTACGCTGTCCTTTGCAGATCAATTTTTTTACGGGCTATGCTTGTGGGTGACCCCGAACCGCTGCGTGTATTGGGCCGCAGCAGCCAAAGCGGTGTCGGCGTTCGTGCCTCACTCTGCCACCGCACTCCATACCTTTGCGTCCCTTCGCGACCTTTGCGGCTTTGCGGTAAATTCTTCAACTAACCGGAGACTTCACCCCAAACATCATTCCCACCGTCTCAGCCAAAGCGGTGTCGGCGTTCGTTCCTCACTCTGCCACCGCACTCCAAATTACAAAATATCACCTCTCTTGTGAAACGGCGTGACATTTCACCTGCCATTATTCCCACTAGCGCGGATGTCCACAAGCCAACCGATCCGCGTCACCGTCTGGAGCGAATTCCGCCACGAGAAGAAGAACCCGAAAGTCGCCGCGATCTACCCGGATGGCATCCACGAGGCGATCGCTACTTTTCTCCGACCCAATACCGACTTCTCCGTGCGCACCGCTTGGCTGGACCAACCGGAAAATGGACTCCCCCAAGACGTGTTGGACCAGACCGACGTGCTCCTCTGGTGGGGACACATGGCCCACGATCAAGTGTGCGACGAAGTCGTGGCCAGAGCCAAAACACGCGTGCTCGAAGGCATGGGCCTGATCGCGCTGCATTCGGCTCACTACGCGAAACTTTTTAAATCCCTGATGGGAACCACCTGCTCGCTGAAGTGGCGCGAATCCACTGACAAAGAAAGGCTCTGGAACATCGCCCCCTCGCACCCGATCACCCAAGGCATCGGCGAGTATTTCGAAATCGCAACCGAAGAAATGTATAGTGAGCCCTTCGGCATCCCCACGCCGGACGAGCTGATTTTCATCTCATGGTTCACCGGCGGCGAGGTTTTCCGCAGTGGCGCCACTTGGCAGCGCGGCCACGGTCGGGTTTTCTATTTCCGTCCCGGCCACGAGACGTATCCCACCTACTCTCATCCCAAGGTCCAACAAGTCATCACCAACGCCGTGCGCTGGGCACGTGCCACCGTCTGCATCCCCGATGAGTGTCCGAACGCCGCCCCGCTCGAACCCTTGCCAGAAGATCCCGACGCCATCGCCCGCCAGACTGAAGGCTTCAAATAAATTTCCAAAAAACCTCTGTAATGAGCACCATCGATCTCATCAAAAAAACCGGCACCGTCCGCCTCGCCATCGTCGGCACCGGCGGCATGGCCACTAGGCACGCCGAGAAATTCTCCGCCATCAAAGGCTGCCGCATCGTCGCCGCTTGCGATATCGATGCTGCCCGCGCCAAGGCATTCGCCGAGAACCACGGAATCCCACATTCATTTGGCGACACCGCTGAAATGCTCCGCAGCGTGGAGATCGATGCCGTGACCGTCGTCACCCCGGATGCCTCGCACATGGCGGTATCCCTGCAATGTCTGAAAGCGGGCAAGCACGTGCTCTGTGAAAAACCACTCGCCCTCAATGCAAAAGACGCGGCAAAAATGGTCGCCGCCGCCAAGAAAGCGCACGTCGTCAATATGGTGAATTTTTCCTATCGTGACTGGCCGTGCATCCAAGCGGCCGCGGTAGCCGTCAAGCGCGGCGACATCGGCGAGGTCCGCCACGTGGAGGCCAGCTATCTGCAAGCCTGGCTGGCGAGCAAAGTCTGGGGCGACTGGCGGACAAGTCCCACCTGGCTTTGGCGGCTTTCCAAGGGCCACGGCAGCATGGGCGTGCTGGGTGATGTAGGCGTCCACATCGTCGATTACGTGACCTTCCCCGCCGGGCCGATCCGGGAAGTTTATTGCCGTTTGAAAACGTTCCCCAAAGCACCCGGCGACCGCATCGGCGAATACCATCTCGATGCTAACGACTCAGCCACCCTCAACGTGGAATTTGCCAACGGCGCTCTCGGCGTGATTCACACCACCCGCTGGGCACCCGGACATGCCAACCGGCTGGCTCTGAAAATTTGCGGCACGCTCGGCACCATCGATCTGGATTCTGAACGCGCCACCGACACCTACCGAGTCTGCCGTGGGCGCGATCTCGATACCGGCGTCTGGCAGGAAGTCCAATGCAAGCCCGTGGCAGACAACTACTCGCGGTTTATCTCCGCCATCCGCATCGGCCAGAGCGTGGACCCAGACTTCGCCCGCGGTGCCGAGATCCAGCGCGTGCTGGATGCCGCCGCCAAGTCAGATGCCACCCGCGCGCCAGTCTTACTGTGAAGTAAAACTTTGGACTGCCGTGAGAATCACCGCTTTGGGGTGTGGGCTAACCTGTGAAGAAGGCTTGGAAATAGTCCGGAAACATCTTACAGGTGACTTTTCAAAAATGACCACGCTAGTCTTTTAAAGCATGTAATTGTCTAAAACTGAAAATCTCGCCAGTCTTCTGGGCATGCAAGCACTGCTATCCTATTCGCTCATCGCCATTCCCGCTCTACCCCTCCTCGCCGGAATCGCTGCCCGCGGCCGTTCTGCCGCCACCGCCGGCAAGCTTGTCATCGGCGCAGCCACCTGCACATTGGTCCTCGCACTCGTCGTCATAGCCGGGTTGATCATGGATGGGCCGCATGGCGTGCGTCTCGCGCCATTTGCTGCGGAGCCCGCCATCGCGCTCAGTCTGCGCGTGGATGTGGTCGCTGCAGTCATGGCATTGCTCGTTTCCTTCCTCGGACTCACCGTGATCCGGTTTTCCCGCCACTACCTCGCCGGCGATCCACAACAAGCGCGGTTCTTTTCCTGGATGAGCCTCACCTATGCCTCGGTTCTAACCTTGGTGCTCTCGGGAAATCTGCTGCTGCTCATGGTGGCATGGGTGGCCACCAGCCTGTTCCTCCATCGCTTACTACTACATTACCCAGAGCGAGCTGGGGCGGTCTTCTCCGCACGGAAGAAATTCGTGGTCAGCCGGATGGGAGATGCTTTCCTACTCGCGGCCGTGGTGATGGTTTACCACCACTTCGGGACTTGGGAATTCGATGCGCTCTTCGCCGCAGCGGCTGCAGGACAAACTGAAGGGCTGCCACTAATCGGCATGCTGCTGGCCGCGTGCGCTGCACTCAAATCCGCACAATTTCCTTTCCATAGCTGGCTGCCAGACACCATGGAAACCCCGACTCCAGTCTCCGCGTTCATGCACGCCGGAATCATCAACGCCGGCGGTTTCCTCGTCGTGCGCCTGAGTCCGCTGTTCGTCCATGCCCCCACCGCGCTTGGCACACTCGCCGTGCTGGGTGCCATCACCGCAGCTTTCGGCGCGATCGTCATGCTGGCACAGCCGAGTGTGAAACGCGCTCTCGCCTACTCGACCATCGCCCAAATGGGTTTCATGTTGCTCCAATGCGGGCTCGGTGCTTTCGGCTTGGCGCTGCTCCACATCGTCGCCCACTCGCTATATAAAGCCCACGCCTTCCTCCATGCTGGATCGACCATCGGTGCCGTGCCACGCGCTGCGGTGCGTTTAAAATCCCCTGCCCTTGCGCTCGGAGTCCTCACTGCCGGACTGTTAGTCGCCGCTGGAGCCACCGCACTCACAGTCATCGCCCCTACCACGAAGAACGAAACCGGCGTCTTCGCCGTGGTGCTGGCCCTCGCACTCGCCTACGGTCTCGCCCGGGCATGGTCGGCTGGGGGAGGAATGCGCACAGTGGTGCTTGGATCTGCGGTCGCGGTCGGAATTGCCGTGGCGAGTTTCGCCCTCCATGCCGGTGCCTCAGCCTTGTTCTCAAGCCTGCCGCAAGTTACACCGTCACCCATTCTGGTCATCGCCACGGGCGCGGTTTTCGCCATACTCTTCCTGTTCCAGTCCTTCGTCTGGCGCGCCGGACACCACCCGCTCGGCCGCAGGCTCTACATCCACGCGCTGAACGGCTTCTATATCGGCACCTTGGCCAATCGCCTGCTCGGCCAACTCTGGCCGCGCCACGACAGCAAGGCAGTCACCGCTGCCATTCCCGCCCCGATTCAACCGTAATTTCCAATGTCCTCGCTTACCGAAATTTCGCCATCCACGCCCGTCATGGAAGACACCATCGCCAACGCCATTTCCCGCATCCCGCCGCTCTGGCCGCTCAAGCACTTCGTCGCCGTCAATCCCTTCGTCGGACTGGCTGATCGACCATTTCCCGAGGCTTGCGAGCTGCTCCAGCGCACCACCGGCGCCGCACCACTCCAGTCCGCTGCCGAATACCTCGCCGCCTATGAAAAGGGCACGATCTCAGCCGCAGATCTCGCAGAAGCCAGCGATGCCGAGTGGACTGCGGAGAAATTGCTTTCCGCCCTCCGCAATGCCGCAGCCTTACCCGACGTCAAAGCTATCGCCACCGTCGCCGATTTACTGGATTCCAAGCGGCAGCGCAACCATTGGAGCGGCTTCGTCACCGAGGAAATTTCCAAATGGTGTGCCATCACCTTTGACGAGAATCAAACCACTTGGCGCTCGCCATGGCAGTCGCAAGGACTCTTCGCCGCATGGCGCGAGGCCGCTGCATACGACCGTAATCCCGAAGCATACGGTCTCAATGGTTTCCGCGCCTTCGTCGCCAATCTGCCGAACAATGCCAAAGCCTGCACCGAGGACTGCCTAGAAATACTCGCGCCGCCGAATGTCGATCTCAGCGACTTTCTCCATCGCCAGCTCGCGACCATTTCCGGCTGGGCCGGCTACACCCAGTATCTCGTCCGCGAGGACACCATGCGCGGCGGGGAAAATTCCGCATTGCAAGATCTCCTCGCCATCCGCTTGGCTTACGATGCCGCGCTGTTCCAAGCCTTCGCACAAGACAGCCTTTTTCGCTCTGATTGGAAAAAACAACTCAGCCCCACCAACGACGCCGCCCAACTCGCCGCGCTCGTCCGCTGGCAGTATGCCTACGAGGTCGGCTACCAACGCGGTTTGGCAAATGCTCTCGTGGCGCAGCCCTCGGTGATCCCTGCCAAACGGCCGCCATTCCAAGCGATTTTCTGTATCGATGTGCGCTCGGAAGTATTCCGGAGGCACCTAGAAGCCGCCGCACCCACCGCACAAACCATCGGCTTCGCGGGCTTCTTCGGCTTCCCAGTCTCCCACCGGCCCGCAGGATCAGACGCCGCCGGCACGCGCTGCCCGGTGCTACTCGTGCCACCGGTCGTCACTTGCGAGCCACTCCCCGCAGACCAAGCCGCCCGTGCCAAGGCCGCCCGCGCCGAGGCCGGAGCATGGAAAGCCTTTCAGAATTCCGCCACCTCCTGCTTCTCCTTCGTCGAGGCTGCCGGACTCGCCTTCGCCGCATCCCTCGCCCGCCGCCCATCTGCCTCAGGATCGATTTGCTCACCCATCGCCCCCGGCTTCGAAGATGGCGATGCCGCCTGCGTCGAAACCCGCGCCGCGATGGCAGAAGGTGCCCTCCGCAACATGAGCCTCACCCGCAACTTCGCCCGGCTGGTGCTCGTCTGCGGCCACGGCAGCCAAAGCGCAAATAACCCCTACGCCTCCGGCCTCGATTGCGGCGCTTGCGGTGGCCACGCTGGAGATGTCAACGCCCGACTCGCCGCCACCGCGCTCAACGATCCCACCGTGCGCGCCCACCTCGCCGCCAAGGGAATCCAAATTCCTGCCGATACCGTCTTCATCGCCGGCCTGCACAATACCTCCACCGACGGCGTCGAACTCTTCAACCTCGAACTCATCCCCTCAAGCCACGAGCCGGATGTGAGCGCCCTGCGCTCCGCGCTCACCGCAGCAGGTGCCGCCGCGCTTTGTGAACGTGCGCCATCGCTCGGCCTCGCCGCACTGCCTGCCGGAAAACTCCGCGCCAGCGTGAACGCCCGCGCTGCGGATATTTCCGAAGTCCGGCCTGAATGGGGCCTCGCCAATAACGCCGCCCTCATCGCCGCACCCCGCAGCCGGACCGCCGCGCTCAAACTCGATGGCCGGGTTTTCCTCCACGACTACGACGCCGCCGCCGATCCCGAAAACAACGTCCTCACGCTCGTCCTCTGCGCCCCGGTCGTCGTCGCAAGCTGGATCAACCTCCAATACTACGCCTCCCGTGTGGACCAACAGCGCTACGGCAGCGGCAATAAAACTATACACAACGTCGCCGCCGGTCTCGGCGTCTTTGAAGGCAATGGCGGCGATCTCCGGACCGGCCTGCCACTGCAATCCATCCACGACGGCCAAAAATTCATCCACGAACCGCGCCGCCTCACCGTCTATATCGAGGCCAAGCGGGAAAACATTGATGCCGTGCTCACCGCCCAAGCCGGAGTCCGCGCACTTTTTTACCACGGCTGGATCCACCTCTGCGCCCTCGAAGGCGAAGCCTGCCACCGCTACACGCCGGACGGCTGGCGGACTGTCGCTTGAGGTGAGGGACTCCGCCAAAATGAAACAAGTGAAGCTGTGTGCGGAGCACCTTGGACTGCTACAGCCTGCTGTCGCTTTGGGCGATGCAGCCTTGCTGCTAGCCTGACGGCATTGGCACGCTGGGGGTCTGATGGAACCTTGGCTTGCCCCGCTCGCAGCAGGCTGCAGCACTCCATGGACTTCGTCGGAAATTGGACCCGAACGCATACTTATTTTTGGCTGAGTCCCTGAGACCACGATCTTGGACAAAGCCTATTGAGGAACCTCAATTTGTATGCCGCTCGGAACTCCCCCTGTTTCTTCGAAAAGAAGCAGAGTATTGTGCTCCTGAAACCATGATTGCGGCATCAAATAGCGAGATTGCGTGGGTTCGCCATGCCCTCCCTCCGTGATCCAAGTGAGGTAAATTTCCGGCGTCTTTGCATCGGCATTGATCAACCAGTATCGTCCGAGGCAGCGGCCATTGAGCCACGCCATGCCTTTGCCCATGCCGGTGAGATTCAGGGCCAGCGGAACGTTGTTGGTTTTCGGCCGCGGGAAGGTGGTGCGCAGCCAGGTAAGCGGGGAAACTTTGTTGCGGAGCGGTTTCCATTTCGCCAAATCGGTGGCTTGTGGGAGCGATACTTTTTCTCCCCATAATCCGGGCTGGAGGCTCCAAGTGCCGCGCAGGGGCTTGCCATTCCAGAGCACATCACCCCACAAGCCCTTGCGCTCGTTCGCCATGTTTTGATTGGCGATCATCCAGTCGCCTTTGATCAGTCCGAGAGCGCAGGATAGGATGGAAATTCGATGATTGCCGGGGGTGAGATGCATCGTAAATTCGACGCGGTAAGCATCGGAATCAAATGCGCCACGATCTTCGACAAGTGGAAATGGCCCGGAGTTGGCGAGTTTACCATCTACAAATACATGAGCATAATCTGCGAGCCGGGTGAGCGTTAGCGTGCCCTGCGCAGTCTTGGCCGCCGGAATATTGACGTCGATCTCATACCAGCAATAATCGGTTTGATCTTTAGTAAGAGGCAGTTGTTGGACGAGTTCCTTGGTTTTAAACGGCTGCCACAAATGTGCCGGCCAATCCTGCGGAAGCGGCTCGGACAGCGACTCGAAAATGAGTGAGCTAATCTCAGGTCTGAAGGCGGCGTTACCAGTGAGCGCGCGCTTCTTCCATTGCCAGGTTTTGAAGAGGACCTTGCCACCTTGCAGAATCACGGCAGAGAGCGGCGGAAGATTGTGGATCTTACCCAGGTAACTGACTTTTGCCGGGTCTTTGGAATCGTCGTTGCACAAAAAAGCAATCATCCCGGCTTCAGATGGATATTCGAAGATCGGCTGGAGGCTTTCCGGAATCGCCGGCCGTGGGGCGGCAAACAAATCGGCAGCCAAGTTTGCTAGAACGTGATTCATCCGAGCTAAGCGATCGTATTTATAGGTAGGCAATCCGTAAACATTGAGTGGGCAATCGAAATCATAACTCGTCGTTTGCAAATACATACCTTCGCGATCAAAATTAGTTCCACCAAACCATAGGAAATAATTGACCCCGCTGGCACCGCCCGCAATAAATCGGATGAGCGCGTGCGCGCATTGCCCTGCATCCCGCTTCCGATGCGGAAAGCCCCAGAGATCATACCATCCGGTCCAGTGCTCTGTGCAAATCGCGGGTTGGTCCGGATGCTCGCGCGCTTGCTCGGGTAGATATTCGTGCGGCCGCCAGGCATTAATGGTTTCGAGTGATCCCGGTGCACCACCGAGACACATGATTGTTGGTACTCCGAACTCGAGTTCCTGACTCAAGCGCACACACCAATCGAGATAACGTGCACCATCCTCGCCATAATTTTTGGCGACGTTTGCGTATTCGTTTTCAAACTGCACCAGGATGACTGGCCCGCCGCGATGGGGCAGAGCTTCGTCGAGATAAGTGCGTAAAAAGCGCACCCATTTTTCCTGCGCCTTCAGAAATGGCTCATTCCAAGTGCGGAATTGTATTCCTTCCTCCTCCAGCAGCCATGAGGGTAAGCCCCCGAAATTCGTCTCCGCACAAATGTAAGGCCCGACTCGGAGGATTACATGCAACCCGAGACTCCCCGCTGTGGTGATGAAACGCATGAGATCGAGCCGATCGGAAAAGTCATACACCCCGCGTTTGCGCTCGTGCAGATTCCAGAAAACATATGCTTCCACGGTATTCAGTCCCCCATCACGCGCCAAGCGCAAGACACTTTCCCATTGTTCAGGACTGCTGCGCGGATAGTGGAAGGCTCCGCTGAGGATGAGTGTGCGTTCCCCATCAATGAGGAGTGAACGCTGATCGTAGGTGACGGTTGTTTGTCGCATCATTTGGAAGGAAAAGAATGCCGCAACCATCAACGACGGCTGTGACGGTTCATGAAATCACAGTATTTTCACAAATGCACTGAATATTAGCATCTTGGGTAGTCGAGCTTCACTCTGCCAACTATGGCACACTCAGTATCGAGTGCGAAGGCCGGTCCGGTGCTTTTCAATTCGGGTGTGAATTGGCGCGATTGATGCTTTTCCAGTTTTGGTGTCGCCATGATTTTACCCAATCTCATTTCCAAAACCCGCCTACTCGCCCGGACGCTCAGCGGGCTGGCCTCGCTTGGGATCGGAGACCGGAACACCTACAGCGAGGTGCTACGGCTGGCTTTGCAAGCTGCGCCCGAAGCCTATGGCACATGGTGTGTCTGGGAACCCGGAGCACTGGATGGGCGCGATCACGAATTCCGAAATCGCCCCGGCCATGACCAGACCGGGCGCTATGTGCCATTCTGGTTCAATGCCGGTGGCTCTCCTGAACTGGAGCCAAACACCAATTATCAGCATCCCGGAATCGGCGATTACTACCTCATTCCAAAGCAAACCCACCGCGAGCGCACCGTCCGCCTCAGCCCCTATGTCGATTGTTCCGGGCAGCAACATTTTTTCACCTGTCACACGGTTCCCATCATTCACGCGGGGCGTTTCCTCGGTGTGGTTGGCATCGATGTGTTGCCAAAACTGATTAAAAACTCACCGGACCAAAATCCCTCAAACGAGCTCTCATCACGCGAGGCTGAGGTGCTGGAGTGGATCGCCGCCGGGAAAACCAATGCGGAAATCGCCATCATCCTCGGGATCAGTCCGCACACTGCGAAGCATCACGTCGCCAATGTCATCGCGAAATTGGGCGTCGAAAATCGCGGCGCGGCAATGCGAGCTTACCTCGACGGAGAAACTCTGCACGCATAGGTAGGACGGCCTATTGCTGATAGGCCCGCCACCGCGCATTGTTACCCCGATGTCAGACGGAAGAGGAAAATTCGGGCGCGCCATGCGCTTGCTGCACCCAAGGCAGCCGCTGAACCGGCCGCTGAAAGCTGCCGGGGCTCTTCTTGGATTCCTCCTCTTCATCGCCGCATGGCAAGTCCTCAGCGGCCACTATGCGCAAAAAGGCCAGGCCGTCCTATTCCCCTCGCCCGCAGCAGTCGGCGGGGCGGCGCTCGACTACCTCGGAAAGGGGCCAAAAACCGAAAAGCGCGTTCTCGCAGCGCGGGAGGACGCAGCCACCCCGGCGGAAGCAGATTTAGCCGAACTGAAAATCCGCGAGAAAGCCCGGGAAAGCTTGGAAATCCTCTCCGGCGACTTGAAAATCAGTTTTCAGCGAGTGCTCATCGCGTTTCTCCTGGCAACGATCATCGGTGTGCCCTTGGGCCTGTTCATCGGGGCATTCCACTGGTTCGAGAGTATTCTCCAGCCAGTCACCGAGTTCATCCGCTACGTCCCGGTTCCGGCGTTGATTCCCTTGCTAATCGTGCTCTTCGGCATCGATGAAGCGCCGAAAGTGATGCTAATTTTCATCGGCACAGTCTTGCAGTTAATCCTGATGACCTCGGACGAAGTCAGACGCGTTCCAATGGACCTCTTACAAGTCTGCTACACCCTCGGCGGGAAAGCCTCCGAAGTAGTCACCAAAGTAATGCTCCCCGCCGCCTTGCCCGGCATTTTCGATGCCCTACGGCTTTGTAATGGCTGGGCATGGACTTGGCTGATCGTGGCCGAGCTGGTGGCGGCCAACGAGGGAATGGGATACCGCATCGTCAAATATCAGCGCTTTCTCGATACCGAGCGCATCTTTGTTTACCTCATCGTTCTCGGGCTTGTCGGGCTTACCATCGACCTGCTTTTCCGCCTCATGAACCGCCACTTCTTCCGCTGGGCAGCCACCGATAAACGCTAAATTTCATGAGTCTGGAAATCACCAACATCAGCAAATCCTATAAAAGCCGCGCGGGCGACGTGCAAGCGTTGACGCCCACCACGTTCAGCGTGGCGCCGGGGGATTTCGTCTCGCTGGTGGGCCCGTCTGGCTGTGGTAAAAGCACCATGCTCTATATCACTGCGGGCTTGGAATCAGCAGATTCCGGCACCGTCGAGCTCAATGGCCGCAGAGTCACCGGCCCCGATCGCAGCCGCGGGATGGTATTTCAGGGCTACACCCTCATGCCATGGCTGACGGTGGAGCAGAATGTAAAATTCGCCCACCGCCTGGATGCCAATATCGACTACGAGGTCCCCATCGCAGAAACGCTTACCCACCAAGCCTACGCCGATAAACTCATCGATATCGTTGGCCTCTCGGATTTCCGCCGGCGCCTGCCACGAGAACTCTCCGGCGGGATGAAGCAGCGCGTCGCCATCGCCCGGGCGCTGGCCAACAAGCCCGAGATCCTGCTGATGGACGAGCCATTCGGCGCGCTCGATGCGCAGACTCGCGAGGAGATGCAGGAGCTGATGCTGCTGCTCAGCATCCACGAGCGCACCACCGTCCTCTTCGTCACCCATGATGTGGAGGAGGCCCTCTACCTCTCCTCGCGGGTGCTGGTTTTCTCGTCCCGCCCGGGTCGCATCGTGGATGAAATTCAGATCCCGTTCGGCTCGAACCGCAGCCTCGATATCAAGCTTGCGCCCGAGTTCCTCAGCCTCAAGCGCCGGGTGCTGGATCAACTCCATCACTCGGGCGGCCGCACCCTCAACCGCGAAGCCATCCTCACACGCCTCCGGGAATCCAATCTCCAAACCAAGTAACTCCACAAATAAATACATACTATGAAACACATCATCAAAACACTCGCACTCACCTGCGCATTTCTCACTCCCCTCCATGCCGAGGAGTCGAAACCCTACCGCGTCGGATACAACAACTGGATCGGCTTCATCGCGTTCTTCACCGCCCAGGAAAATGGAGCCTTTGAAAAAGCCGGCCTCAATGTCGTTGCCAAATCGTTCAGCGCCCCCGGTGAAGGGCTCGTCCCACTCCTATCCGGAGACCTTGATGCCCACTTAACCACGCTCGATTCTGTGATCCTCAAAGCCGCCCAAGCGCCCGGGAAAATTTCCATCGTCGGCCTTGTCGATACTTCCAATGGAGCCGATGCCCTCGTCGCGAAAAAATCCATCGACGAGCTCGCCAAACTCAAAGGCGCAAAAATCGCCGTCACCGTCGGTGAGTGCAATGATGTGCTGCTCGCCAAAGCGCTGGAAAAAGCCGGACTCAAGCGCGAAGACGTGCAAATCGTCAACCTCGATCCAGACGCCGCAGGTGCCGCACTCAAGGCCGGCAGCGTGGATGCCTGCGTGACATGGGAGCCATGGATCACCCAACTCGCCGGCGACAGTGGTGCAAACGTGCTCTTCAGCACCGCAGACGTGCCAAACCTGCTGCTCGATTGCGTGGCCACCCCTGCCGAAGATCCCCGCGCTGCGGACACCCGCACCTTTCTCAAAGTGCTCAGCGAGACCACTGAGTT
>Ga0335395_10001749_pt1 | contig 13535 bp, 8 predicted proteins | sample MAT02_FD_205744 | JGI IMG/M metagenome (GOLD analysis project Ga0335395, IMG submission 205744) | Freshwater microbial communities from Lake Fryxell liftoff mats and glacier meltwater in Antarctica - MAT-02 (spades assembly) (version 2) ...
TGACGTGCGCCCGCTTCGTCAAGTACGTCAATCGCTTTGTCGGGCAGGAAGCGATCATGAATATGCTTGACCGACAGCTCTACCGCAGCGCGTACGGCATCGAACGCGTATTCGACGCCGTGGTGCTCTTCGAACTTGGATTTAATGCCGCGCAAGATGTCAATCGCGTCGGCTTGGGTCGGCTCTACCACGTCGATTTTTTGGAAACGCCGGGCGAGTGCGCGATCTTTCTCGAATACGCTTCGGTATTCTTGAAAAGTAGTGGAGCCCATTACGCGCACTTCACCGGAGGCCAGCAGCGGTTTGATCAAATTGCTGGCGTCCATGGTGCCGCCTGAGGCAGAACCGGCCCCAATAATGGTGTGAATTTCATCAATAAACAAAATCGCTTTCGGGATTTGCTTAAGCTCAGCGATCAGCGCTTTCAGGCGCTTTTCAAAATCACCGCGATATTTGGTGCCTGCAACGAGCGAGCCTAAATCCAGCGAATAGATCACCGCGTCCTTCAAAATTTCAGGCACGTCATCGTCAATAATACGCTTGGCTAAGCCTTCTGCCATTGCAGTTTTGCCAACCCCGGCTTCACCCACATACAGCGGATTATTTTTACGGCGTCGGCATAGCACTTGGATGGTGCGCTCAATTTCATCAGCGCGGCCAATTAGCGGGTCAATTTTGCCCTGCCTGGCTAGCTCGTTGAGATTGCTGGCATAGCCTTCTAGCGCGGATTGCTTTTCAGGCTCGGAACCTTCTGACTTGCTTTCAGGATCGGGCCTCGCTTCGCCGCCGACTTTACTAATGCCGTGGCTGATGTAATTCACCACGTCTAGCCGAGTGATGTCCTGTTGCGCCAATAAATAGACTGAAAATGATTCCTTTTCCGCAAAAATCGCCACTAGCACATTGGAACCGGTGACTTCTTTGCGGCCAGAAGATTGCACCGAAAGCACTGCGCGCTGCAGCACGCGCTGGAAGCCAATCGTAGGCTGGGTGTCGCGCTCGTCGTCTGGGGCCAAAATCGGCACGCTTTCCCGAATTTGCCGCTTCAAATCCTCCGCAAGGCGCTCAATATCCGAGCCACAGGCGCGCAAAACTTGCAGTGCGGACGCATTCTCAAGCAGCGTCAACAGCAAATGTTCAACGGTCATAAATTCATGCCGACGGGTGCGCGCGTCCCGGTAACCTGCGCTGATCGTTTGTTCTAAATCCTTGGAATACATGATTAAACTTCCTCCATGGCGCATTTAAGCGGATGTTGATGGCTAACGGCAAAATGGTTGACCTGCGCCACTTTGGTCTCAGCAATTTCTTTAGAATAAACCCCACACACGCCTTTACCGCGTGTATGAACGTGCATCATGACCCGATACGCCGATTCATGATTCATCGAGAAGAACATTTGTAGCACAGATATAACGAATTCCATCGGTGTGTAATCGTCATTCATGAGCATTACGCGCCACATTGCTGGGGGCTTTACCTCGGCTTTTTCATCTTGCAACGCTAAGCCGTGCTGGCTTTCCTGCTCGCCTTCGCCTTCCCTGTTGCCGCCGCCGCTAGCGTGAGGCTGCAATGCGGATAAGTCATCAAATATCAAAGTGTGCAAAATTGCCAAGTACGAATGTCCTATGCGAAAAAAACGGCGAACCGGATGGGCGCGCACTTAGTTTACTAAGGTAAGCGTGATCTACAAAATTTCAAGCCCTGCGCTTGCCGGTGATTTGACAAATCGATAGTGCCCAACTAGCCATTCTTGCCCGCTGTCGTAGCCAAACAGCTCGGCGCAGGCCATGTAAAACATCCGCCAGCGCTGAAACCATAGCTTAGCGTCGCTGCCGTAGGCTTCTTCAAACAGCGGCATAATTTTACTTTTATTGGCGTCCATCGTTTCTAACCACTGATTGCTGGTGCGCTCATAGTGCGTGCCCGCTACTTTCCAGTCAGCTTCTACCGTCAAATCGTTGGCAAACTGCCGAAAGGTGTCGAACGCGGGCATTTGGCCGCCGGTAAAAAAGTAGCGCCCCATCCAGTTGTCGTCGCCGTCTGTTTCAAAAGGATAAGCAAGCGTTTTGTGGCAAAAAATATGCACAAACAGCTTGCCTTGCGGCTTGAGCCAGCTGGCAATTCGATTGAGCAGCACTTCGTAGTTGCGCATATGTTCGAACATTTCAATCGAAACGACGCGATCAAACTGTGATGGCTCAAGGCTGAGCTGGTTTACATCTTGGGTGATGACTTGCACGTGCTTGAAGCCACGCTCGACGCAGCGCGCTTGAATGAAAAGCCGCTGCGGGGCCGAGTTCGACACCGCCGTGATGCGCGCGTTCGGATAATTTTCTGCCATCCAAAGCGTTAGGGAGCCCCAGCCGCAACCGAGCTCTAGAATCGCCTGCCCATCTTTTAGCTCAGCCCGCTCCAGATAAAGCTTGAGCATCGCCACTTCGGCTTGGTCTAGCGATTCTCCGCCGTGCGGGTAGTAGCAGCTGGAGTATTTCAGCCGGGCACCCAAGCAGTTTACGAAAAAAAGCGGCGGCAGCTCGTAATGCTGCTCATTGGCCGCTTTTGTCTCAATAGCAACCGCGCTAGCGCGCAGCGTGTCTAAAAACCGCAGCTGGCGGTCTTGCCAGTCGCCCTCAAGCTGCTCTTGCAGCCGCTTCGCACACAGCCTGCGAATGCCAACGCGCGTCAAAAAATCAGGAATAAAACCCTTTTCACACCAATCTACTAATGCCATGCGCAGTCCACTCGAATAGAAATCAAAAAACAAACGTTAGTTTTGCACAATCAGACGCACTTGGCTGCCCGCATTAGCGCTTGAATGAATCTCAAAAAAACCCGTTTTCACCGTGAAGCGCGGTTGTTCAAAACAATATTTCGTTATGTATCAGGTATATGCAGCCTTACAAGCTGTCTTTCGCCAAGAGACGATTTGAAAAATGCGGTTTTTGGGGGCTCTATTGAAATTTGTCAGCGTATTGTGAAGTCCAACGTTTTGAACGCAAAAAAACCCCCGGCGCGTAAATGCCGGGGGTTAAAAGAACAGCCTACGTCGAAAATATTTTTAACGACTAGCGATAAACATGCTCACCGCGGACGTCTTTCCATTCTCTTTCAAAATAGATGGCGTCGTCGTCGTTGCGGGGCGTTACGCCCAGCAAAATACCACCTTCGTCAATCGCATCTTTATAGTGCTTGAGGCGCTCTTCTGGCATGCCCCAACCGACCAGCGCGCCAACTAAACCACCCGCCAATCCGCCCGCGCCCGCGCCCGCCAGTGCAACAGCGATAGGTCCTGCGATGATCAAGCCAATACCCGGCACAATTAAAGACGTGCCAATCGCCGCAAACGTCGCTGCAACCGCACCAATCGCACCGCCAATTACGCCGCCAACGCCAGCGCCTTCACCGGCACGATTGCCGAGCTCAGTTTCAGCTCCTGCGGCGGCAAAATGTCGCTCCCTGGTTGAATCAGACATCACGACATTGACGTCGCTGGTGCTGTAGCCCCGGTTCGTTACCGTGTTGTACGCCAGCTCTGCGCTGCCTCGGTCGCGAAACACGCCGGTTACCAGTTTTGATCCAGTGACCGGTGTTGGAGCTGTTGTTAAGTCAACGCGCTTACTGCCGTTTGAATCGTATGATTTGTCCATATAAACCTCTTTTATGATTGCGCTAAACTGAATTATTTAGCGTCAAATGGGTTAAACCCGCGCCGAAATTAACGCCCTGTCGCTGGCGGTTCAGTACGTTGGCGCGCTTTGAGTAAAGTGGCTCAATGTCGGTCAAGTCGCGCAAAACTAAACAGTTTTTCGCAAGGATGGATTTTACCCAGCAGCTTATCGCGCAGCAGTTCCGCAGCTATCAAACTGTAAACCATGCCATTACCGCCGTAAGCCATGGCAAAATGCACCCTCGGCCCGTACTGCGCATGCGGCCCAAAAAACGGCAGGCCATCGCTAGTTTCGGCAAACGTTCCCGCCCAAGCAAAAGCCACTTTTAAGTCAAGTTTAGGAAACAGCGCTTTGACGCGTTTCACTAGGCGCGCAGCTTTTCGCTCAACCTGCAAATCCCGCCTCAGGGCAATATCTAAGCTGTCATCCTCACCGCCGACCAACAGGCGTTCATCGCCGGTGCGACGCATATAGATATAGGGGCGGGCGGATTCCCAGACTAACGTGTCCTTTAAAGCGCCCAGTTCGCCCGGCATCGGTTCGCTCACGAAGGCATAGCTGCTGCGATTGCTAGCAACGCGCTGATCTAACCATTTTTGCGCCTCATAGCCGGATGCTAAAATTAGATTCTTGCACTTGATGGTCAGCCCAGACTCGGTACGTGCCAGCACGCCACCGCGCACGCTTTCAAAACCAGCGAGCTCAGTGCGCGCGTGTACGCGTCCAGAAAGTGACACCACGCGCGCCAGAAGTTTATGCGTCAGCTGGTACGGGTCAATCTCTGCTGCAACCGCGCTTAGTAAACCAACCGGCTTATCAATTCCAAATCGCGCTCTAAGCGCGCTTCGATCCAGCACTTCAAGCTTAAAGCCGTGACTCAAGCGCAGCTCGGCCTCGTTTTCCAAACGGTGCTTGTGATACCAGCGCGATGCAAAGTAAAGGGATTGCATCGATTGAAAATCAATACCCCCCAGCTTTTCTGCCAGCGCGCCCAGACTCGCTACTGCCGCTTCGCAGGATTTGTAGGCTAGCACGCCGTCGTTAACGCCAAATTGCTTGCACAAATCTTGCAACTCAGTATCAATCTCGTACTGCAGCAACGCGGTGCTGGCAGAGGTAGAGCCCCAGCCTGCCTCGCGCTGGTCAATAACGCACACCCCAATCCCAGCGCGCGCTAGCTGATCTGCAATAAGCGCCCCAGAAATTCCAGCGCCAACTACCAAAGCATCACACTGAATATTTTCACGGAGCCTCGGATAAGACAGCGTTAGGCCATTCTTTACAACCCAAAAAGGCGCGCCGCTTTTCAAATTCATCATGGATTTGGCACTTAACTAATTAATGACGCGAAGAGCAGCACCAAACCAATTAGCGCGATTGCGCCGTGGATAAGCACCAGGGGAATTGGCAAAGGCTGGCGTCTTCGATGAAACAGCACGTTGATCGCCAAACCGCCAATCGCAGCCAGTGTTAGCGCTGCTAAGGCAAGCTGAACTTGGGTGCTGATGTCAATGGTGAATACGGCGTAGCCAAGCAGTGCAAGCCCCGAGGCAGCGACTAAACCATGGCCCATCGCAATCCATTCAGCCGGGCGCAGTAGGCCACTTAAGCGCATACCCAGCATAAGCCCACCTCCCAATGCTGCCAGCGAGAACATCGCTGCCGCAGATTGCAAAAGATAGTAGTTTCCCATCGGCTGATCCTCAAAATTCAGGCCTTGCTTTCGCCAGTTGCATAATTCTCGTGAATCAAAGGTTTCTATTCAGTGCGGCTTCGAACTTAATTTTTGACGAGTTGAAGATTTCCGAATATGCGCGGCCCAGCTGGCTCGTGCAGGAAAGCCACGCATTTACTGGCTGCTGTCGATGTCATGAGCCATACCCTATGATCGTCGCAAGCTTTTTTTATATCGACGCCAAATGCTTTCTGCAAACACGCTTGCCGCACCGGCGATTTCTTCATCAAACGCCTCTGTTTGCGCTCCCGTCATCGACTATCACCGCCACCCGGCGTTTGCGCAATTTACGCAAATTGCCGCGCAAGAGGATGTAGCCGTTAGCCGATGCGTAGCGCATATTGACTGCATTTATGACGCATTTAAGGCGCGCGCCTTGTCCATGGATGCCGTCGCCTTAAAAGACTACCAGCGCAGATTCAACCCTACAAAGCCGAGTTGTTGGGTTTGGTACACGCTCTCACGATATGCAGCGCCGATACCGTGGCTTGGTTAACGCGCTCAATCGAGCAAAGCCTGCACATGATGGATGAAGAATTAAAGATTATTGCGCGCCAGCAGCGAAGCATCAGCCAGCATTGTCCAGCACAGAACCCTACAGGCAAAACCTTTTTAGATGCCGGGATCACGCAATTTCCGCTTCCCGCCGGTACCAGCCAGCAATGGCTGCAAAAAAGCGAAGAGTTACGCATACGCCTGCGTGCGCGGGGGGCAGCAACAGCCTGCGCATCGTCAGCACGCCGCGATTGCCGAATACAGCGGATTGGGGCGCAGTATTGTTCGGCATTTGCATGGCTGCGGCGCTTGGGCATTGGCTGAGCAATATCAGGGCTGCGAATTGAAGATCGCGTATTTAGAACTGCACTATTCGCATCCGCAGCAAAGCTGGTACGAGCATTGCTACGAAGACGTGGGTTTGGCTACGTCCGCGCCTAGCTATTTGCACTATGACTTTCATGCGGATAGCCAAAATTGTTTTTTTATTTAGCGCCAGTAGACCCTAGCAACGGGCCTTTTTGCTTTATGCCAAGCAGCAGCCTATGGCAGCGCTCGAACTTTCGTTTGGTAATGAGCAAGGTTCTGGATAAAGTGCATATGGGCATGCATGAAGTTCGCCAGCGCAGCCTTTGGAAAAAAGTTCGGAACAAGCTAAGCAAAGTTCGCGCAGCGTTGCGCTAGCGCGGTAAATACAGCGCCATTATGACCAGAAACACGCACTTTTGAATCCCTAAGTAAAAGGCCCACTAAGCCGAGAAAATCGCGCTTCGTGCCTCATTAAAACCTTTAATTTCCGCTCAAGTGTTAGCGAACCCAGCTTAACTATCCTTCCCTTAAGTTAAAGGAGAAACCAGCGATATAAAAGGCACTGGTTTTTTGTTTGCTTTTAATTTACGAAAAGTGCGTGCCTCTTGCTGTTGCCATGTGCCAAGACGCGGCGCTAGGATGCGGTATCCCCGTTTCCAGCTGCGACCATGGCGATAAAAATGGTGCAACTATTAAATTTCCACAGCGTGCGATGGCTTGAAACCATGCCCGCATGGCTTTGGCTGTTTCTGTTTTTGGCAACGCTGCATCGTACGCCGCTGTACGCGGCTGATTTCGAATTTGCCCAGCCTTACTTTGAAAGTGTCGGTGATCGCGACGCGATTCCCGGCGGAGTAGTTACCGCGATGGTGCGCGATCCAAGCGGCATTCTTTGGCTAGGCACTCAGTCTGGCCTGCTGCGCTATGACGGCTATCGCTTTAAGCAGTTTCAGTTTGACCCCAAAAACCCAAGCGGCATTGGCGGCAATTTCATCACCGCGCTAGCGGCCGGCCACGGCAAGATTTGGATCGGCACCAATAACGATGGGCTATCAGTAATGGATCCATTGAGCGAAACTTTTCAACAGTTTCGCCACGATCCTGCAAATCCAGATGCAATCTCTGATGACAGCGTGTTGAGCTTGGCGGTTGCGTCGGATGCCGTGTGGGTGGGTACTGCTGCCGGGCTCAATCGTTTTACGCCGGACAATGGCAACTTCAGTCACTTTTTGGTGCCGGGCAATGCGGTAAACTCTGCCAATTTAAACCGCGTTCGTGCGCTGCTGATTGATCGCCAGGGCGACCTGTGGGTCGGCACGCATGGCGGGCTGCGCCACAAGTCAGCGGCCGCTTTAGAAGTGAGCGATTTTCAAGGCGCAGGCGGTGCTTTCAATGGGCAGGCCGTGATGAGCTTTTTGCATGCCGCAGACGACACGCTTTGGGTTGGCACACGTCAGCATGGTTTGGTGCGAATGCAACGTGATGGCACAAGTTTGCAGCGTATCAGCAGCACCAATGGCGCTGCAAATGCTCGGATGTTTTCAGACCGCGTGCAGGCGATCGTGCAGCCCAATCCGGCCCAAATGTGGGTCGCGACAACGGTGGGCATGCACGTTATCGATTCCCAAACCATGGCTTTGCAGCATTACTACAAACACGATAAAAATGTAATCGGCAGCTTGAGCTTCGATGCCATTGGCACCTTGCTGATGGATGGGGAGATGCTTTGGATTGGCACCTGGGGCGGCGGCCTGCAAAAAGTTCAGCCGAACAATCTTGCTTTTAGAACGCTGCGCTTAGATGCTTCCGGCACGCGCGGTTTGATGATGAGCGATGTACACGCGGTGCTTGAGCTTGACGCCCATCAAATCATGATAGGCACTGGCGGCGATGGCATCGAAGTGATTGATCGCAAGCGGGGTAGCGTGGCGCGATTGCGCCCGCAGACAGATATTGAAGTAGTCGGAAATGGGCTAAGCGATGGCGTAATTTTGGCGCTTAAACCTGCGTCTAATGCTTTCTTGGCTGCGTTTTCAAATCCAAGCGCAGGCAAAGGCGCAGTCATAGACACCGACACAAAATCGCCGGAAAAAGCGGGCTTCGGATCAACCTTTAGCGCAGGTGCGATTTGGGTGGGCACGCAGCGCTCGGGGCTGTTTTTATTCGTGCCAAAAATCAGCGAAGGCAAACTCGACTATCGAAGCGGGCGATTTACGCAGATGGGTGAATCCGGCGCGGTATCGGATTTGCTGTCTGCCAGCGATGGGTCGCTTTGGCTAGGCAGCACGCAAGGTGTAGCGCGGCTGCGCCCTGGCAGCCGCAATCCAGAAGTAGTGCTCGATACCGATAATCGGCCGGTTATTGGTCAAATCAATCCGCTTGTGGAAGATCGTGCCGGTCAAATTTGGGCTGGCGGCTCCGATGGACTGCGCGTGCTTTTAAAAGGAGAGACTCGTTTTCGAATCGTCAAGCACGACGATCAGCGCCCAGATTCTTTGGTACACAATACGATTTTTGGAATGCTGATTGATCGCGACGGCGCGCTGTGGGTTGCCACCGAGCAAGGCATTGATCGACTTGCCGAGCCAGGCAAAATCGACGATGTCAATGCGCTGGTGTTTGAGCATGTCAGCGCAAAGCTTGGAAAAACGGGCAAGGATGTCGGTGCTAATTTGCTGCAAGACGACCAAGGCAGGATATGGACTAGCGCCGTTGTAATTGATTGGGGCAAGCGCACGTTGTATGAGCTGACCCGCGCTGATGGCATTGATATTGGTACCGACTGGACTAACGCGCACGCGCGCACGGCGGATGGGCTGCTGTTTAGCGGCGGTACTGAGGGCTTATTGATCATTGACCCAAAGCTGTTTCAGCCTTGGGGCTTTCAACCGGCTGTTGTCGCTACAGATTTTCGCGTGAACGGTATCAGCGTAGCCTTGCCCGACCCACAAAATCCGCTGCCAACGCTGCTTTCGCCAGCTCAGCGCAGCTTTAGCGTGGAGTTTTCGGCGCTGGATTATTCCAGTCCGCAACTCAATCGCTATGCCTACCGATTGCAAGGCTTTGACGCCGATTGGATCAGCGCTCCGGCAGGTCAAAGGCAGGTAAGCTATAGCAATCTGTGGCCGGCAGATTACCTGCTGCAAGTGCGTGGCAGCAATCGAGTCGGTGAATGGAGCCCGCACACATTGCGAATTCCGATTCGCGTGCTGCCGGCGGTTTGGCAAACCGGCTGGTTTATTGCGCTCTGTATCGCGCTAGTTTTGGCAATGATTGCCGGTGTTTTCAAGCTTCGTACGCGCCAAATATCCCAGCGCGCCGAGCGCCTTGAAGCACTCGTGCGTGCGCGTACCAAAGCGCTTGAGCGCGTGAACTCCGAGCTCGTACACAGCAATGGCGCGCTTGAGCAGGCTCAGGCGCGCCTGCTCGACACCCAGGCCAAGCTGGTATTTCAGCAGAAAATGATCTCGCTTGGTCAGCTTGTTGCCGGCGTGGCGCACGAGGTCAACACGCCATTAGGCATCGCCATTACCGCTAGCAGCTTCATCCAGCAGCGCAGTTTAGAGCTGGCACGTCAAATCGAAGAAGGCAGCATGCGCAAAAGGGATTTGAGTCAATACACCGCTGATACCGTGGCGTCAGGCGCGCTGATTGCCAGCAATTTGCAGCGCGCCGCCGCGCTAGTTCGCCAGTTCAAACAAGTCTCGGTACAGGCGCATTCCGAGCGCGGCACGGCTGAGCGCCAGCGTATACGGCTCAACCAATTTATGGCGGCTGTAATAGAACGTTTACAGCTGCTGTGTACGCGCGAATCGGTCACGTTAAACTATGTTGCCAGCCCTATTGATGCGGAGCTGGACAGCTTTTGCGCCGATATCGAACAGGTAATGACCGAGCTGGTGCAAAACGCGCTGATACATGCGGTTAGCGCTAGCGCAGTGCTGACCATAACCGTCGCAATTACGCGCAGCCTTGATGCGCTTGAAATCAGCGTGCGCGATCAAGGCTCGGGCATGGACAGCGCGACAATCGCGCAGGTATTTGAACCTTTTTTTACCACCAAACGGCATCTGGGCCATACCGGTTTGGGCCTGCAAATTGCGTTTAACTTAGTTCGCGCAAGACTAGGCGGCGATTTGCGGGTCGAATCAACTTTGGGCGCGGGCAGCGAATTTGTGATTCAAGTACCGCTGCGCGCGCCTAGCTCAACGTAAAGATCAACTTAACGCGCATATTCAATTAGCTGCGGCCTTGGCAAACCAATGCCTTGAAAACTTGCGAAAATTATTGTTCGACAAGCATGCCGTCGACTAGCGTGAGGGTTTGATCACACGAGTCAGAAAGCCTGGGGTCATGGGTTACGAGTAGGAAAGCGCAGCCGAACTTTTCGTTGAATCGGCGAAATAGCGCAAAAACATCCGCCGCGGTTTTGGTGTCAAGATTTCCGGTTGGCTCATCGGCCAAAAGCAGCGCAGGCCTAGTGATCAACGCACGCGCAATGGCAACGCGCTGCTGCTGCCCGCCGGAAAGTTCGTTAGGTTTCTTATCGATGAATTTTTCTAAGCCGACTTCTGTCAATAATTCCTTGCCACGATCCAGGCTTTCTTTATTCGGCTTTCCGTGCGCGAGCATGAGTGGCATCAACACGTTTTCCATCGCCGTAAAGGCCTGGATAAGATGATGAAACTGAAATACAAATCCAATCGAGTTGCCGCGCAGTGCGGTGCGCGTCGCATCATCCATTTCCCGCGTTGGCTTACCTAGTAAAAATAATTCACCCGATGTTGGCGAATCCAGAAGCCCGATCAAGTTTAACAGCGTGCTTTTGCCAGAGCCTGACGGGCCAATTAGGGCGGTGAAATCTGACTTCACGACCCGCATATCTATGCCGTGAAGCACTTCGGTTTCAGTCGCTTGGCCAATATTGTAGGATTTTTTTATATTTTCTAAGCGCAAAACCTCTTGATTGTCCTCAGACATAGCGAATGGCCACGACCGGATCAAGCCGCGCAGCCCGCCTTGCTGGAACAGCGGCTGCTAGCACGCCGGTTAGCGTGGCAATCGTCATGGCAATGGGCACCAGCGTATTGGCGACTGGAATATAAAATAGCCCTGGGCCTAAATTATTGAAAGTCCAAACCAAGGCATAGCCAGCCATGCCGCCCACCAAGGAACCGGCCAATCCATACAAGGCACCTTGAATAAGAAATACCAGCAGCATTTGCTGTTGCGTTGTTCCCATGGCGCGCAAAATGCCGATCTCACGCGTGCGCTGCACCACGCTCACTGACAGCACGCTGGCAATGCCGAAAGCCACTGAAAGCGCGACGAATACGCTAATCATGCTGGTCGATAAACTTTGCGAAGTGAGCGCATTCATCAGCTGGGTATTGGTTTCCATCCAGCTTTCCGATTTTAGTCCGGTCAGCCGTCCAATACGCGCTGCGGCAACATCAGCCGTGAAAATATCCTGCACCGTGACGTCAATAACCGTGACGCCGCCTGGCAAATTGAGCAAAGACTGTGCCTGTTTTAAATCGAGATAGACATAGCGGCTATCCAGTTCGCGCACGCCCAATTCAAAAATGCCGGCTATGTTAACGACGCTAAACCCGTCAAAACCAGCGTCTAGCCGCAATTTATCGCCGACACGTAGGCCTAAATTATCGGCCAGCAATTGACCTATCACCGCATTCCCGGCACCCACGCGGAATTGGCCTGCAACCATATCTTCACTGATCGGAATAATTTTTTGATAGCGCGGGGCGTCAATACCCACCAAAGCGACCGACTCTAGTGACTCCCCGCGACGTGCAAAAGCGGGGCCAGATACCACCGGAGATACCGCCACTACTTCACTTAAAGCATCGAGGATTGTAAGGACTTGCTGCCAGTTATTGATGGAACGCAAACGCTGCGCGCGCTTGTCCTCCAATATCAATTGCGCCGTGCCAATGGCTGCGGGAACAATGCGATTGAGCTCATCGGGCGACTGTATTTTGATATGCGCCTGGGTGCCTAGCGTGCGTTCAATAATATTCGCCTGCAAACCGGTGATAAGCGCGGTAATGAACACGATGACCGAAACACCGACCGCAATGCCGACCAAAATTAAAGCCGTCTGGCTGCGGCCTTCGCGCAGAAACTTCACGGCAATGTTCCATTCGATCCACATGGCTTTTAGACCAGACTCATTTGAGATCCACAGGCAGCTCTTTTTTTGTCGCCTTATCGGTTGCATCTGCCGCCATAGTTTGCTGCTGTACGCGAACGCGATCGCCATCCTTTATTTTTCCAGCGGTATCGGCTAGCACCCAATCACCTGCTTTGAGCCCGGAAACAACTTCACTCATGACCAAACCCCGCAAACCTAAGCGGACATCCAGTTTTTTGACCCGGCCATTGTTGGCGCTCAACACCATTGCTCGTTCACCATCAGCATTTATGAGGGCTTCGTTAGGCACAACTAGCGCCTGTGCGCGACGACCGGTTTCAATATTTGCTGACACCGTCATATCTTGCCGTAAGTTTTCGGGCACCGGATCGACTTTTAAACGAATATTGACGGTGCCTTTTTGCGGATCCACGCTTGGCGCAATAAAGCTAATGCTGGCTGCAAACGGCTGCTCTGGAAACGCATCAGCCACGCAAATTGCGGGCTGCCCAAGCTTGATGACGGCAAGATTTTTTTCATCCAGCGGCACCACCACTTCAGTATCGCCATCGCGCGCGATTTCTAGCAATATGCGCGTAGGTTGAACCAAATCACCTGGTTCGACATTTCGGATTAAAACCGTTCCAGTCACTTCCGAGCGAAGTATGGTTTTGTCTAGCATGGCCTGCGCTGATGCCAGTCGTTCTATCAGCAGGGTTTCATCAGCATTGCCGGACGCCAGGGCAGTGGCGGTCAGCCTCGCTTTTTCTGCCGCTACTCGCGAAATAGTTTCGGCTTGCACAGCCTGCTCCATAGCTTCACGGCCAAGCAACTGTCGGCTAAACAATTCGCGGCGGCGCTGCGCTTCACGACTAGCTTGGGCGAGCTGCGCCTCGGCCTGACGCAAACCAGCCTGCGCTTGTGGGCGTGCGGAACGCTCAAGCTGCGCAACAGCGGCTTGGGCTTCACGTACTTTTGCCGATAGCTCATCGGAACGCAGTATCAGCAGCACATCGCCGGGCTTGACCCGATCGCCCTCTGTTACCCGGCGCTCTAACACCACGCCGGTGATCTCGCTACCCACCTGCACGCGCGATACCGCAACAACGCGGCCCGTGGCCACTAGCGTTTGCACTAAAGGTCGCGATTCAATCTGATAGCCCGCCACCGT
>Ga0335395_10001750_pt1 | contig 13534 bp, 12 predicted proteins | sample MAT02_FD_205744 | JGI IMG/M metagenome (GOLD analysis project Ga0335395, IMG submission 205744) | Freshwater microbial communities from Lake Fryxell liftoff mats and glacier meltwater in Antarctica - MAT-02 (spades assembly) (version 2) ...
AGGTCATTCGTGAGTGGCACAGAAACTGTCAATCGAGCGGGGTGTTGAACCCCATCGATTGACCGCCTATTCATCCCGACACCAACCTGAGTACAAGTATGGTGCGGGGCTTCCGGCGTCAAGCTAACGGTAAATTCTACCCGCAACGGGGGGAAGGGAATCAGTTCGCTTATTACCTCAACGACTTGCAATTACCTCAACTGGGGGAAGCAGTCCCGCCAATAACACCAGGAGAACAACAACCTCGACCTTGGGATGCGGTTTTGGGAGGCCAGGGTGATCGGTAGCGGCCGAACAAAAGGGGGAGAAGCTCAAAGTTAGACTAGAGAAGACTTTGACGCTACTAGATATACGCACAACCCTAGGGTTCGTTCGTTGCACTATCACCTATGAACTTAATCTTTTACCCACAACTGGGAACTCGCAGCAAGCGGGCCCTTATGCGTCGCACTCGGCAAACTCATAAAGGGCCGCAACCTCACACGTACAAGCCCAAAGGAAATTTACTAACTCGCTTGGCGCGCGAGACTGGTATGTCAGTCGATCAAGTCTATGACCAACTCCAAAAAGAGCGAGCCTATCTGTTAAAGCTAGAAGATCGATAGCAGCGGTCAAAAGTATCAATCAATTGGTAAAATCAAGCGCTATGCCCAAGTCTCTGCACCAACTTCTGAAAAAGGCTCTGAGGAGAAAGCCTAAAAAATACGCTGTCAGTCTCATCCGTATGTTGGATGGATTGATAGCTAAATCCAGATGCCGTAAGGAGTTGGAAGAGAACTTGAAGGAGTTTTTGGCCGCCACTATGACCGCTTTGAGGAAGCGTGGCGTATCCGAGGATTACCTTGCTCAAGAAATGATAGTCATAGGGCTTGCAGGAATTATTTGCTCAGATTTCTGCCAAGCTTGGTGGCTGTCGATACTCAGTCCTGCCATACTTCTACTGCTTTTTTATCTAGCAAGCACGCTAGACAACAATCTAGTGCCTGAGCGGCAAGACTTTACCTTTGAAGAGATAAAGCAAAGTCTCTTAGACCGACATTGGCCGCCACAGAGACAGCGTTGTGATTTCGTAGCTGCGTCCGCTTACTAAAGTTTGCGGAGCGGTTCCCCCCTGCCTAGCTCTAAATTTTCAAGTACACACCAAAAAACCGCTGCCAGCAAATTGGAACCTGTAGTCAGCGGTCTTTTGGAAATCGCAACCTGTCCAAAGGACAGGCAACTTTCATGTACATACATTCTAACCCATCACAACCGATCGACCGCGAGCAAGTCCAGCAGCAATTAGCAGCACTAGGATACAAAGCCGGCGATCGAGTTTACCTACGGGCTTTCTTCCCCGGTTCCGATCCCCGCAAAGCTAACGACGCGGGGCGGAAGGCAGAAGCAAACAGTACAGACCAATTAATCGAAACCGCTACCAAGTTTCAAGCCAAAGGGCGGGGCGTTTACATAGTGGTCAACGGCGGCGGACACACAGATAAAGATGTCCAGCAGACGAGAGCAATATTCTACGAACACGACAATCTAGACAAAGCGACTCAAACCAATTTGTGGAAAGGATTAGGACTACCAGAGCCGACACTACAAATCGACACCGGGGGGAAGTCAATCCATTCTTATTGGGTGTTTGAAGAACCCGCGACGGTTGCCGATTGGAAGTTAATCCAAACTGATTTACTGGAGTTTGCCGACGCCGACCGAGCCTTGAAAAACCCTAGCCGAGTAATGCGCTTAGCGGGGGCGTGGCACTCAAGCGGTAAGCAGTCTCTGATTATTAGCAATTCTGGCAAGCGCTACAGCTACGCCGATTTGAGGGAAACCATCCCGTTACCACAGAAGGCGGAACCGACACTTTTTCAAGCAAAACAGCCCCTAAACAACTTAGAAACATCAGCGACCGTACCCGAAAAATATGAAGATATCGAGCTACCTGTACCCGCTAATGTCCCACTAGACATTTGTCTAGCTAAGGCATCAAGGGATTTACTAAATGGTGTATCCGAGGGCGGGCGCAACGTTGCAGGACATCAACTAGCCTGCGATCTAATCGGTACTGCTAATTATTTACAGTCGATCGGGCAAAGGTTTGACGGCGATGCAGACTCCCTATTCCAAGATTTCGGCAACCGTTGCAGTCCCGCCCTAAGTGTTGGGGAAATGACAAGCATTTGGAAGTCGGCGCAATCCTCAAACCCATCACCAGCTTGCAAGAGCGAGGGTGTAGAGAATTGCATCAGGGGATATTACTGGAACTCGATCAGACCGATCAGGAGCAACGCGGGGAAAGTGCAAACGAGCCAAGTGTTGACTCACCCTAACTTCAGAGCGCAGCCCCTGGACGCGCTACTCGCTGAAATCGATGTACTGATTAATTCCGATTTGAAGCGATCGGCGCTGAAATTAGAAATTTTGAAGCTGTCGGAAAAATACAGACGTGCAGAGAAAGAAATCTGGAGCCTTTACAAGACAAGGGAAGAGGAACAAGAACAAGCCGACAACCAAGAAGACACAGCGGCTGAAGTTGCCCGGTTACTTTCTGCCCAAAAATCAGGGCTTGAACTGGCAGAGATTTTGCCCCCAGGACTCGCGACACCTCTCAAAGAATTAGCGGGACGACTGAACCTAAAACCCGAATGTTACCTAGCGGCCTGTGTAGGTCAAGTTTCCAGTCTTTTCAAGGTTGGGACAGAGACACTGTTGCGACGTGATACCGATTACCGCTGCACTCCCAACTACTTCATTGTCAATGTGTCTGAGTCATCTAACAAAAAAACGCCAGTCAAAAAGGGGGTGATAGATCGACCGATGCAAGCACTAAGAGAGAAGGCTCGGAGGGAGTACGAAAAAGCTATTGCCGAATATGAAGAGGAGTACAGGCAATGGAAAGCAGCAGGGAAAGACAAAGGGTTGCCACCCAAAGAACCTCGACAAAGACTGTACTCATTTTCTAAGTCCACAGGCGAAGGCATCTTGTATCAAGTTGCGGCATTCCCCGACCAAGCTTTGATGTACTCCTGCGATGAACTCGCAGGGTTATTTAAATCCGCCAATCAATACCGGGGCGGCAAGGGCAGTGACGAGGAGGACTTGCTTGAATTTTGGAATGGTACAGGCAGTACAGTTCTTCGAGCTTCTGGAACCAAGGCTGATGTAGACGGGTTGCTGCTGAGCATCTTCGGAACCATTCAGCCCGACGTGCTAGCAGAGTTACTCAAGGATTGCAGCGACTCTAACGGTAAATTTGCTCGGTTCGACTTTGTTTTTCAACCTTTGGCCGCCTCTAAGTTGTCCGAGGAAGACGGTGGCAGTTTTGATATTACGCCGATGCTCGCAGCGCTTTACACAGCCATAGACAAGCTGCCAGTAATGAAATTCGAGTTAAACCCAGAGGCAAAGCGACTGTTTACAGCTTTTTACAACGCCACGGAAGAGCGGCGGATTAACGAACCCAAACAAGGGATGCGCGCGATGGTCGGCAAGATGCCTGAGAAAGTCGGCAAAATGGCCACTATTCTCCACACCCTCCACTGTGCGTTTACTGGCGGTCAAGTCAGCTTACAAATACCTAGAAGCGCGGTGGAAGCGGCGATAAAGTTCGTTAAGTTTTCAGCCGACCAGATAGCCAGCCTCTACGCTGAGTTTTCCGATCGAAAGGCTTTGGCTCCTAATCTAGCAAAACTTGTTCTGCTGGCAGAGCGGAAAGGGGGGACGCTTTCTACCCGCGAAGCTCAACTTGCTTTTCCTTTCAAACATCGACCCTCGGCTCAAGAAATTAGAGAATGGTTCGGAGAACTTGAGTCAATGAAATTTGGAGAGTTGACTACAGTCAAAAAAACAATCTCATTTTCTTTGACTACGACTACAGTGACTACAGTAACCTCAAACGTAGACACAGAAAGGCTTAAGAGTGACTACAGTACCGATTCAACCTTGACTACAGTGACTACAGTAAATGGAACTACTGTAGTCAACTGTGGTCATACTGTAGTCAAGGGTAGACTACAGTCAGAAAGCTTATCTGATAAGGATTCGGAGCCTACTGTAGTCACTGTAGTCACAAATTCTGCATCTTCCAAAAAATCAGAAAACTTATTGCTGAGTTCTGACCATCCTCAGTCCCTAAAATCAGCCGCCATTCCCAAAGGTCACAAAACTTTTGAGTTAGGCCAGCGGGTTGTGGTCAAGGATGTAGGAGGCATTTACCAAGGTGTTCGCGGGGAGATTGTGGATACTTTGTACGGTCGCGCTGGTGCAACTTACCTGATCAAGTTTGATAAGCCTGTTAGGAATATTCGGCAGTCTGAATTTGAAGGCTCCGACCTGATGAAGCTTTAAGCTTTCTCTGAGTCAGAAATCGCTGCTAGTAAGCCTGTGCTGATTGGCAGCGGTTATCTTTATTGATGGCTAAACCCGTCCCCTTAACTGGGGGATTTTCGTGTCTACAACTTTTGTAGACAAACTGTTGACAGTGTAGACAGTTATCAGTTACTGTAGACAAATACTGTATACAGGTGTCTACAATGAGTCAAAGTCAAGTCGTATCGTTCAGGGCTTCCGGTCACTTCCTTAACTGGATAGAAGCTCAGAGACTAGATGGTGAGTCAGCGAGTCAAGCTGCACAACGCATCCTTAAGGAAATTTCAGGCACGTCTACACTGTCAACAGAAAGTGACACTAGCCTCGCGCCTACGGTACCCTCCGAAAGTGTAGACCTACTTATAGCCGATCGCATTGCCCCACTAATTAAACGAATAGCTGTTCTTGAGGAATGTCTGGAGAAATTGAAGGCTTGAGCGATAACAGGGTAGGTTAACTAGCTAGACAATACTAGACAAAATGCTAGCAATTAACTAGACAATACTAGACAAGTGCTAGACAAAGTGTTAGCATTCAGCTAGACACACTAGACAGGTACTAGACAAGTGCTAGACAAAGTGTTAGTATTCAGCTAGACACACTAGACAGGTACTAGACATGACAGACAGATGCCAGCTTAACTTGAGATTAGACGGTCGCCGTGACTTACTCGAAACCATTAAAGATGTCGCAGCAGCGGAGGGTTTGAGCGTCAACGCTTGGGTAATCCGCACCTTGGAAATAGCAGCGACTAACCAGGCAATGCCAGTAATCCAGTCTCAACCCCAGGTGTCCAATATTTCGGACATTGAACCAGTGCTAGACGACTTGCTAGACATCAAGCTAGACACCTTGCTAGCGGCTAAATTAGCAGGGATTGAAGAACGGCTGGGAAAATTGAGAGCCTGAGCGAGGGCAACGATGAATCGCTCAGGCTGGAATTGAAAGCGGCCAATAAGCAACTTGCAGAATGGGATGCAGAACTGAATCAGTTACACGAGCGCAACGGCGATTTAGGACTGAAGGTGCAGATGCTGGAGCAAGAACTCAAGGAAGCACGGCGCGATCGGGAAGTAAATAAAAACTCAGTCCCGACCGTCGCAGAATTTCCAGAGTCTGCCGACTTACTCAACCAGTTAAAAGCGCGGCGCAAAAAGTCTAAGGCGGACTTGGCAGATATGGACACAGTTGTAGAGTTGCTCTCCCAGTTGTGGAGTGGTGAAACAGTTCCCTAGGGTTTGTTAGGGGGTAGAGCCTGACTAGCCCCAAAACACCGTAGTCGTTTCGTAGTCATTTGAGACTCAATTTGGTTGTTTCGTAGTCATTTCGTAGTCAATTTCTAGTCAATTCAACCCCTGTTAACCTGTATTTTCCCCAATAAAAAACCTCAAACCGTTGTTTTATGGTTGGTTTGAGGTTCATATCTTGGTAAGCGGGCAGCGGGAATCGAACCCGCATAGTTAGCTTGGAAGGCTAAAGTTTTACCACTAAACTATGCCCGCACACACAGAATCTAAATTTACCACAAGCTTCGGAGAATAGCAATAGGCCTGTGCAAAATTTTTTAAGGGTTCTTTGAAAGTGGTTGAATCGGGACTTGTAGCCCGATCGCCACTCCCCACCCCAAAAACCCCCATCTCCAACGCTGCCAAAGGCTTTACGGATGGAAATAATCGTAGATTTGCTGCGCCAGACGCGGGCCAATCCCAGCAACTTCTGCCAACTGTTGGCGAGTCGCTAAACGCAGATAGTCGATCGACCGAAAATGCGCTAACAACAGTTTTTGCCGGTGGTGTCCCAATCCCGGAATTTCATCAAGGCGCGATCGCTTCATTCTCTGGCTTCTTTGATCCCGGTGAAAACTCACAGCAAATCTGTGCGCCTCATCCCGCACCCGACGCAATAATTGTACCCCTGGCTGCTCAGAATTAGTTGGCACCGGCAAAGATTCCCCCGGCAAAAATATCTCCTCTCGCTGCTTAGCCAAACTCACAACCCGCAACTCATCTAGCAAATTCATCTCCCGCAAAACAGCCACAACTGCTGACAATTGACCTTTGCCACCATCTATCATAATCAAATCCGGTTTGTCAAAAATAGTATGAGAAACCGAAGACAAACTACTAATTTCTTCCGGTTCTCCTACATTACTCGATTCATCTTCCTTCTTCCCATCCGTTAAATCCGCTACATAATCCGCTGCCGAACTTCCTCCTTCTTTTTTATCTCGGAATCGTCTGCCGATAACTTCTGCTAAACTCGCAAAATCGTCAGAATGACCAGACTTAATTTCAGGATTCTTAATTTTGTAATGGCGGTAGTGTTGATTAGCCGGCAAACCATCAATAAATACGACACGGGAAGCTACCGCATCCGAACCTTGGATGTGAGAAATATCGTAACCTTCTATGCGGTGCGGCAGTTCGGGCAAATCGAGAAGTTCTGCTAAATCTTGCATTGCTTGAGAATTGCGATCGCTCAATCGTTGCATTCTCGCCAATTCATACTCAGCATTGCGTTCCACCATTTCAATTAACTCCGCCTTAGTTTGCCGCTGCGGTGTCAAAATTGTCACTTTTCGTCCTTTACGATTGCTCAACCAATCTGCTAATATTTCCGCTTCTGGCAAATCGTACTGCACAGAAATTTCGCTGGGAATTTCTACAGATTCGACATTTTGATAATGTTCCTCCAACACGCGCTGCAAAATTGCCCCGGCATCTACCCCCCCTCGTTCCCCCCCTTGCCAAGGGGGGGAGGAAAGAGAAAGTTGAGATAACTCTTGTTCCCTTTTTTCTAGGGATTGAGATAATTCTTGCCCCCCCTTTTCTAGAGATTGAGATAACTCTTGCCCCCCCTTTGCAAGGGGGAGTTGGGCGGGTATTTCCGCCATAAATCCCAATCTGCCGACTAATTGACCGGCACGAATCTGGAATAATTGAACGCAAGCGTGCTGGGTGTCGGCCGCCAGGGCGATCGCATCCCTGGAAACAGTATCATTAGGTAAAGACACTTTTTGACCAGCACTCAAAGACTGCAAACCCTTAATTTGATCTCGAATCCGCGCCGCAGTTTCAAAGTTCAAATCTTCGGCTGCTTGTTCCATTTGTGGCTCCAGAATATCCAGTAATTCCTGAGTCCTTCCCTGGAAAATCATCGCAACTTTTTGGATAATTTTTTGGTAATCTTCCGCAGACATTAACCCCTGACAAACGCCGACGCAACGGCCGATATCGTAGTTCAGACAGGGACGGTCTTTAAACAGCGGTTGAGGGCGCTGTCGCAAGGGAAAAATCCGCTTAATTAAATGTAGCGTACTCCGCAGCGCCCCTGTATCGACGTAGGGGCCGTAGTAGCGGTCTTTTGCACTACCGGCGCGGCGTTTGCGGGTGATAAAAATGCGCGGGTACTTTTCTGACCAAGTTATGCACAAATAAGGATATTTTTTATCGTCCTTAAGGAGGACATTAAAGTAAGGTTGGTGCTGTTTTACAAGGTTTGCTTCTAATGCTAAAGCTTCCGCTTCTGTGTCGGTGGCGATGAATTCGATTTCCCGCACTTGCTGCACCATCATTGCGATGCGGGGACTGAGGTTTTGGCTGTCGCGGAAGTAGGAACGGACACGATTTCGCAGTTTTTTTGATTTACCGATGTAAAGGATGCGATCGCCCTCGTCTCGCATTAAATATACACCAGGAACTGCCGGAATTTCTTTGAGGCGGCTTTCCAAGCGTTCTGCATCTTTAACCAGCGGCAGCGTTGTGGTGGACGGCATATAAATTTGATATTTTCTGACTTATATCTACTATTGTAACGCTGTTATTCAAGTCAAGGGAATTAATCACAAGTCAAAACCGCAGATTTATTATCATCTACCTTATCCAACGGATATTTATCCTTAATAAATTCTTGCAGCACATCAAAAAAAGTATCAAAAGCCTGACTTTCATCTGTTGAATAAAACAGAATAACTTTAGCCCAAGAAGCGGAGGTGTTAACAGCAAATCTCTTTTGCAGCCAAGGCTGAAATTCTGCAAATTCTTCCTCTTGTTCTGTGAACGGGGTTTCGAGCAAATCGCGGGCGTGTTGATAGCCGCACAAGAACATAAATAAGTTGCTGATAGAAGGGGAGCCGATGTACATTCCCGGTTTTTTGTGAATGCGATCGAGTAATTCGTAAAATTTAGTCATCCCATAAAATCCGGCTTAAGAACCATATTTATTTTTCATTCCGCGAAGGCGAACTTCGTTCAACTATCAACCATCAACTGTCAACTGTCAACTGCTACAATATCTGAGATAAAAATTTGCGCGTGCGTTCTTCTTTCGGCTGCTGAAAAAACTCTTCCGGCCCGGCTTCTTCAACTAAAACGCCGCCGTCCATCAATACAATGCGATCGGCTACTTCGCGCGCAAATCCGACTTCGTGAGTTACTACTACCATTGTACTTCCAGTTTCAGCCAAATTTCGCATCACATCTAAAACTTCTCGCACCATTTCCGGGTCTAATGCTGATGTCGGTTCGTCAAACAGCATGATTTTAGGCTGCATTGCTAAAGAACGTGCAATTGCTACCCGTTGCTGCTGTCCGCCAGATAGCTGTCCGGGATATTTTTGTGCTTGTTCCAAAATTCCCACTCTTTCTAACAGTTGCATTGCTACTTCTTCAGCTTTTTTCTTGGGCCAGCGGCGCACCCATACGGGCGCTAGCATGACGTTTTGCAAGACTGATAGGTGGGGAAATAGGTTGAATTGTTGAAATACCATTCCTACTTCTTGGCGAATTTTATCGATGTTCCGCAAGTCGTGGGAAAGTTCGATTCCATCGATCGTGATTTTACCTTGCTGATATTCTTCTAAGGCGTTGAAAGTGCGAATAAATGTGGATTTTCCCGAACCGGACGGGCCCATTATGACGACGACTTCGCCTCGGTTTACGTTCATGCTAACGCCTCGCAGTACGTGAAATTTTCCGTACCATTTGTGGACGTTTTCTGCTACGATTACTGTTTCGGGACTTGTGGATTGAGTTTCCATATTTTTTTTATTTGTTAACCGCTGATGAACGCAGATGAAGGCTGATATACAGCACTTCCGGCTGCTATGAGGTACGCAGACAGTATCGAAAGTTATGACAGGAAAGGGATACGAGTAAAACTGTGCTTCATAATAGCCGGAAGTGCTGTAGCAATCCTAAATGATTGCTCGTTACTTTCGCTCTGCCTGGTAATGCAGATCCGGAGGCTCTGCCTCCATCTTCGCAGGCGAGGCAGAGCAAGAGTGACATCGGTTCCCAGGCAGAGCCTAGGAACCAGTTATTGAAAATGATTTAGGATTGCTATAGAGATTTGTGTTTAGAAATGGTCTGATGGGATTATCTCAGTTTTGCATTTATAGTGCTGTCCCCGATCGCGAGTTGTACGCGAGCGGGGACGCTCGCACTATAATAAAAAAAAATGTTTTTTGCAAAACTTAAATGCTCCCTGTCTGATGACTAGCCTTCGACTTGCCTCGACTACGCTCAGCACAAGTCGCTTAGGTTAAAATGACTAATGACTTTTTTCTAGACTACGTTCTATTTTGCGGCTAGCTAGTGACATTGAGTAGCAAAATACCCAATAAATTAGGCCGACGAATATGTAAACTTCGGCGTACCTGCCGATGTATGATGGATTTGCTAAAACTGCGCGGGATATTCCGATTAATTCTAACATTCCAAATAGGGCAAGTAGGGATGTATCCATGAATAATCCGATGAATTGACCGCCGATCGCCGGAATGACTGTTCGCAACGCTTGAGGTAGTACAATGAAAATTGTGAGTAGGGGTGTGTTTAGCCCGATCGACCTTGCTGCTTCTATTTGCCCCCTGGGGACAGCCTGCAAGCCCCCGCGCACGTTTTCGGCCAAGTATGCCGCACTGAATAATGTTAATCCAGCGATCGCCCTTACGACTCTATCTAATTTGGGATATTCCGGCGGCAAGAATAATTGCAGCATCAGTTGACCTAAAAACAAAATGCCAATTAATGGCAAACCGCGAACGATTTCAATATATAATGTTGAAAGCAGTTTGACGACTGGCAAAGAACTTTGTCTCCCCAGGGCTAGCAATACTCCCAAGGGAAAGGAAAGCACAATGCTAATTATCGCTAAAAACAGCGTCAACACTAAACCGCCCCAATCATTTGTCGAGACTTCTCTCAAACCTAACCCGCCTTTAATTAGCCACAAAATCAGCGGGAAGGATAAAGCCCAAATTCCTGGCATCCAACCCACGATTTTAGGGTTGATTTGTCTGGCTGCGACATAGCCTGCTGTGGCTGCGATAATAATTCCTAAGAGGTAGAAGCGAGAGGTTTGCTCGATCGGCGAAATGAGCGCACCGACAACCGCAGTACCGAGTAAAATCAATGTAGGCGCATTCCAAAGTCGTTCTTCCCGCTGAATATTTCCCCAAGTCAAGCCTCCCAACAAAGCAATTATTCCCGCCACTATCCACAGCCGCCAGTAGGATTCGCTGGGAAATCTGCCCGCGAAAAATAGCGGCAAGTTGGCTTCTAATACCCGCCATTGAGCTTTTGTCGTTGCCCAAACGATAATTCCTTTTATAGTTTGGAAGGCGACAATCAGGCAAACTATTGTCAGAATGCTATTGTACCAGGTACTAAATAGGTTTTTGCGCGCCCAATTCCAAGGTGTGGGCGATTCGGTGGGGGGAGGTGGTAGTACGGGGCTTGTTTCCATAATTGTTTAGTGTTTAGTGGTTAATTTCTAATTGCACTTGCTAAAATTCCTAAAATCTTATTAACATTGTTAAGAAAATATTCGCTACTGTCAATTTCTACGGCCGTTCCTTCTAGCTTAAGAAATTTCCATACTGTTCCCGTAGTTACAGTTCCAAGAATTGTTTTAATTTCCTTGCCTTCAAGCTGGTTGAATATTTGAGCAGCTAACATTTCTGCCACGCATTGTCCCAATCCAGAATTTATATTTTCTTTTTTCGCTTCTACAATTGCAATTACTGGCGATTTCACAATTAGCAATTCTGGAGAACTGGTAATTAGAAAATCACATATCCCATTTAAACCTATTTCAGGATTAACAGTAAAGTCTATTCCTGAAAATAACCCTATCTGTTCTTGTAATTGCGTTCTCAGTTCTAATAATACTGGCGCAATAATCATTTCAGAACGCGATTTTTCGGTATTGCTACCGACAGCTATTGGGAGATATTGCAGCAAATTTTCAGCAAAAGATGGACTGCTTTCTAATTCCTGTTCGTTCGCAAACAAATCAGCAGTTTCAGAATAACTTAATTTAAATGTTTTCAAGACGCTGCTTAAGCTGAAGTCACTGTAAGCCATTTGATTCTCCTTATTCTCACAAAAATCAAGTTGTTATCTTTCCTTGAGTTGTACGGTTGTATTGTACCAATTCATGAATAGAGAAACTGTTAAACTAATTGTTAGGTATGTTACCATGATAATTAGCATTGTTTCAATCGCCCGACCGGTCTGATTCAACGTCGGAGATCCCACCACAAAGTAAACGTCGGGATAAGCAACCGCCACAGCTAAACTTGAATTCTTAGCTAAATTCAAATACTGACTGGTTAAAGGCGGCACTATTACCCGTAAGGCTTGCGGCAAAATTACCATCCGCATCAGGGTTCCAGATTTCAGCCCCAAAGACTTTCCTGCTTCCCACTGGCCTCGCGATACTGACTGAATTCCGCCGCGGACAATTTCTGCAATGTAACTCCCAGTATACAAGCTGAGTCCTGTCACCAAGGCTGCAAATTCTGGAGTTATTTTTAATCCTCCTTGGAGTTGCAATGCTGGTGTCACGCGGGGGAAATCTAGGCGCAAAGGCAGATTTTTGGTGATAATTAAAGCTATCATTGCACTTAGCCCGATCGCACCTGCCGCCCAAAATAACTGTCTTCCCGGCTTGGCTGTTTCCAGCATCACCCGCCCCCGCCACATCCACAGCCCCGCCGCAGCCAAAACTCCAACAGTTAACAAAATTAACCAAATCTCAAAACCCGGCAAAGGTGCAGGCCAAGGTACAGCAATGCCGCGATTTGTCAAGTAAATCGGCCCTCTCATCTGCGGGTTGTCTTCCAGTTTTGGCAGGGAAATGAACACTGCGAAATACCAGAAAAATAATTGCAGCAATAAGGGCGTATTCCTCAAAATCTCCACGTACAAAGCAGCCAAATTCCGCAGCAACCAGTTGTCTGAAAGGCGCGCAATTCCTACCGTCACACCTGCAATTGTTGTCAAAACAATCCCCAGACCCATGACCCGCAGCGAGTTGACTAAACCGACAAAATAAGCTTGTCTGTAGGTGTTTTCGGGACTGTAGGGAATTACGCTTTCGCCGATGTCGAAGGATGCTTGGGAATTGAGAAAGTCAAATCCAAATTCAATCCCTAGTTGCGCGTAATTGGCGCTGAGATTGTCCCAAAAAATGGCGATGACAGTTATTACTAAAATTAGGGCGATCGCCTGTCCGGCTATTTTCCACAAGCGAGCGTCCCGCAGCAGTGTTGATAAATCTTGAAATTTGAATGATTTCTGGGATTTGCCCGGTTGAGGTTCTGGGTTCATAACTGTTTAATGTAGAGCACACTATACCTAACTTTAGCCTGCCTAAAATATCTTGTAGGGTACACCTAGCAAGCACCTTACAAGTCGGGTAAGCGCGGAGTACCTTGCTGTCTAAAATATCTTGTTGGTTAACTGTTAACAGTCAACGGTCAACCGTTAACAGTCAACAGTTAACAGTTAACTAAAATTAGCGGAACGGTGGCGAGTAAAGCAAACCGCCATCTTTCCAGAGTTTGTTTTGACCCCGGTCTAACTTAAGTGTACTTTTCGGGCCGAGGTTGCGATCGTACATTTCCCCGTAATTTCCCACTTTCTTCACAACGCGAACCGCGAAGTCGTTCGGGAGTCCGAAACCTTTGCCTAAATCTCCTTCTTTTCCTAGCAAACGTTTAACGCTCGGATCTGTAGTGCTTGCCACAATTTGGTCTACATTGGTCGAATTAATTCCCAAATCTTCGGCTTCAATCGCTGCAAAAATTATCCATCTCACCGCATCCGACCATTTAGGATCGCCGCTTTTCACGGCTGGGGCTAACGGTTCTTTTGACATCACGATCGGCAAA
>Ga0335395_10001751_pt1 | contig 13524 bp, 13 predicted proteins | sample MAT02_FD_205744 | JGI IMG/M metagenome (GOLD analysis project Ga0335395, IMG submission 205744) | Freshwater microbial communities from Lake Fryxell liftoff mats and glacier meltwater in Antarctica - MAT-02 (spades assembly) (version 2) ...
CGATCTTCCCACTTCCTTAAATTCAGTCAGCCGGGGCGCGGCGGCGCAGAAAAGCTTGGTTCTGGCCTTGGGCGAAACCCTGCGCGACGGCCAGCGTTACCGTGAACGCTACCTCGAGCAAGCCAGCCGGGTGGCCGAGGCGCTGGATCTGTCCTACTTATTTGAAGACGAAAAAGATCTGGGCCGCATCGTAACCTTTGACTTCGAGGATCGACACTACATTGAGCAAATCGTAGCGGGGCTATTGGCAAATAAACTGGACGAAGTCGGAAACCTGCTGGCGGCTAGCCGCAGCTTGTGGGCGCAAACCGATCCCGAGCGGCAGAAGCACTGGAAGCTAGCGGCCGATGTTTACGAACTGCTTTCGTTCCCGCCGCCAAGGCCCACCGTCCGCACCCTGCGCGACGTGGTGGCCGAATATACCAAACAAGGCTATCGGCTCGACCGCCTGCACCGCCAAATCGAAACACTCCGACTCGAAATAGCTGAACCCGATCCTGGGTTCGACGATCTATTGAACCACGCCCGGACGTTTTTCCGCGAACAGACGGAAACGCGTCAGCGGGGCTACCAGGCGGCGGTGGCGGCGGAAGGGTACCCACTTCCGGCGGCCCTTCCGGCTACAACCACCATATTCGACCAACAAGTAGCGCCACTGCTGAAAGCGGGCAAGCGCGTGGCTTACCTGCTCATCGATGCCCTCCGCTACGAACTGCTGCGCGAAACTGAGGAAATCCTGCTCCGTACCGGCCAAGCGGCCAGCGTTGAGCCGTATCTGGCCGCTTTGCCCAGCTTCACCAAATTAGGCATGGCTGCCCTGCTACCCGGTGCCGATCGCGACCTGACGCTTTCCCGCCAAAGTAACGGCGAACTAGAAGCGGCTCTCGGTGATACCGTACTGCTCATCCGCGCCGATCGCGAGAAATTCCTGCGCGATCGTTTTGGCGACCAGATGCTGATGCTGGATTTGGGGAAATTCCGAGATCGTTTGCCGATTCCCGAAACCGTGAAGCTGTTGGTACTCACGGCTACCGACCTGGACAGCGCGGGTGAAAATATGCCTGACCAGGGACTCACCATGGTAGTGCCCCTGCTACGCAAGCTCACGCAAGTATTGCAACCCTTGAAGCAAGCCAAATTTGACAAAGTTCTTATCACCACCGATCATGGCTTCGTGTGGCAATCTTTTTCACCGGGCGACAAAGTCATCGAGCCACCGGGCGAGTGGCCACTGCGCAAACTCCGCGTACTGCTGGGCGACGGGGCCGAGTCAGCGGATACGCTTAGTTTCGATCCCGCTTTTGTAGGCCTTCGTACCGATCAGCCGCGTGTTAGCTTTGCCCGACAATTCACCACCTTCCAGCGCAACGTCACGTATTTTCACGAAGGATTATCTCTACAGGAAAACGTGGTCGGACTGCTTTCCGTAACATTCAAAAACAGCAAGCGCCCGCAAAAACGCTTGGACTGGGAGCTTACCTACCGGGGAGAAACCTCCGGCTCGATTACCACCCGCCGCCCCGCCGTGGACATCAAAGTGCTGGCCGAGGAGTTGTTTGTTGCCGAACCCGTAACCGTGCGGGTGGATATACTCGATACTCAGGAAAGGGCGGTAGGCCAGGCTTCGCTAGACGACTCGGCGGGCTTGCTGTCGCTGACCCCCGGCGAGGCTACTCACCGCCTCACGCTAGCGATGGACGATGAGTTCGAGGGATCGTTTACCGTCCGCCTGAGTAATCCCGTTTCGGGAGCTATCCACGCTTCGCTTTCCCTACAAACCAACTACGCCTCCTAACTACTATGGACTTACTCGACCAAAGGCTAAACACGATTTTTCCCGGTAAAGTGGTGCGTAAGGATTTGGTGCATCAAATCAAGAAAGCGGCCAATGTCCCTTCCTTCGTGCTGGAATTCTTACTATCGAAATACTGCGCCACCGATGACCCGCAGGAAATAGAGGAAGGCAAGAAAGCCGTCCTTACGGTGGTGGAGCAGAACTACGTCAGGCCCGACGAAGCCAATCGTGCCCAATCGCTGGTCAGTCAGAAGGGACGACACAAATTCATTGACAAAGTGCACGTGCGCTACATTGAGAAGGAGCGACGGCACTGGGCCGAGATGGAGAATTTTGGTTCGCGCCGCATTGCGGTTAATGAGAAATTTTACCGCGAGAATGAGAAACTGTTGGAAGGCGGCATGTGGGCGGAGGTGACCCTGGCCCACAACGACGTAGAAGGCGACGACTACGCCTTCTACGTCGAAGACCTCAAACCCATTCAGCTGGCCCGTTTCAGCGAGCATGATTATTTCAAAGGACGTCTGGAGTTCAGTAGCGACGAATGGCTGGACATCATCATCCGCAGCGTGGGTCTCAATCCCGAACTCATGGATAACCCGCCCGCCGAAATCAGAGGTCGATTCCCCACGGGTTTCCGTTTAAAAATGCACTTCGTGGCTCGCTTGCTGCCGCTGGTGGTAAGTAACTACAATTTCATCGAGCTGGGACCGCGTGGTACGGGTAAATCCTACTTTTACTCCGAGTTTTCGCCCTACTCGACTCTACTTAGCGGCGGACAGGCTAGCACGGCTACCCTGCTTTACAACAATGCCCGGCGTAAAATTGGCGCAGTAGGGTATTGGGATACCATCGCCTTTGACGAGGTCGGAAATATGAAGATTCGGGATAGCGACACCGTGCAGATTATGAAGGACTACATGGCCAACGGTCGTTTCTCGCGGGGTCAGGAAGTGATTGCGGCGGCAAGTTTTGCCTTTGTCGGAAATATCGACCATTCCATCGACCAACTAGTTAAGTCTTACGATCACGATCTTTTCATCACGCTGCCCAAAGCCTTCGATCTGGCCATCCAGGATCGTTTTTTCTATTTTCTGCCGGGTTGGGAAATTCCAAAGATGGATCAAAAGTATTATGCCTCAAACTTCGGTCTTATTACCGATTATATGGCCGAGGCTTTTCATTACCTTTTTAAGCATAGTAAGGACTACATCGATCAGGTCAATCGCCGTATGAAACTAGGGCCGCAGGTACAAGGCCGTGACGAATTGGCCATTAAGAAGACGGTCATGGGACTGTTGAAGATTCTTCACCCGGTCGGCGAACCTACCGATGAGGAATTCAACGACCTAGTGCAATACGCCATCGAAGGGCGCCGCCGGGTGAAGGAACAAATGAACAAGCGGAAGCCCGACGACGAGTTTGCACTTATTGACCTGTCCTATTTCGATCAAAGCGGGGTAGAACATATCGTCTATTGCCCTGAGAGTCGCCAGGCGCAGGCCACTCAGAACCCACGTCGTACCGAGCCATTAACAAATGGGAATCCAAATATTGAAGAATCTTCAATAGAAGAATATTCAATATTAAACAGTGAGAATTTCAAAACGCTAGGCAATTCGACATCCCTTCAGCCCAAAAGGGTAAAAATACTCTATGGCGATACAGGATACGACTATGAAAACCTTTTCGGTCCTTATCTCCATCAAGCCTCTGAAATAACTATAGAAGACCCGTATATCAGACAGACCCATCAGATTGTCAACTTGATTCGTTTCTGCGAGGTAGCGGTGAAAATTGGTGATGTCAAGAGAATTATACTTATCACCGATACAGACGACGCCACCGAATGGCAAGAGAACTTAACAAAATTTGAAAGTATTGCTACCAGCCTTTCTGAACATGGTGTCCAATTCACCTATCAATGCCAAAGTACACTACACGACCGAGAGATTCGGCTCAACAATGGCTGGACGATTATTCCAGAGAGAGGTTTAGATTATTTCCAATCATTGCAAGGGGAGGTTTTTACAATTGGTGCCAATGATATGGAGCTTAGGCCTTGCTTGGAAACCTCAATCGATTTTCAAAGGAATTGAGTAGGCAGGGTCTGATGAATAACTTACGCGCATAATAAAACAATTCCACCAACGACACTAAAGGTAGTCCTGAAAGCCATACCTTTCTGAACCACACCTGCCGCTACTTGCAAGGGCAGTGATGGGGCAAAAAACAGGGGTCAAAAAGTAGGTCCTGAAACAAAGTGGGCTTTATCTTTGTGATACTGACTTTCTGAATCCCGATGAACAAACTTTTTGGCTACGCACGAGTGTCCACTCTCGACCAGAACCCGGACACGCAACTCGACGCGCTTCAACGGGCGGGTTGTGACGAAATCTTCCAGGACAAGATCACGGGCGTAAGCACTAGCCGTCCGGCTTTGGATCAGTTGGTGTCCCAGCTGCGCGCGGGTGACACGGTGATGGTGTCCCGCTTCTTTTGACTGGGTCGAAGCCGGGGTTCTTTTAGTAAATGGACATAGAATTACTCTAAGCTTTTTCGGGCTTTTTCCGCTACTCAACTAGCTAAAAAATACTGTAAGTTGATTTCCGTCGGGCCGCCGGGCGGTATAAGTTTTAGAAACAGAATAGGCAGCGGTCATGGTTCTAAAATCCATGTCAGTGAGCTATAACTGAAAACCCTCGTTTTTGTAATCTGCTGATAATCAAGCAAAATGGACATTGAATTTCCTTAGAGTAATTCGACGAGGTCAAAACCGGGTGGCCGGAGCCTTTTCCTCGGAGCTAGCCCTGCTTAAACTGCTGTATCTAGCAACACAGCGAATCATTGAGAAGTGGAAAATGCCAGTCCAAAACTGGGCTGCGACTTTACAGCAATTGACGATTATTTTCGGTGACCGAGTTCGGAATTACACCAACATCTGAGAAAATGACTACTCTACCCGAAGATTTTTTCAAGGTTTTGATAATAAGCAAGTTAAGTAAGGTTTGGTTAGGGTGCAAATTTTTTCAGCTTTGGCAAAATATACTTCCTTTGATACCATAGGCTGTTTTTGTTGCGAGGCTGCTTCAACTATTAGCCTTTGCAACTTTTTCAGATAATTTTCTTCGGGTAGAGTAGAAAATGACATACTTTAATGAACATTCCCCCCTCTTTTTGATGCTCTCCAATCATTGACTCAAAGCTATTGAAACCAAACTAAACTTATCACAAAGTTGTACATGTCCGAGTAAAGGCATTGCTCGTGCAATTGCCTTCCCGGCTCCCAGCTGCGGTATTCAAACCAGTCCTCCAAGTCTACCTTTTCGACCCCTGTATACTGGGCGTTAACTTTCAGGAAGGATTCGCCGGCAACTGTTGAGGATGGCAGCGAACCTCCAACCTTGAATTTCTGAGCCAATTTTGGGAAATCGGTACTTCTCTGACTCCACTTGACTTTGTTTTCCTGGGAAAAAACCACCATAATCTCATGTGTCCCCACCTCAATAAACCGTAAAATGGCAGCCGTCAGGCTCGCGTCAAAATAGTCCGATAGGTCCCTGATTACATCCAGGGAAAACACCCGCTTACGAGCACTTTCGGTCCGGAATCTATCTTTTGGCATTAGCAAGTTAGAAGCGAAACAGTCTGCCTCTAGTTCGATTCGGTCAGAATGGATTAATGAATGAGAAGAAGGGTGCGAAGGAATGACCCCTGTTCGGATACCTTCACGATGCGATTCGATAAAATAATGACCCAGCTCATGGGCCAAAGTAAACCGCCCTCGTCTGCTTACAAGAGTATTTCCTTTGGAATTGTCTAGGTGAATATTAAAGCACCTTCCGTCCCAGACGAGCATTCCATCAAAATAACCCCGGTAGTTATCGACAATGACATCAAGGCCCTCATCTGCGCAGATGGCGTCTAGGTTTGTTCTTCCGTTTTCGGAAAATGCATTGGCGAGATAATCGGCAAATGCCACTGCATCCTTTTTTATCTTGAAGCTGCTATTCCCCTCCATCCTGCTTCTTTTGTTGGTTTTTCCTGATTTGTTCCTCAATATCAGGTGGAAGACCGCCGTGTTTCCGAGCGGCCATGCGAAGCTCTTCAACATACTTTACCTGCAGTGACGGGTTGCTGGCGGATAGCCTTTGCGCCTTCCGCGTACCTCTAATTATTGCTAATGGGTCAATCGCGTCGGGGTTTACAACAACCTCATCGGCGGAATGCAGTCTTTCGAAACGCACTAGCTCTTTCTCATTAGTCGGTAGCAGGTATCCGGTCGAACATATCCATTCGTAAATATTCTCCGGGGTCAATGGTGCTTTTTTACTTGCCATGAAGTTCTTTATTTACGGTTTCGAAAGCTTGCTTTTTATATACTCGGATGGAGCTTTGGCTTAGGTTTAGATAATCTTTCAATTCATTTGATAAACGCCTTGGCAGGTATCTTCCTTCGTGCTCGTGGAGCATATAAGTCAAGTAAATTACTTTGTGTTTGGTAGATAGCTTTGAAAATATCAGATCCAGTTGTGCTTCTTTTTCCTTCAGAACGGCCAATCGTTCGGGTGTGTGGTCTGCATTGGGATCGACCAGGGAAGTCACGATCTTTTCATTTCCGGTAAAGGGTGACTCATCAGGGGTAACATGATCTGCGAAGACCCTTCGGGCTATCTTATTGAGGTAGAATCTGAAACAGCGGTCGAGATCCTTTGCGTTACATTCGCTGGCCTTGAAACTGGGATATTTCCAGACCCGCTCGAAAACCCGGTTTGCGATTTCTTCAGCATCCGTTTCCGTAAGCTGGTTTTTCCGGCACATCACCGTGGTATCTTTCAGCAACTGCTCACGGTATCGAAAAACAATGTTGTGGAAGGCATCTTCAGCCCATTGGGAGTCCTCCGGATCATCTTTAAGATCCAGATACTCCATTAACTCTTCGAGGCTATAATTTTTAAAATCTTCCCAGCTCAAGATTTCCTGTCTATGTATACCGAAAAGCGTTAGTAGCGGATTTCAGTATATGGTCGTAAAGTTTACAATCATAAAAATATAAAAAAAAATGAAAAAGACAACGAATGTACACGTCGTGCCAGCAACCGACGGTTGGTCTGCAAAAACAGAAGGAAAAAGCAGAGCTGCGAAGAAATTCAGGCGTCAGTCCGATGCAGTTGAGTTTGCCCGCCAGATGGCAATTCGGAATGAATCAGAATTACTCATCCACGGGAAGGACGGCCAAATAAGAGAGAAGAATTCGTACGGTAATGACCCTAAAAACATTCAAGGTTAAGCATGGAAAAGGATAGGTTAAAATTTACCATCGGGCGTTTTGATCACTACTATGATAGCGTCAACAACAAATGCACCGTAATGCTGACGCTCAGCACCTTTATTGTAGGCGGATTAATAGCCAGCTACCCCATTCTGGCAGAGAAGGTCGACTGCGGCCCCTGTTTTCATGGATTAATGATCTCTCTTCTCGGTTTGGGGCTGGCGATCATGATTACGGTCACCAGCGCGTCGATTCCATTTCTTAGTGGCAGATCAAATTCACTACTGTTCTGGAGGGACATCGCAGGCATCACAGAGACGGCCTTCAATACCCAGTCGCAGGCCGAGAGTGCGGTCGACGCGCTGAACGATTTGCGAAGCCAAACCTACCATCTAGCCTGTGGTCTCGGGTCCAAGTTCAAGCTACTGAGGGTTGTAGGCTACCTGATGATCATTCAGTTTTTTCTTTTCATACCACTGTTTCTAGTAATTATTTGCAACATAAAAAAATAGCACAAATGGATATTTACACTGATTACGTTTCCACCATTAGGACCGCTATGAAGGCCGATCCGTATACACGCGGAATTAACGAAATCAACCGGCTTGGGGAACGCTCCCTTGAAAAAGGCTTTTCTTTTGAGGAATTGAATGCCCGAATTCCCAAAGACAGGTTGCAACCCGGCCTGAAATTGTTTTCAGAAGAGCTGGGTCTGATCCCGAATTTTGACCAAAGACCGGGGCAACATCCTGATTTCGCATACCTCAAACATACCAATGAAGTGGAAAATCACTACATCGTCTCGATGTTTGTTGACATTAAGGGATCAACAAACCTGTTCCGGCGTTACACTCCCGAAACCGTCTTGGTGATCACCAACACGCTCCAGCGGGCTGCCATCCATACCTGTCTGATTTTCGGAGGCTTCGTTCACAGACTGCAGGGCGATGGGCTCTTCGTCTATTTTGGTGGCCGAAACGTATCCGTTCAGGAGGCAGTGAAGCGGGCACTCCAGTTTTCGAGTGTTTTTACCTATTTTGTGAAGAATGATATCAAAGCGTTGTTCGAGCAGCAGGGGATCGAAGCGATCTTCACTAGGATCGGCATTGATCTGGGCTATGACGAACACGTCGTGTGGGCGCTGGCCGGCATTGGCGAAATCAGCGAGGTCACGACCTGCAGCCTTCATACGAGCTTGGCCAGCAAAATGCAAAGCCACGCGCCAAGTAATGGCATCGTAGCGGGCCATCATGTTTTTCAGGAGTCACCAGAGATTGCGGAGATGTTTGCGCCGGTATCCAGAAGGACGAACGATGAAAAACACAGGTATATTTACCAGATCCCGGAACGAAAATTCAATTACACTCAATACGATTTTGAGTGGCTCGTATTTTTGAAGCGGCAAAGCTTTATCGCGACAGACTTTTCGGGAAACCTCCATTTAAAGGGAAAGCGAGCACAGAGCCAGCCAAAGGTGTTAGCCAACCTAGCGCCCGTCGCATCACAAAGTAAACCATACTTTGGATGATGCCGCAACGAAAATCAGCTTTTGAACGGGATTTTAGACTTGCAGCAGAGAAATTTCCAAAGCTCAAATACGAACTTGATAAGCAGCGTAAACTTTGGGTTATCACCGGCGAGTTGGACATCTGTGACCGGGTCGGCGTCTACTGGGGGACATTTGACATTCGGATATTTGTCCCCCAAAACTATCCTCATTGCGTACCAAAGGTACAGGAGCTGAGCACGTTGATTCCGCGAGACGTGGACTGGCATATTGATGAGGATGGTACGTGCTGTGTTGACATCAATCATAAAATGACCCACATGGCAAGAATCGGAATCAATTTATCTGATTCCATTACGCAAAAGGTCTATTCCTTCTTTGCGAACCAGCTATTCAAAATGAGTAAAGGAGCCTATGCTGGAGAAGAATACGAGCATCACTTCGCCGGCGTCGTGCAGTTTTACCAGGAAGACCTGGGACTGAACCAAAAGCAAGCAATTCCCATGTTGGAAGCAATTCTTGGAGGTGCCATCGGGCGTAACGGGAAATGCCCATGCGGAAGTGTACAGAAATTGAAACATTGCCATTTAATAAGCTTTTCCTTTCTTAAAAGCATGGAAAGGGATCAACTGAGACGGGATCTTAGGTCTTTTAAGGCTCTAAGTGCTTAGAAGCTGGTTAAATTATTTTGGGGCCAGCCTTTTGATATTTCCAATGATTATGAAAGCGTTTGCATGCTCTATATTTCTCTCGCAATCCCTTGAAAATCTGCGGTTAGCGATCGCCCATCGAATCGTTCGCTCAACCACCCAACGCTTCTGTTGGATGTCTGCCTTACCCTTGCGAGCCATGGGAACCGTGGGTATTTCTACCGAAATGCCGTGTCTTTCTGGCATTTCGGTAGAAATACCCTTGAAAGTACCATCGGCGAAGACCTTTTCTAAGGGAGTGTCCAACATTCGTACGAAATGTTCCACACTTGAGTTAGATGAAGGTTTACTTTGAATGTTTGACCGAGTTCATTGCCCAGAATACAAGCTTAAAAGCACTCAATCTGTTAAGCCTTGACTTGGTAAAGGAAACGAACGATTTCCTTTCCGAGTCTTATAAGGGGTAACTAACACATTCATTATATATTCTCCATGTGCGTAGGTTAATCAACTACAAGACAAATACTTACGGAGAAATATACTCTTTTAACGACCGTTTAAGAAAGTAGATAATTTTCCCATTTAGGTAGCTTAAAAAGTAATCAAAATTGATACTTTTTGAGCTGTTCTGACTCGCACCGGCGACCCGGCTTAAAAGCAAAAACAATGAAAAAACCGGCTCCAACTGCGGTTTTAACTTCTTGGTCAAGCTACTACAGGCTTATAGCGCCTGTCCCTAAAAGGTCAACTTGTCATAATTCAATGATATACAGCAGATAATAGCCTCTACGTGGCGAATATACGGCTGGTACTGTCGTGAAAGTCAAGTTTTGAAATAAGATTTTTTACATATCTTTGGGATTACAGGTAGGACAACTCGGCTTTGGCCATTTGATCCTGTGTAGTCCCGCTGGTCGGGACTATTTTTTTACCATGCTCAGTTCGGTTTGTCAAGTACATCGGGTCGTATTCGGTTCCATGACGCCACAAGGCGTAGGCCATCAGCAGCCGCTTCTGAACGGCCACGTAAGCTTTCATTTTTATGCCACTGCGTTCATAGACTCGCTCGTAGAGCGCCTTGCAAGTCGGTTCATTGAACCGAACGGCGTTGAAGACAGGCATGTGCAGAATACGGCGAAGGCGGCTGTTGCCCTTTTTAGAGATGCGGGTTCTGCCCGAGTGGTTACCAGATTGGTTTTCCACCACGTCGTAACCCGCGTAGCTGACCAGGTGGCGCTGATTGGTGAAGCCCGCTCCGGCGGCCCGGCTCGAAGCCGTTAGTTTCGGCCACCAACACCGCCACCGACAGCAGGGTAAGCCCCTTGATCTTGACCAGTTCGGCCGCCCTGGGCCGCAGGACGGAGTCCTCGTCGATGAGCGTTCTTATGGCGTCTTCCATGGCTTTGATCTGGGTGTCATAGACCGCGACGAGCTTGGAGAGCTGCTTGCTGATAAAGGTGTTGTCAAAAGCACTGTGTTCCAGCGCGTGCTGCTGATTGGTGGACTGGGTCTTGAGTTCCTGCAGCCGCTGGTGCTGGCGTGTCAGCAACCGAAGGGCATAGAGGTTCTTGGAAAGCGGTTTCCAGATCGGCAGCTGCTGTTCCAGGCCCATGCGGGAGAGTCCCTGCGCGTCAATTTTGTCGTTCTTGGACTTGTAGCCCAAGCTTTTAAAGTAATGCTTGGCTTTGTTGGGCAGCAGAATGCTGACCTGCTGGTCGTGCTGGTGAAGGTGCCAGGCGACGGCTTCATGATAGACGCCCGTAGACTCCATCAGATAAGTAAGAGGCAAGTCCAGCTTGCGGTGGCGGGCCACCCAGTTGCCAAGAGCCGTGAAGCCCGCTGGCTTGTTGGCCACCTTGCGGGGCCGCCCGAGCGGTGGTGGCCTTGACCGTAACGCGGCCCGTGGCGTCAATCACCGACAGGCAGACCCGCAGCGTGTCTTTGCTGATGTCCAGCCCGGTACAATAACGAAGAAAAGAATCCATAATTGGAAGGGGAAAAAAGTGGAACATAAACCCGACCCGACTACTTTCCCGGCCCTGGTACATCGATTCGGACCGCCGATGCGGGCAGATTACGGCGTCAAGCCGCGTCTATGGGTACTGTCGGAGCTTGTGGAAAAGTGACAGGGGAGCCAGCACAACCAGCCTGATCAAGATCACCAGCAGGTGTCTCAGCGGCCGACCCGAGGTACTGACTACCCTTGTCAGGTCGTACTCGAAAATTGCACTTTTTCTGACAACCCCAATTGAATACAAAGATATGAGCGGCCGACCGCCCTAACTGTGTCAGCTACCCCTATAAGGCTGCTGGGGAACTTTTGGATTATGAGATGGATGTTTTGTTCCTATACATACGTCCCTTTACTTGTGAACAGAAACATATTATATTGCCCTATAGAAGCCAAGAACCCTCGCAATAATCTTTCTAGAGCTGGTGCGAGGGTTCTTGATTTAGTGGACTGAGAAGGATTGCCGTCGAAATCCCTACTATACGACTTCAAGCAGATTACCGGTAAATTCTTATCAATCACCTTTTGTATGCTTGTGAGGCTTTAAAGTGGGGTGTTTCGGTTTGTTATCCGGATCAACCCGCCTTCTTCTGTCATCCGTACCATCTGGTTTTTTGGGCTTTGGGCCGGGTTTGATAGGCACAATAATGAATGGTTTTTAGGTTTAAAATTTATTTGTAAAACCTTGAAATAGAAAAGCTTTTCCCTTTGGAAGGAATAAACAAAGATAAAAAACTTTTAGCAACATGAAAACCGCTATCGCTTATTATCGCGTATCCGCCGACCAGCAGGGCAAAAGCGGCTTGGGTATGGAAGGGGTTCTTTTAGGAAGTGGACCGCCCGGCGGCCCGGAAAGAATTACTTTAATGATTTTTTGATCTCAAAGGCCTCAATCCGTCAGTTGTGAACCGCTCAGCTGGCTGGAAGGTATATAGGCCCAGCCGATTGATATGCGCGAAGCGGGCGGGGGAGAGATGCTCAAACGGGGTCGCCCGGCGATCATTTTCGTCAATCTCGTGGCCTGCTGCCTGGTGCGCCTTCAGCACTTCCTGGGTGTAAACCGTGTTCCAGACGACGGCCAGGTTGGTCAAAACGTTCAGGCAACCCGCCGTTTCCTGCTGGGCCTCTTCGGCATCGGCCGCCTGACTGCTTGCGCCGGAGGTGGCCATCCCCACCGAACCACAGCCAGGCCCGCAGCGCGTGCAACTGCTCGCCTTTGTTCAGCTGCGCGTGGATGCGCCGATGTAAAGGCTAGCTTTGCAGATAGCGCAGAATGAACGGGTACGCCCGGGCGGGTTGTTTTGACTAAACGCCCGTACTCCTGTAGCAGAGCCGTCAAGTGGTGCTGGCGTGGGTAACTCTGCTAGCAAAGACGAGGTGACCTAGCCGCTTTTCAGGGTAGCCGCTTTCCCGGAGCAATTCGTCCCACCGCTGCCGAACGTATTCAGGTCGGAAGTTGGCTGTGAATTTCAACGAGGGATAGGTCAAGTCGCGCCGTGGTCACGATTAAGAATTGCCAGCTTGAACCATTTCAAATTTCTCGATCTGCACGTCGTTCCGCTCAAATTCCTGTTCGGCCTTCCGAAGGTCGTACTTCCTTTGCATCCTTAACCAGAAATCCGCCTTACCGCCGAATGCTTTGGAAATCCGGATCGCCATGTTGGGCGTGATGGCCCCCTTCTGGTTGACGATCTTGGAAAGCGTCAGCCGGGAGACCTGCAAAAGTTCCGCCGCGCTGCCCATGCTCAGGCGGGCGGGAGCCAGAATGTCCTCTTTAAGGATGCTGCCCGGATGTACGTTTATGCTGCTGTGTCTTTTCATGTCAGTGGTAGTCTGTGAAATCCACATCATGGGCGGTGTGGTCCGTGTTGTTGAATTTGAAAATGATCCGCCAGTTGCCCGAGATGTCCATTGCCCAAAAATCCTTTTAAATTCCCTTTGAGGGGGTGGGGGCGTAAGAAAATCAAATCCTGCAAGTCGTCGGGTACCAGTTCAAGTTCATCGATGATGGCCAGGACTCGCTCGATCTTGGGTACCATCGGGGCGGGCAGCTTGCTCCGGTCGCCCTTGGTCCACAGCAATTTCAACCCCTTGTGCTGAATGGAAACAATCATCAGTCGACATTATTGTATACTGCAAATATACAGTATGCAAATATCAATATCCAGTATTGATTGAGAAAGAGGATAAAGTCAAGCTAAACTACTTATTCACAGCGGCGCTCCCATCGGGTCGAACCGCTGACCCAGCAGCCCGGCCCGCACCTTTCGCGGCAGATTGGTGAAGAGC
>Ga0335395_10001752_pt1 | contig 13523 bp, 14 predicted proteins | sample MAT02_FD_205744 | JGI IMG/M metagenome (GOLD analysis project Ga0335395, IMG submission 205744) | Freshwater microbial communities from Lake Fryxell liftoff mats and glacier meltwater in Antarctica - MAT-02 (spades assembly) (version 2) ...
TATGGAAAGATAATTTAATTTCCAGGAACTACATTTTTGAGTCCTTCTGTGAAAATAATAAGGGGCTTGATGAGGTAATTGGAGCAGGAGATAGAAATTCGCCGAGGAATTCATGGATAAGAACGCTAATTGAATGCCTGACCGCAGCGTAAGGGACAATGGCTTTTAAACAAAATGATTACTGCGCACAAGTTTAAGCGGCTAGCGAGGTACGAGCTTGCTGCTTAAACTTGTACAAAGTCGAGCTAATGCTTTTACATGTCAAATTATATTTTATAGCATTATAGTAAGAACTATCAAATTTTTAGCTTAAAAATTAAAAAAAAATATTGATAATTAATATTGATAATGCTACATAAGGAAAGTGAACAAAAAAGCAATTCTATAAGGAGGAACAATGATAAAAACCGTTTCGTTGTTAGCTGTGTATCTAACTTTAGCAATTTCCGGTCAAGTTTATAGCAATACTGTAGATCAAGATAGTAATTTTTCTATTGATAGATCTGGTTATGAGAGAGACTATAACCAAGGTTATAGCAAAGACAGCCATAGAGATAACTTTAATATGGGTTATGATAAATGCTGTCATAAAGAACCAATATGCAAAAGAGGCCCAAGAGGCCCACGAGGTCCAAGAGGTTCAATAGGAGCGACTGGTGCGACTGGTATGACTGGTATGACTGGTGCGACTGGTATGACTGGTATGACTGGTGCGACTGGTATGACTGGTGCTATTCCATTTGTAGGATTTGCAAGTGTTTCAGCGCCTGGTGCGGGAATTAATGGAACTGCTGGGCCAATCCCTATTGTTTTATTAACACTAGGAGATGTGGCTAGTAAAATCAACGATACTGGTTTATCGTCAACTGTAGTTAATGCTGAGTTTGGTGTAGTGCAAGCTACCCTTACCCAAATGTTTACATTTGCAGAAGGTTATTATAGATTAACATATGGTATCGTGCCTAATTCAGATGTTGAAGCAGAAACTTATTTTGTTTCTTCATTAATTCCAGGTATAGCTATTGAGGGGTCAAGATTATCCTTATCTGGAAATAGCTCTATGCAAACAATCTCAACAATCTATTATGTGCCGACTAGCAACCAAGTTTCTTTTCAAGTAAATTATAATGTAGGACCTACCGGTGGAAGTTTGTCTCTAGCAGCTTCTTCTCCAAACACGGGCGCCGTATTTTTCTTTGAAATGGAATATCTTGGAGGTAACCTCTAAAAAATTTTGAGTTTTTTATATGTCAGACCCTCCTCTTAAATGGAGAGGAGGGTCTCTCTGCACTAAAATACAGCTTCTGTCAAGTGCATAGGGTGTTCTAAAATTTGATTACGGCAAGACCCTTCATTTTCTATAATAGAAAATGTTTTAAAAACGCCTACATCTATCTTTTAAGTATCTTAATATTTTTCTGATCATAGCAAGATAAATCATGTTTTCACATGTAGAGGGTGTTTTAAAACCTGTAACTTGATAGAGTTTGAATAAAAACTCATGTTTTGAATATGACTCATATCAGCTTTTAAAAATCTTTCTCCAATTTGCTTAAATTTTATAGGATCTCCAGATACGTAAAAACAGTGAGTAGGAGAATGATCAATCGGAACACCTAAATTATTTTTATTTAAAATAGCATTTAGGTGTTCTGTACAGCTTACCGTAGAATCAATCAAACTGACATGCGTGCCTATTTCTTTTTGAATAATAGGTTTTAAAAAAGGGTAATGTGTGCAACCTAGCAAAAGAGTATCAATTTGTTGAGTATGTAAATTTTTAAGATATTCCTGTACAATTAATTGAGTTACAGGATGTGTGAAAAAACCTTCTTCAACTAAGGGCACAAATAAAGGGCAAGCTAATGAGATTAAAGTGGCTTGTGGCAAAAGCGATAAAATGCTTTTTTCATAAGCTTTGGAATTAATAGTTGCTTGTGTGGCTAAGATGGCTATTCGACAATTAGACGTTATAGAGGCAGCCTTTTTTGCGGTGCTCTCAATGACTCCAATGACCGGAATTTGTAACTTTTTTTCTAAAAAAGGAAGGGCATATGCAGTGGCAGTATTACAAGCGACTACCAGGATTTTTACTTTTAATTGATGTAAAAATTGTCCACATTCTAAAGAATAACGAATAATTGTGTCGGCATCTTGATTACCATAAGGCAGTCGTTTTGTGTCTGCTAAATAAATAAGACTTTCTTGGGGAAGTTGACGCATTATTTCGCGCATAATTGTTAACCCCCCGACTCCTGAATCAAATATACCAATGGGTGAAGTCGACATGTAAATTTTATTCCTATTAAGGGATTCTCAATACTTGACCCACATTGATACGATCATTGTTCAACTGATTCATCTCTTTAATTTGCTTAATCGTTATTTTGTTGGATCGCGCAATTTTCTCTAAAGTATCGCCAGGCTGAACCTTGTAAATTTTTTCATTACTGCAATTTTTATTTTCTGCTTGTTGATTCGATTCAATCAGTTCAACAACTAATTGAATTGCGTTTTCAAGATTTGCAATCGTTTGATTTTGTGCATTGACTTGACTGTCTAACTCTCTAATGACTTGTTGATGTTCACTTAAAGCTGCAATGCTTTCATTAGTTTTGGAGGCATTTTGCCGCACGTCTTCCATTAAGCGGCTAAAGGAAATTGTTAAGTGTTCAATCTGTGTTTCAATATGTGTAATACGTTCAAGAAAATTATCATACTTTGCTTGTAAAGTGACAAGAGTCGCCCGACTAAAATCTTTTTGAGACTGAAACTCATCTGAAAGCTGCTGTTGCATATGATCATTTGAATTTTCTTGATTGTGTAGCCTCTCTTCAAACATACGAATTTCAGTCTCATGATTTTTAACATCATTTTTCAGATCTGAAATAGATAAACGCATTTGTTTAATCACGGAGGTAAGGTCTTCTCCACTGCCCGCTCTATTTATAGGTTGAGCAGTTGGAGAGGGATATCCCCAACTAATGCAGGGGAGTAATAAACTAAGTGAAAGCAATAAATAATTAACGCGCATAAACTTTAAACTCTGCTCGACGGTTTTTTGACCAGCCTTCTTCATGATTTTCCATTACAACTGGACGCTCTTTTCCATAAGAAATAGTAAATAAATTATCACTATTCACTCCTTCATTGATTAAGAAGTCGCGCACAGTATTTGCTCGACGTGAACCTAAAGCTAAATTGTAAGCTTGTGGTCCTCTTTCATCCGTGTGTCCTTCGATAAATACATAAACATTGGCGTGAGATTTAAGATAGCTAGCTATCTGATGAATCGTTTGAAGGTTAGCCTGGCCTTTAATCAAGCTGCTATCATAGGGAAAGTAAATGATGTTAAAAATATTTGCTAGTTGTGGAATTGTCGCTGGATCTTGGAAAGCTTGTATTCCAGGAATAGAGCTACCTTCTTCACCGGGTGTTTCACGTGGTTGACGAGATAAATAATCCGCCATAGCCATTTCATTTGCCTGATCTTCTAAGGGTACAAAATCATATTCAGGTTGTTCTTGTTCCGAATAGTTGTACATCGTATCTTGACATTGATAATCATAGTTTTGATAGGAGCCTTCAGGTTCGCAGTACTGATCTTCAATACCTTCAAAGTCAGATCTTGAGCGTATTTGACGGGAATCTCCATGGCATCCAACCATTGCTTTTGCGCCGCGCTGTAAATGCCTGCCAGCTGATTTAGTATCTTCCCATACGTCATCACTTGTTCTTGTACAGCTTTGTAAGAATAAACAACTTGTAAGACCAAACGTTAAAAAATAAGAAATTTTTTTCATAGGAACACCCTGGAATTTGATGGAGTCTGAAAAGTTTACTCAACTAAACCACAGCTTAGCAGAAGAAACTCAAATAAGCAAAAAAATTTCTGTTTTTTTATGATTTATCTTTTAAATTAATAAGTAGATAAAATCAGGTGTATAAAAATAATTTTTAGCGAATTTTTTAAGAAAGTTTAATTCAATATAATTAAAAAAATAAAACAAAAAAATTGTTGCAATATTAACAAAGTATACAAGAAATAAATCACATAAAGAAATTTTTTAACCTATATTCCGCAACCTCTCCGCAAGCTCGAAATAAGTTTTTATATTTTTTGCTACCTTGATAATTATTCGGTTGTTTCTACGAGATTTTTTTAGCATTTTAATTAAAGTTATTTTTTTGAAAATGCTATTAAAGGGAGGATGAATCATGGGCGCCGAATATACTCATCATAGCTGAATCCTAGAGTTTTTTAGTGAATTTTAAATTAAATTTTGATAAGATGTTTGCTTGGAATTAGCGAGCTAAAATGAATTTGACACCTAAAATAAAATTAGAGTTAGAAAGATGAGCTAGACAAACAAAAGATAAGCATGAGCACACACGTCTTTGCGTAATTTTAGCGAGGAGAAAAGTTATCTCTCCTAAGCTAATCGTATAAGTGTAAGTAGTGTTTTCCAATATTTAGCAGATTATGAAAAAATAAGACACGGCATGATCCAAGGGGTGGAAGTGAAAGCAAGTTAATAAAAAGCAAACTGAAGAACTGATTGAGCATCTTCAAAAAATTACGTATCTTAGAGCCTGTTGACAAAATCAGTAGGATCATTTAAGCAGCCTCTTCAATAGATTCCAAACGATTTAACATTAATGAAATCATTCCTAAATATATCAAAGATTCTTCTGTGGATGAAAATCTTTCGTAATCCTTCCTAAAGTTCTTTCAACAATCCATCGCTTAGGTGATAACTTAAAACCTCTTACATCATCATTTCTTTTAACTATTTCTAAAACTGCGTCAGAGTTGCTCTCAACCCACTCAATAAGCGATCCTCTATATGCCCATCTTTTGAAAGCTGCATAAACGGCTTCCCAAGGAGGAAACTCTGCCGGAAGCATTCTCCATTGACAACCAGTCCTCAAAATATAGAATATACCATTCAAAATAAAACATTGAAAATCTGTTTCAAAGTATGTTATTAAGGTGTTTTTTGAGTTTGTAAACAAGCTCTTAGCTTTCGCTTAAAATACAAAGACAAGAGATTAAGCATGACATTCCTGGCAAAATCCATTTAATGTGATTGAATGACCCAATAAGTGAAAGCCTTTGGGGACAATTTCCGAAAGCCCTCTAGGACACTTATTAATAAAATAAGTTTTATTACAGCTATCACACAAAAAATAGTGATGATGTTCTTTTTGGTGTATTTCATAACAGGATTTTTCACCCGGAAGCTCTATCAAGTCAATTTTTCCTTCTTGAATAAGCTTCTTAATGGTTCTATAAACAGTTGACAGATTAATCTGAGGGATTTCAATAGCTGCGTAAGCTTGAATTTCTTCAATAGATAGAGGTCTTCCTTTTTCTGATAGACACCTTAAAATTGCCGTTCTTTGCTTCGTTATGCGCTGCATTTTAAGCTCCTTTTTTAATTTCTTATTGCAAATCAATTTGCGTTTACATTATGTTAATTGAGTCTTTAAAAAACTTCAAGGAGCTATCACATGAAATTACATTTAAAAGTATTGTTTACAGCAATTTTTATTGCTCAAGCTTTTTTTACGCTAAATCTTAAGGCAGAGGAAAGTCATACAATTGATCTAAATCAGATCCTTGCATGCAAAAACTGCAAATAAGATTAATAATGAAATACCAATAAGGAAACTTAAGATGTCTATTCCAAATGTCTCACATTCTCAATCAAAAGTAAAAGATCTTGATTGTCACTATAAAGAAAAATCAACGTTTGGTATGGTAATAAACGCCATAGAAAGAATTAGTGCTATAGCGCTTGGTATTTTTTCAGCTTATGTGAGTTGGAAATTATTCGTTCCATTTTTCTTTATTGGTATTTGTATTGAAATTTATAGTTATGTTCAAAATGAAAAACCATGTGGTCATACGCATCTAGTCTCTTCCTGTGCTCACGGATTATTAGAGCAACTAACTGGTGTTAAGCTACCTCCCATTGTTTCTCTTGCAGCTAATATAGCCGTTACTGTTTGTCATATTGATCATCATTCAATTGTTTTTGTCCCAATTATAGGCATTTCTATTGGTGCATGGCTAGGAAAAAGTGCCTCTCATTATGGAGTTCTTATGCATAAAAAAATAAATGTATTTTTTATTAAAAATTCTTTTGCAATTCACCAATAATTTATCGTTTGCTAATTAATCAAATAACAAAGATCTGGTATGACATGTTTTACTTTAGTTCCAAGAAACGATTAGCTATAGGATTTGCATTAGTATTGCTCCTTTGTATTTTGATATTCCGGGCCGACTATTTATCTTATTTCCCAATTAGGAAAGCGTTTTTCACCTGCACCTTTAGAAATTTTAATGGCTTCTTTTTGGTTTAAATTGATTAAATAAAGTTCCGATTGTTTTTCATCAGATGAATTAAAAACTAGATGCAAACTATCTGGTGCCCACGACGGATTCTCTTTATTTCCCGCACCTTCACTTATCTGTTTCTCTTGATTAGTTTTAAAATCATAAACCCAAATTTGTCGATCACCACCATGTTTTGCACAGTAAGCGATTTTATTCCCATCTGGAGACCAAGCAGGGGCAGAGTTTTCGCGATTGCGTTTACTGATTAACTGTGCTTGAATATTTTTTAAACTTGACCCAGCTTCCGGAATTTTAATTATGTAAATTTTGGGTGAACCATCCTTATTAGACACAAATGCAATGCGTTTACCATCTGGGCTAAAAGTTGGCGAGCCTTGAGCAGCTTGTCTTGCAGAAAAAATTTGCTGAGGCTTTCCATCAGCACCTTTTTCAGGATTAAAGGGTTGAATAAACAAATCAGGATTGCCAGCTACATCACTAATAAAAGCAACTTGATCTCTTTGTCGCGCAATTGCAGGCATGAGTTGGTTACCTTTGAGATTTGTTAAGCGATGGGCTTTATTCTCTTTAAATGAGGCCATATAAATTTTAGGCTGGCCTAATTTGTATGAAACATACATATAACCACCTGTTACAAATCCTGCTTTAGGGGGAATATAAACAGGTGAAATACAATAAGAATTTTCTTGGGTTAATTGCCGAGCATTTGCTCCATCGTAGTCAGCTTCCCAAATTTCTGAAATCCATTTTTGGCTATCTTGCCCTTGTTTGGTTCGAATACTATAGATTATCTTAGTAGAAGCAATGCCATTAGTACCAAAAAATGCTTTATGTATTAAATCAGAAATACGGTGCATGTGAAGACGATCTTCATTCAAGTTGCCTGTCAAGGAAATGGTTTCAATTTTTTTTAAACTTTTGGTTTGCACATCGAGTAACACAAAAGAAATTGCTTTATTTTCCACCCAGCCTTTAATTACAAAAAAAATGTTTTTTTTTTGCCAGTCGAGCAAAGAATCAAATTGATCGCGAGCGGATCGAGTAGCTAAGGCATTATTTTCAGCTGTTTGTTTAACCAAGTAACTAGAGCCATTAGAGCTTAAATCAAAGGCAATCACTTGCTCGAGTTGCTTTAAATACTCTTCAGCAAATGAAGAGCGTTCATTTATTAAGGGGGTTAAATAAATGGGGACTAAAGGACTATCTGTTTCTAGTCCAACAACTAAATCATCTTCAAAAGCAGCAGCAGATAAAGAAAAATTTAATAAGTAAGTACAAAGTAAACTGAATTTTAAGAAAAAGAGAAGTTTTTTTTGCATTGTGGTATCCAAAAAATTTAGAATTTTAATTATTTTTTTCATTATTTAAAATGATCGGAAAGGTTACACTTTCTTGCCCCTCAAATTGATTCCCAAAAGCAGAAAATTGTATTTGAGTCATATTTTGTTCAACGTATTGTCTATTTTTTGCACTTTCACTAGATAAAATTTTTACTTTCTCTACTTTACCATTTTTGCGAATTGTTAACTCGATTTTAAGTGCACCAAAATCTGGCAATCTTAAACTAGATTTTAAGACATTTATTACTTCATCTTGATAGTTAATTTCTTTGACGCTCCAATTAGACATGGCCAACATATCTTGTGCAAATGCATCTATTTGTAATCCTTCCAACTGTTGTAGAGTACTTGCTTCATTTAATTTTGAACTCACAGGATTAGAATTTTTGCGATTTTGAAGATTTTGAGCTAATTTTTCTTGTACGCTTGCAATTTTTTGTTTAGTTAACGCTTGCTTTACACGCTCTTTTTCAGCTTGTTCAGCTGCCAAAGCTTGTTGTTTGCGCTCCTCTGCAATTTTCTTCTCAAGAGTAGCTTTTTTTTCTGCTTCTGCCTGGATCCGCTTTTTTTCAACCTCTTTTTTTTGCGCTTCTTGTTTTTTCAAGTCAGTTAAAGTGGGTTTGGGCGCGGGTTTAGGTGGAATGGGTTTTGTCGCTTGCTTAACCGGAGCGAGTTTATTTTCTTTTTTAGGGATTGCTTTTGGTGTGAGTTTGGGTACAACTGTTTTTGTTGGTACAGCTGGCTTAGGCACAGGCTCTTGTTTTTTAGGAGGAGGAGAAGAAATAGGCGGAGGTAAAGGCTTGGTTTCCAACGGCTCTTTTTGGGGAAGATCAGAAGTAGGTTCCGCAACTTTATCCATTTCTTCAATTGGCAACGCAGCTAATACTTCTTTTTGGAGAGTTGAGATAAGTGAAGGGGAAATTTCTGATAAAGGTATGACGATTGGTTGTATCGAGGGTGGTGAATGGGGTGGATTTAAACGTACGGTATGGACACTGACTTTTGTTCTTGCTGAGGGTTTAAGTGGAGGAGATTGAAGTTGCATAAAGCCTAAAAAAAATACATGCAAGAATAAAACAAAAAAACCAATGTAAATCCATGAACTGTCCTTTGATGGCGCAGTTTGATGAGAAGAGGTTAATTTATAAGAGTAATACGGGCGTTCTATCATCTGTTGTTTTTAAGCGGGTTTTAAAATAATTTCCATGTGAGAGTAGCCTGCTTCTTCTACGGCATTTTTTACAGCTTGATAAGTTCCAAAATGGGCACGACGATCATGAAAAATTTGAGGTTCATTTTTAGGGAAATTGATTTTAGCTTCTTCAAGTAAACGTTTAAGTTGTCCAAGTTGAACCGATTGATTATTAAATTTAATCGTATTGTCTTCTAAAACATGAATAATGATGGGACTAATTTCTTTTAAAGATTGAGAATTTTGTAGCGGAGTGGCAGGACCTTGTGCTAGTTCCACATTATCCATTTCCATAAGAGGAGCGATAATAATAAACATAATTAAAATCACAAAAACAACATCAATCAGTGGAGTAAGATTAACAGTGGGTTCTTCAAAAGGAGACTGGCGTGAAAAGGAGATACGACTTCTTGACATATAATTAACTCATTAAATTTCTTAAACAATGCTCGAGCGAAGATTTCAATCTGCACTTAATTGACACAAAATAACCGATGGTTGGCTTCACAATTTAAAAAATTAATCAACTTTTCGGTACTGCAGTTCTACAGCTGCCAAAATTTCATTTGAAAATCCTTCCATATCAATTGCGAAATCTTTAATCGAATTTTTTAAGTAATTATAACCAATCAGTGCAGGAATTGCATCTATTAATCCTAAAACTGTGGTTGCCAAAGCTAAAGAAAGCCCACTAAGCACCATCTGATGGGTATTTGCACTGGCTTGTGTTTGCATGGCTGAAAAAGTTGTGAGAATTCCCCAAACCGTACCTAGTAATCCCAAAAAGGGAGCCAAACTGACTGTTGTTGCCAGAATATACAAGTTTTTTTCTAAATTTTTAACTTCTAATGCAACTTGAGTAGAAAGATGAGAAGCCACAAAATCCACATCGCTTAAAGAAAGCATAGAAGGACTATTTGCATTCGACTCATTTTCTTGTAAACGACTAAAATGGCGATTTTTCGCCAAAACTTCCAACGAATGTTTTTTTAAAACTTTATATAAATCAAAGAAAGGATTAATTGTGCGTTTTTTTGGCAAATTTTCACAATCAAGTCCTAAAGGATTGGACTTTTGCATTTGAAAAACTTCGTGAAAACGCCTGGCATATTTTTTTGCTTGATAAGTCAACCAGATTTTATGTAAAAGAACAAACCAACTACATATAGATAAAAAGTAAAGACCTAAGAAAATTAATTTACCTAACAAATCTGAATGCGTAAAAGCCTCAAAAAATGGGTTAGTTGCAAAAATAAAACTATTTACAAACATTTATAATTCCTTTACATTGTTTACTGATAAGAATAAATTTAATTACATTTTATTGAATTTGATATTTAGCTTAATTAAAAACTGTTTCAATGCTATTTGTCAAAAAAATAAAAATGCTATTTACTTGTGACTCATTCTAGTATAAGGATGGCACCAAAAAATAAAAGGTTTATTAATGAAGAAGTATCTTAATTTTTTGCTTTTAGCACTACTACTTACTATACCTAATTTGATTTTTTCTGGAGTGGCTAAGCAGCAAGTTGTTCAAGTTAATTTAGTGCAAGAAGCCCAAACAATTCAACCGGGTCAACCTTTTTGGGTGGCTATCCATTTTAAAATTGATAAAGATTGGCATGTTTATTGGAAAAATCCGGGAGATGTGGGAGTACCTGTCAGTTTTAAATGGCAATTGCCGACAGGTTTTGAGGCTGGTCCTATTCAGTGGCCTTGTCCTGAAAAATTTATTACCTCTGACATGATTGGATTTGGTTATGCAGAAGAAGTTGTGTTTCTTAGCCAAATTATGCCTCCGCAGAATTTGCAAGAAGGAACGCAGCATCAAATAAGTGTTCAAACAGATTGGTTGGTTTGCTCAGCAACAATGTGCCAGCCTGGCTCTGCTGAATCAGAATTACTTGTTCATGTTAGCAATGAAAATCCTATCCATTCCGAGCATTCAACCACTTTTTTTAAAAACGCCCATGAAAAAATGCCTGTCAATAATCCGGATATTTCAATTAAAAGTAGCAAAGGTTTTGTTCAATTGGAAATTCCGGCAGATGATAAAACGATCAGCGAGGCCTATTTTTTTGCAGAAGAGCCGGATGTTTTAGATTACAGTTATGAACCCCAAGTGACTTTATCTTCCGACTCAAAGCAGACTTACTTTTTACATCTCAAAGAAAAAACTCCTTTAAAAACGCTCAATGGAATTCTTGTCACGCATACGGAAAGAGATCAAAAAAAATCTACCGAAGCTTTCGAAATTCATCAGGCTATCGAAGAAGAAGCTGCTGGGTTAGTCGGATTTGTTGATGTTAAAAAAATGGGCTTAGCTTCTGTTACAAAAGCAGAAGAAGCTAATGGGGTTCATGATTTTGAAGGTGGACTTGGTTTAGCACTATTTTTAGCCTTTATTGGGGGAATGATTCTCAATCTGATGCCTTGTGTCCTTCCCATTATTTCTTTGAAAGTCATGAGCTTTGTTAAGATGGCAGGGCAAAAACGTTCTTTGACAATCAAGCATGGTCTATGGTTTTCCTTAGGGGTTTTAATTTCATTTTGGGTGTTGGTCGCAGCAATCTTTATTTTGCGTGCCTATGGTCAAGTGGTCGGCTGGGGATTCCAATTGCAAGAACCTATATTCGTGGTAGTATTAGCCTCACTCTTTTTTGTATTTGCTTTGAGTCTATTTGGAATATTTGAGTGGGGGTTAATTTTCTCATCTTGGGCAGGTCAAACACAATCGGATACTCAACAGCAGGCACCAGACAGTTTTGTCGGTTCATTTTTTAGTGGCATCTTAGCTACCGCCGTCGCCACTCCTTGCACAGGACCTTTTCTCGGTTCGGCTTTGGGTTATGCGTTGACTTTACCCGCATTTGAAGCCTTGCTTGTATTTACTTCTTTGGGATTGGGAATGTGTTCTCCTTACCTATTACTTTCTGCATTTCCTAAATTATTACGCTTTGTGCCTAAGCCTGGTGCGTGGATGGAAACTTTTAAACAAATGACAGGATTTATTTTATTAGCTGCTGTCGTCTGGCTCATGTGGGTTTTCAGTGCACAAACGAATTCTTTTTCTCTAATTTGTTTGACAGCCGGGTTTTTATGTTTTGCAATTGGTGCCTGGATTTATGGTAGAGGGGGAGTTCCTTCTGCAAGTAAAACAAAGCGCATTATTTCCTATTGCATGGTTGTTCTCTGTTTCTTTGCGGGATTTCAAGTCATTGTTCTACCACGCGCAACTTGGGCGACTAGTTTAGAAACTGCTGCAGATAATCATACAGGTTGGGAAAATTTTTCAGCAGAGCGTGTTGCAGAATTGCGAGCACAGGGGACCCCTGTTTTGATCGATTTTACAGCAAAATGGTGCCTCATTTGCCAAGTCAATCACTTTGTATTAGCCTCAGCTGAAGTAGAAAGTAAGCTCAATCAAATGGGTGTAGTCAAAATGAAAGCCGATTGGACTAAAAATGACCCTGCAATTACGGAAGAACTAAGCAAATTTGGAAGAAATAGTGTTCCCTTATACGTCGTTTATGGTAATGAAAAAGAACAAGAGCCTGTGATTATGCCGCAAGTTCTTACTCCAGATATTGTTGCAAGCCATTTGGATCAAGTGATTAAACAAAACATTGCTATGGAATTATAAGAATGGTCACTTTTTTTGACTCCCATGCGCATTTGACAAGCGAAGCACTTCATAATCATTTAGAAAACATTCTTTCTCGTGCACAGCAAATGCAAGTGACAAATATTATGAATATTTGTACAGATCAAGCAAGTTTAGAACGCGGTCTCAAATTGTCTGAACGACAGCCTTGGATTTATCAAGCAGGTGCAACAACTCCACATGATGTAGAAACACAGGGAGAGCAAATGTTTGAACAATTCGCTGACTGTGCTAGAAAAGGGCTATTCAAGGCAATTGGTGAAACAGGCTTAGATTATTATTACGAGCATTCTAACCGAAAAATTCAAAAAGAGTTCTTACGACGTTATTTACATTTAGCGTTAGATTGCTATTTGCCTGTTGTGATTCACTGCCGAGAGGCTTTTGCAGATTTTTTTGAAATTCTTGATCAAGAGTATGTGAGCAATGGTAAACATGCTCCTGGCGTACTCCATTGTTTTACAGGTACACTTGCAGAAGCAGAAGAGGTCATAAAAAGAGGATGGATGCTGTCTTTAAGTGGAATCGTCACTTTTAAGAAAAGTATAGAGCTCCAAGAAGTCGCAAAAATTGTGCCTTTAAATCAACTTCTTATTGAAACAGATAGTCCTTATTTAGCCCCTCAAAAACACAGAGGTCACACAAATGAACCCAGTTTTGTAGTGGAAACAGCTAAGTTTATTGCCCAATTAAAAGGTATTGAGTTAGATGTTTTGGCTAATGCGACGACCCAAAATGCTCGGCATTTATTCAAACTTATAGAAAACTAATCTGTATTCCACCGAGCGTTTCCACCTCTTGCTGGTGCGCGGTTTAATGGTACAAGATCACAATATTGTTTTTGCTATTAAGTACTCACCTTACGCTAGGGTGTTAATTTTGTCTGTTTTTTGAGGAAAAAAAATCACAAGAATATTAAAAAGTATGCTTTCTTAACAATTTAACTTGGAAAGCAAA
>Ga0335395_10001753_pt1 | contig 13516 bp, 11 predicted proteins | sample MAT02_FD_205744 | JGI IMG/M metagenome (GOLD analysis project Ga0335395, IMG submission 205744) | Freshwater microbial communities from Lake Fryxell liftoff mats and glacier meltwater in Antarctica - MAT-02 (spades assembly) (version 2) ...
GTTGTATGACAATCAAATTTTTAGAAAATCTTGAAAGGAAACGGAACAGATTTGTAGGTATTTTCATTAGCCGAAAAGAGAGGGAAATATGGCCAAAATCTACACCCTAGTTACAGAGATCGTTTATTAATAGTTGTTTACATCTCTATTATAAAGAATATTATGGGCTTTTTGCTTTAAAAATCTTTTTCCTGGAAACGTTCAAACTAGAGATAACTGCTGCTTAAAAGCAGCAGTTATGCCTTGCATTAAAAGTCATCGCATTCATATGTAGCACCTACCTCTTGTGTAGGCCTTGTGGCAGTTACCTTGGTTTCTGTGGTTTTCCCCTCGTCCCGTTCTTTTTGAATCCTTTCGTTTTTTTCTATTTCTTCCTTTACCTTCTGGCGGTTTTTTTCTATTTCTTCCTCTAACTTCCGATCAGCAATTTCTTTTGCCTTTGATTTTAAATGCTTTTTTAATTTATTTAAAAATTTTGGATCGCTTTGTTCAATTTCTTTATTTTGAATAAATTCTTCAAGTATCTCTCTTCCTTCTGCACCGTAATTCTTAGTAAATTTCTCAAAAAAATCTTCTTTAGTTAAATCTGAGTTCTCATATAAATCGTTATATAACATCTCAAAAGCTCGTTTCAAAGTATCGTTTTTTAAATTAGGATTTTTTATCAACTTTTGATTTGTATTATTCAATGCCTTAGTAAAAGTATTTGCTAAATTGGATGATTTTTCAGCCGGTTGTATGTTTACCTTTTTTAATCCCCCAGATTTAAACGCTTTAATGTCACCAAGGAATCCAAAACGACTTGGCTGTTTAGAAATATTTTGTTCTGAACTAGTAGGTTGTGGAGGTACTAATACTTGTTCAGGTTTTTGTTCTGAAATAGTAGGTTGTGGAGATGCTAATACGCGTTTAGTTGTTTGTGAGTTAGGATTGTAAGCACTTGGATTATTCTTCTCTCCAGGAGAAATTGGTTCTGCATGTGAATCTGGTTCATCACCACCATTAGCCTGTCTCCTCATGGTTAGGGCTCTCCGTAAATTCTCAATATCTTCATCTACTTGGTTTAAATCTTTTCTAGCCTTTTGTTCTTTACTTTCAGCCTTTTGTTCTTTACCTTTACCCTTTGATAAGTTTTTGAAGCCACCAAAGTCTTTAATCGCGCTAAGTACATCTGTGTTTGCGGGTTTAGGGTTTTTGCTTGTAACTAGTGGTTGAGGTAAAGCAGGTACATTGACTGGCACGTTTTCTACTACTACTTTTAGCGTATCTTTTTCTTCTTTTTTGACATTTTTTTCAGTCTCTTGTTGTTCGATTTTAGCTTTGTTCAAGTTTTTGAAGCCACCAAATTTTTCAATCTCGCCAAGGAAATTTGGCCTTGCGAAGTTAGAGACAGATTTTTCAATTACTAATGGTTGATCAGATGAAGAATGGGAAATAGTTGACACTGTTTCTTTTTCTTCTTTTTTGACATCTTCAACTACATTCTCTTCAAGCTTTACTTCTTCTTCAATTTGTAGTGGAAGTTTAACCTTTTCTTTTGGCTGATCTTTTAATTTACCTGAATAAACTATGTTACAAACTTTTTGTAATGCGTGAACCATTGATGTTTGCAAATCTTGCATAGATTTTATTCCTATGCTCAGTTTATTTTGAAGGTTTAAACTTTTTACTAATACATTTACTCGGTTTTTTAATGGGCTTAAGTCTGTTTTAGTAACAAAATTTTTACTACCTGAATAAATTGTTTTGCCGTATGTATAAGCCTTTTTACTACCTGAAGGAATTGTTTTGCCACATGCATAAGCCGTTTCACTAAATTTTTGTAATGCCTGAACCATTTTTGTTGACAAACCTTCAATAGATTCTATTCCTACACTCAGTTTATTTTGAAGGTCTAAACTTTTTGCTAATACAATTGCTTGGTTTTTTAATGGACTTAAGTCTATTTTAGTAACAAAATTTTTACTATCTGAAAAAATTGTTTTGCCGCGTGCATAAGCCTTTTTACTACCTGAATAAATTGTTTTACCACCTTTTTGTAATGCGTGATCTATTTTTGTTGACAAACCTTCAATAGATTCTATTCCTACACTCAGTTTATTTTGAAGGTCTAAACTTTTTGCTAATACCTCTGCTTGGTTTTTTAATGGACTTAAGTCTATATTAGTAACAAAATTTTTACCATTTGAAGAAATTGTTTTGCCGTATGCATAAGCCTTTTTACTACCTGAATAAACTATTTCACTACCTGAATGAATTAAATGCGCAGCTGTTTTCAAGGTTGAGAGCTTAGCGCTTGTTTTTTTGGTAGATTCCTGTTTAGGTTCAAGAGAATTATCATTTAATTTCGCTTGGATGCGACTAACTAAATCATGGGAATATTTTTCTCTCTCACCAAATATAAAATGATAAAGATTTTCTATTTGTATTTGTAATTTCTTTTGACATTCTTTATTTTCACCGATTTCTTCTTCTAAAATAGAAATTTTTTCTACAGGAGGTTCAATAAATTCATCAAGCAAAACATCTTTTGTTTTGACATTTTCTTTAGGAGTTGTTGGAATTGATCGATCAGAATTCACTATAACATTATCAGAAGAAGTTTTATTTTTATTTTTATTTAACGAATTAATATAATTTCTATAAGTCTGAGGGATAATTTGTTTTGCAATCGATATACATTTAAGCATGTTTTCACTACTTTTTCTAAAAGAATAAGCATTTTTAATAGGATCTTGCTTACGAATTCTTTTAAGAAGATTAGGTGTGAAAATCAAAGCTTCACAAATGACTTTTCTAAATGCCTCAGATAATCCTTTAAAAGCTAAACTTATAGCTTCATATGTACTTGATCCTGCAAAACTAACGGCTTTACGGAGAGCACTTGAGCGCGAAATTGAGCAACTCGCTTTTATTTCCTGACTCTGAAATTGATTTATAGCACTCGATTTAATATTATCCATAATTTCTCCAATTATATTATTTATACCCTGTATTATAAATGATTAATTATTTATTTTCAAAATAATTATTTGTTAAAGTTTTGTTAATGAATTATTAATAGTTAAAATTATTGTAACTACTCAGCCTATTAAAATTTCTATTGATAATTTAAGAAAATTGAATCAGCGAGAGAAGAGAAGAAGGTTGATCAAAAACATTAATCAAAGATTGGAAGACAGCCATTACGTTTTTTTAATAGTAGAAATATAACTAACGTGATTGCAACTCTTTAATTAGTCTTCAAATTTTAATGGTTCATGATTCATATCTATGCTAACATACCAAAAGTATGCCTTTTTTATTCTCTATGAGCCTATCCCGGTAATGTTGTAATTTTGATTATCCAAAAAAAGATAAGGCTAAAATTTAAAAAACCTTTCCAAAATGTCAGGCGTCTTTCTGCATGATTTTATGAAATGATTTAATGACTTTTAAATTAGAAAGTCACGATGGCTTTCGCATTTCAAATTTTTTGGTTTAAATCTAATGCAGTCCCTAAAAATGGCTCAGGTTAAAAACAATTAAAGAAAACTAAATCTTTCTAAAATCTTAATTTTTATTATAAACTAGTTATTCCAAAATTAAGTTTAATAGGTTTTTATTTAATTTGTAATAAGAATCATCAGGCTGAATAGTTACGAAAAAAATTAAGTAAATTTTAACTTATCTAACTCTTTATTGGTAGCCATATCAGTATAAAAATGAGAGCTTAAACTAATTGAATAATAAATAATTTTTTATCTATTATTCAATCTAAAAACAACTTAAGATTTAAGGCTTCAAAATAACCTTTAAGCAATTATCTTCTTTTTTACAAAAGATATCATAAGCATGAGCGGCTTGATCAAGAGGGAGAACATGTGTAATAATATCATTTAGAATAACTTTTTTATCGTAAACTAATTTTAAAAGTTCATCGATATAATTTTGTACAGGAGCTTGTCCCATTTTTAAAGTGATCCCTTTATCAAAGATTTGTCCTAGTGGGAAACGATATTTTGTAGCATAAACGCCAACAATAGAAATGACCCCACCTCGTTTGACTGCACTTGCACAAGCGTCGATAACTTTAGCTGTTCCTGCTTGACCGAGGAAAAGGTTAGATGCTTTTTCTAAAAATGTGCGATCGGCTTCCATACCTACCGCATCTACGCAGACATCAGCTCCACGGCCTTCAGTCATTTCTCTAATTGCCTCTACCACGTTGACTTCATTAAAATTTAACGTTTCAGATTTGGCTGATTTTTGTGCGATATTTAAGCGATAGTTTTGTACATCAATGCCAATTACACGTTTAGCACCTTTTAACCAGGCCGCTTTTTGTGCCATAATTCCAACAGGACCACATCCAAATACAGCAACGGTTTCTCCACCTTTCAAATTTGCCCAATCAATTGCAGACCAGCCTGTCGGAAAAATATCTGTTAAAAATAAAACTTCTTCATCCTTTAAGCTACCTTCTATTTTACGAGGGCCAACATCTGCATAGGGGACGCGCACATATTCCGCTTGACCCCCATCGTAACCTCCATAAAGATCTGTATAACCAAAAAGGGCTGCACCTTTTTCAGTTAATAAACCTCCTTCAGGTCCATAGTTGTCATTAGAATTTTCACAGTGGGTAGGAAAGGCATGATTACAAAAAAAACAGCATCCACAAGCGATGGGAAAAGGAACGACAACACGATCGCCTTTTTGAAATTTAGTGACTTGTTTACCCGTCTCTTCTACAATTCCCATAAACTCGTGTCCTAAAACCATATTGCGTTTTTGGGGAATAAACCCATTATAAATATGAAGATCTGAGCCACAGATAGCTGTGGAAGTTACCTTAATAATCATATCTGTTTCGTTTATTAAAACCGGGTCACCCACTTTTTCGACTTTGACTTTTTTAGGTCCCTGAAATACTAATGCTTTCATTTCCACCTCACTCGTTAATTTATGAAAAAAAATAAAAAAAACTAATAGAAATTCCTTGAAATATATTTTCGAAATCTAGTGCAGTATATGTGTATGAATGGGAGACTAATAAAAAGTAAATTAAAAAAATACTTTTATGATTTTTTGCTAAAAAGTAAGTGAGAGGATAAAAAACAAGAGCCTTTCAGCTCTTGTTTTAAAAAAACTAGTTAAGTTTGTAAGCTTTACCAATCAGGTCTTCTAATTTTTGCGTATCTTTTGCAAAGTTGCGAATGCCTTCTGATAATTTTTCTGTAGCCATAGCATCTTGATTCAACATCCAACGAAATGTTTTTTCATCTAGCGAAATTTCAGAAATATCTAAATCTTTAGAAGATGTTGGACTGAGTTTTCGTTCAAATTTATCATTAGACTGACTTAATTCAGCCAATAAAGTTGGAGAAAGGGTAAGTAAATCACATCCAGCCAGTTCAAGAATTTCTTCTTTATTACGAAAACTTGCACCCATGATCTGGGTTTTAATGCCAAATTTTTTATAATACTCATAGATGTTTGAAACTGAGCGCACACCCGGATCTTCAGCCGGTGCATAACCCTCGACTCCTTCAGCTTTTTTATACCAATCTAAAATACGACCAACAAAAGGGGAAATCAAAGTGGCTTTGGCATCTGCACAATGTACAGCTTGGGCCAAGCTAAACATTAAAGTCATATTACAATGAATGTCTTGCTTTTCTAATTCCTTCGCTGCTAATCCTCCTTCCCAAGTAGAAGCTAACTTAATTAAAATACGCTCACGGTTGATTCCTTTCTCTTCATATAAGGCAATTAATTCTTTTCCTTTATTGATGCTACCTTGGACATCGAAAGATAAATGAGAAGGAACTTCAGTTGAAACTCGGCCGGGGATAATTTTTAAAATCTCAATACCGACTAAAACACAAAGCATATCCATTAATAAATCAAGTTGAGCAGCGCTAGTTTTAGCTTTTTTGGAATATTCAAAAGCTTCATCTAAAATATGTTTATATTCAGGTTTTTGCATAGCTGCAAGAATTAGAGAAGGATTTGTGGTGCCGTCAGTCGGTAAAAATTCTTTTATAGACTCGATATCTCCCGTGTCAACAACTACCGTAGTCATTTTTTTTAATTCATCTAACTGACTCATTTTAACCCCCTTGAAATTTTTTAACTCTTATTCAAATTTTTTAAATCCAAAGTTGGTTCAATACGAAAAACAATTGTTAGGGGTTTACCACCCACCATCAATTCAAGTGTAGAGTTCAACCTCGTTAATAAAATTTTATAAGGGATTTTTATTTCGCGGTCACCTAAATAAATTCCAATTGATGTATTTGACAAAATTTCTTCTGATTCTTGAAGTTGAAGACATAATTTTTCAAATTTTTTTATCTGTCTTTTCAGTGTTTCATCTGTAAAGTCATAAACAGTTTCACAATTTGGACAATTGACCACTTCAGCACTATTATCTAATTCGAAGATGGAAAAATTAATATTTTTTTCACAATTTTGGCATTTAAATTGAAGTTGGCAACCTTTTTGCATATCTAACCTGTTAATTTTAAAATAAAAAGCTAATTCTAACAGATCGCTTACGAGCTAGGCAACTCTTTTAATAAACAAAAAAAGTTTATGATGAATAATTTTGTTAAAATTAATTTTATAGGAGAATATAAGGGAAATAGACTCATTATAAAGGAGCGAATATGCAACCGCACGTTACGAATTTCCGAGGTCTCATAGACCTTGATAAAACAATCGTCGAGCAATTAGAAAATTATTTAAAGGAAAAAGAAGAGAGATTGAGCTGTGAAATAAGCAGTCTACTTGAAGACCATCTAATTAAGACTCCTCAAGAGTCTTCCCAATCTGACATTTTCTCAACTGACGTCAAATTAGCTGATTCAGTAGAAAGCTTTATTCGCAATGTTCGGCTAGCATCTCACAGCAAAATTTCTTTTGATAAGCAATTTGTTGATAACATGGTTCAACAACTAAACATGGTGTTTTGGGACTATACGGAAGCATTAGAAGGCTGTGTTATTGAACTTTTTCAACAAATTAAACAGGTCAGCGTAGATCGCTGGCATCTGACAATTGCTGAAGTCGTTCATGCTATTAGAAATTTGTTGGCTAATCGAATTGAAGATTTAGTCTGGACGATTAGACGACTAAAAGAACCCCTTCAAGAATTTTGTGAAGACTATCAATCTAAAAATTTACCCTTTTGGAAAAAATGGACAAAATCTTATTTAGATGAAGATTTACTAAAGAACCTTAAACAAAGTCATCAGTATTTACAGACTCATTACGAATCTTTTAATGAAAGACACGAAACATTTACCAATTTAAGTTTTCAAGTAGAAGAATATTTGGAAACAATGAAAACTTACCCAGTTTTAGCGCGATTAGATATTTATGAGCAAAATGTCTACATCGATGTGTATCGTTTATTAAAAATGATCGAGCTGAATCAGGATCCAAAAAGTGTTTTAAAACAGGAAACAATTCGTTCTTTAAAATACCTTGCAAGTGTGGACAGCATTTTTCATGTATTTCGACACTATAGTAAAGAGATTTATGAGACGATGTTTACTTGTAGTTTGGAATATAAATATATAAATAATGAAAGGGATTCACCTTATTTTGAAGATGTCTTAAATAGATTTAAAGAAAAAGTTGAAAGCTATCAAGTGGAAAATCAAAGTTTGTTACAAACAATCTGCAAATATAGAGAGTTCATCTTAAATAATGATTCCAATCCTTATGTAAGCTCACGGTGGGGTTTTACAGAGCGTACAGTTGGTCCCGAACCGATAACTGCTACAAAACTTTTAAATCTTACTTATTTTACAGAAGAACTCGGACAAAATTATGCCGATTTTAGCAAAGCAATTGCACAAGCTCCGGATGAGTATTTTGAACTGAAAGGAAGTATTCATCAAGAAATTGATAAACTTTTACATGAAATGGGACAACCCCTTATCTCTCATTTATTAATGCAAAATCGTGCCGAACGATTGTTAGAAGAAATTCAACTTTGTAATGAATTAGGCAGCCCGGATATAGAAACAATCGATTATATAGAAAGCGTTTTATCAAAAGCAATGCGTGAAGATTGGAAATATCATGTTTTACATGACTTTAAACATTTTCATGAAGTGTATCGCATTCATTTAGGACTTTGTCCTCGCTTTGATGATCCTGCTCATGCATTTCGAAATGAACGCTTTCATCTTTTTTTCAATCAGATTGAAGGTTGGGTTAAAAAAGGCGATCTCTTTACACATATCCATGAAATTGAATTAGACATCAATGATATTAAAACATACTTACAAGACTTTTTAGCTTCTGTGCAACGCAGTGTAAAAGATAAAACACAAGATTCTTTCCTGGATGATTCTTTGCGAAAATATCGACAGCAATTATTGGAATATCGTTACATCTTTGGTCAATTTTTTTCATCCATTACTAAAAGCGGTATGGACGGTCAACAATTGCGCATTCAATTTCTCTTTGTAGATCAATATTTTGAAAGCGTTGAAAATCTTATTAATAGCATAAGTTTAGACCGAAAAAATTACAAAAATCTCAAATGAGATGGATAAGATAGACAAAGAAAGCAATGAAATTCATTGCTTTCTTCAAAAACAACTCAAATTTTAATGCAAACTAGAAGCTGTGAGCGTGTGAGCAGCTATGACTTGAATAGCTACCACTTCTATGATGATGATGATGATGACCACCACCACTATCAGTTGTAGCAATAATAACAGCAGCAACGACTAAAGCGCCTACAGGTAATAATGCTGACATATAGGAAGCACGTTCTCCATCGCAATAGGCATTGCAATCAGCTACGCAACAATCTTGAACTGGACAGCACTCTACTTGTTGACAACAAACTGGAGGTGGTGTGCAGCAATCTTGCGCTTGCAACTGGCCTGATAGCATAGCTAACAGTGTGCTTAGAGCAAAAAATTTCTTCATTTTAAAGTCCTTGTTAAACTTAATAGTACATTGCTTTACATAAAATCTTATTGCAATTAACAATAAAATTTTAAAGCGATATTCTCGTTTTTCTTATCGCTTAAAATGTAAATTAATGCAACAATTTTTTATATGTTTTTTTATTGTTAATAATGTCCGCTGTAGCTGCTTGAACGTCCTGATGAAGAGCTATAAGAACTTGAACGGCTTTTACTCGCTAAGCTACCCAAACCATCTTTACTATTGCCGCCAGAACTGTCACTAGAATTGCCATCTGCAACCCCAAACCAAATTGCAGCACCGACAATCAATGCAATTGGCACGATAGCTGACCAATGGCTGTTATAGCTGCTTTGAGCATAGGCTTCGCCTGTTGTATCACATTCTTGATAGCAACATGCTTCTTGTGCATGAATAGAGTGGGTAGAAGAAGCTAAAAGAAATAAAGTAAGCAAACATTTACGATATATACGCATAAACCATCCTTAAGATACTATTTACATCGTTTTAAAAATCACATTTAAAAAGTAATAATTCAATTTCAATGAATTCGAAATTTTAAGTTACTCTTATCTATTAAAGATATAATTTTATCAATGATTTTTTTAAAAAGTTACTCCAAGTATCTAAAACCGGTTGTTTCCGCTATATTGATGTTCAATAAAGCTTGATAGCGTTCACAAAAACTTTCTGAAATAACATTTAATTCATATCTATCTATTTTGATTGTAAATGATTGTCCTTCTAGCAGACTTTCAATAAGAAAATTGGCATCTTCATTTATTAAAAGTAACCTCTGGCCTCCTCTTAAAATAAGGGGGTAAATAATCCAAGGCTCTTCTTGACAATCAAATAAAATTTGCACTTTTGCTTTGCTAGGGTCTTCTAAACAAGGGGAAGCTTGCATGAAAAGATTGTTAATGTAAAAACGTACTCCAGAACATGTCCTGACAATTTCTGCTTCTAAATAATCATACTCTTTTTCAGCATCTAAAAATATTCGAGCAGCATTATAGGTGTTTTTACAAGCCATGTTGGCTTCAAAACCCCACTCACGACAAATTTTAGGGCTATTACAAGCTGTAAGTGTTAACAAAATAAGGGCTATAAAAGCCCTTATACAAGATAAAAAATTATTCATAATTAATGGCAATGTGAACCACAAGAAGAATAACTTGATGAAGAATTTGAATCGTAATGACCATGTGAAGATGAATGATCATGTCCATGTGTATTTTGCACAGCAATAGCGACGATGGCAACAATAGCAACTGTGGCTAAAGCGATAGCAGGTGCAAGATTTGTTGCTGCTATTGCCTGATCATAACCGCCACCACCCGCATCTGTAACATAAGTAACAGCTTCAGCTCTTTGAGCTGTACCAAAAAACATTGCGCATACAGTAATAAGAACTGTAAACTTTTTAAACGCACCCATTCAAAACTCCTATCGAAATTTGTATATATATTGTGAATTATTTTCTTTTCTTTTCATCAGTTGAAGAAAATAATTCATTTTTTACATTTTGTAAAACTAAACTCTGCCACTCTGAACCTAAATCAACAGTAGTTTTTTGTAACTTTTCCTTAAGAGGTTCCCAGGCTTTATTCTTAAATGACTCGCTATTGAATACCTTTTCTTTTATTTCTTGCAAGGGAAATGAAGGATTTTGTGCAGTTTCTTGATTAATTTGGCTTTTCCACAGCAGTTGCAGCTTTTTAATCTCGTTTTTCATTTCCATTTTTTGTGGCGAGTTAGGAATAATTTCTAACGGATCACTAGAAACACGCAAGGACTGCATCGCTTTGAAAAAATCTTGGTATAAAAGAGAAAATTCTGTTTTTAAAGCCGCAGCAGTCAATATATAGACTGTCTCGTTTTTTACTAAAATGACATGCATTTGGCGTACATCACCCCATTGAGTTTTTGAATCAACTTGAGATAAACTTGCATTGCCTGCATTCGTTTTTATCATGCCCAAATCTTTCCACTCATTTCTACTCTGCTGATTCCTGTTTTTAACAATTTGTAAATATTGTTTTAGGGTTCCTTGATAAGGGGAGGAGGTTAAATTCATCGAAGGTGGAAAAGTACTTGAGGATTTTCCCACAACCATAATTTTTACAAGAGGTGGTAAATCAACTTGACTACGATCTGCAGTCATCCAGCCTTGGGGGGGAGTAAAAGCCGCAAAATCCTCTTTGTAAGTTTGATTTTCTAAAGCAGTAGTAGGTTTTGATAAAGAGTTTGTTTGTCCAAAACACAATTGAAAATTTAATAACAGCAAAGATGCAATGAGATATTTTTTCATATTGTTTTCCATGATTAGTTGCGGAGTTTATAGCGTTATGAAGCAATATAGAAAGATGTGTTTAACAATGAAAGGTTTTTTTTTGAAATTTTATTTGTGCAAAAAAATGAAGATTAATTTTTAAATTGTTGTTAATAATATTTTAAATTTTATTTTTCTTAAAAAGAAAAGTTAGTTTATAATAGTTCAATTAATTATAAATAAATAAAATTTAATAAAATAGCAGGTTGAAAATGTGTTTAATTAAAAATGAAGTCTATTCATCTGAAGCTTTGCTGAGATTAGATTTACTTACATTTTCTAAAAGTAATTTAGCTCAAACTCCTTATTTGTGTGTCACTAAAAATGGTAGTATTACAAAAATTAATTTATTTCAAAAAATATGTTTTGTTGTAGGTGGATGGTTACATATAATAAAAAACCGAACATCTCTTGAATGTATTGACAAGGCTCTTGTAAATATATGTAAAATAAATGAGAAAAATTTAGATTTGTCTCAACTAGAACTCATTCGTCTTATTGCTATAAAAGCCAACCTCATTCATAAAATTAATTCAAATGATTGCACTAGTAATCTCAAAGAAAACAAAAACATCTATCAATTTATTGATACGTTAAAAGCACGCAAAGAAGTGGAACGGAAGCCTTTATTGAAAATTAGCACTACAGATATCAAACAAAAAAATAATATGAAGGGTTTATTTTACAAATATTTGATAGATGCTGCTCTTAGTAATAAAAGAATTAATGACAATATTCAGGAATGCAAAAATTATTCTTTATTTCAAAAAATTAAATTAGGGGCATGGGTAGGTGCGTTATCCCCAGCTTTTGGATATATCCCTGCATACCTTACAGTAGGTGCTTTCTTGGGAATGACTTTATATACTCAGAGTGTTGATACACCGAAATTCGTGCTGGAAGCGATTGTGGTGCCGATTTTAATAGAAACTGCGTATCGCGTCATATTGCAAAATGGAGTGTCTTTGCTTCAAGACGCGGCAATTGCTGTAGTGCCTGAAAAAATTGGGAATCATCGTGTTTTTAAATATCTCACTTCTACCTCTTGTCGAATTGTAAGTTGTCATACATTATTTACACTAGGGCTTTTGACAAACGATGAGCCTCCGTCTTTATTTCAAATTCTTGACATTGCCATAGCTCCCAAAGAGGCAATGCTATATGAATCCACAGGTAATATCCTAGCTCCTCTTGCTAGTCATATGACTCATAATGCGTTAGCTTTCGCTTCAGCAACTGTGCTAAATAGCTTGGGTTTATAGAGTTTAATATATTATCTGAGCGTTTTGGCTTTAATTAAATTTAAGTAAAAAAAGTGAAGGTGTTAAAAAATTTGGATTGCGAAAGCCATGCTTTCGTTTTCTTTCTGAAACCCATAGATCTAACCAAAAAAATATTGTGATGCAAAATGGTATATAGATACGAATTTTAGAGTTAAAAAAAGCTCAAGCGTACCTTTTGCAATCCAAGTTGAATTTAAGCCCGAAAATGTCTGTGTTGTAGAAACGCTATTACTGATTAAAACCTCAAAAAATAATTCAAGTTACACAGTTTAATAAAAACAATTATTATAAAATTGGGTTAAATAATCTAATGCTAGATAATAATATTATTGCTAAATAAATAATTATTAAGGTATAGTTGACTAATTATTTATATAATAAACAAATTAAAAAGAGTAAAAAAATGGAATTAATTGAAAATAAAGTTTATAGTTCGAGTTCTTCTTTAGCGTCAGATCTATCAAATTTGATCAAGGAAAGTTCAAATAAAACAACTCCTCATTTTTATGTAACTAAAGAGGGCCACGTTGCCAGAATCGATTCGCTGCGTAAAATTTATTTTGGGGTAGCTAGTTGGCTGTATAGAACTGAGAATCCAACATCTTCAGAGTGTGTTGACAAGGCTTTAGCTAATATTTGTATGATTAATGAAAAAAATATATGTTTAAGAAGCATTCGTCAAATTGCTGTGCAAGCCAACCTGATTAAGGAAAATGTTAATCCTTTAGATAGTCGTATAGAGCTAAAAAATAAAAATACTGATCGAGTTGCTAATTTTTTAAATAAGCGTCTACAAGTCTACCAAAAGCGTCCATTAGAAATGGGTGATATTGATGAAAAAAAAATAAATAATAAGAATCTATCTTACAAAGCTTTTATAACTGAGAATGTATTTTACAGATATTTTATAAAGGAGAATGCATATTTCAAATATTTTATATCAGCTGCTATGAGTAATAAAACA
>Ga0335395_10001754_pt1 | contig 13514 bp, 9 predicted proteins | sample MAT02_FD_205744 | JGI IMG/M metagenome (GOLD analysis project Ga0335395, IMG submission 205744) | Freshwater microbial communities from Lake Fryxell liftoff mats and glacier meltwater in Antarctica - MAT-02 (spades assembly) (version 2) ...
GTTACCTGATTGTTGGAGTTGCCAGAAACAGTAATTCCCAAAAAGCTGCCAGCTTTCAGAATGCTCGCGTTGACGTTCAACAATAGCGCCAGTACAAAGTTACTGCTGCCCCGAATTTCGGTATTGACTCCAACTTGGACAAAGGACAAACTGCTAAAATTTAAGCTACCGGATACCAGAAACTTGTCATTTTCTGTGAAGTCAGTGATGACTGAGTTTGGTCCTGAGTTGCGATCGCTAATCACAAAAACGTCATCTCCAGCACCACCGGTACAGGTATGGTTGCCAGTACCGCCGACGATCGTATCGTTGCCTCCACTGCCCATCAGTGTATCGTCACCAGATCCGCCACCGACAACGCTGTCGTCACCGTCGCCGCCGTCTACCATGTCATTGCCGTCGCCAGCAACGAGCGTATCCTTTCCGGCACCGCCGATCGCGGTGTCGTCACCACCGCCACCAACAACGCTGTCGTCGCCCTCGTCACCCATACAAACGTCGTTGCCGGCACCGCCCATGAGGGTGTCGTCATCAGCGCCACCCATGAGACTGTCGTCGCCGTCGTCGCCCATGCAAGTGTCTTTGCCGGCACCGCCGATGATGGTATCCTTGCCTTCGCCACCAACAACGCTGTCGTCGCCGTCGTCACCCATACAGGTGTCGTCGCCATCGGCCCCTATGACGGTATCATTACCTTTGCCACCGTTAACTTGGTCGTTGCCACTGCCACCGTCGCAAGTGTCATTGCCCAGATCGCCCCTGACGTTATCCTTACCTTCGCCACCCTTGGACTTGTCGTTGCCTTTGCCGCCGTAGACGTTATCGCTGCCACTGTCGCCATCAACGTCATCGTCGCCCTCGTTACCGTATACGAAGTCATCGTCGTCATCACCTTTAACAGTATCGTTGCCGCTACCGCCGATCAGGGTGTCGTTGTCTTTACCGCCGAAGATCGAGTCGTTGCCGGTGCCACCTTTACAAGTGTCTTTACCGCGATCGCCCCTGATTTCGTCATCGCCATCGCCGCCGTCGCAATCGTCGTCATCTTTGCCCCCGTACATTTTATCTTTGTCACGGCTGCCTCTGAGGGTGTCTTTGCCTTTTTTGCCGAATATCGACTTGTTACCAGTTGTGGCGACAATCAAGTCATCGCGATCGGTGCCTTTGATCGAGTCGCCGCTGTCATCGATGCCACCTTCTTCCGGTATGCCGTTAAATAGACTCGCAAATTTGCCGTCATCGGCTAAGAACAATTCTTCTTTCATGTTTGATATTTTCCACAAAGTGCTGATTTGAACTAAGTCAACCTAACTAAACGTCAAATCCTCTTAGATTAGATCTCTGACTTCTTCAAAAAGTCGGCGATCGGAGTATTCTGTTTTGGTAGGTACGTAGTCTTACTTATTGGAATTATTGGCTCCGAAAGCATGAGGCAAAAGAAACAATTTCTAAGTTCATACTTACGGTAGGTTTAGTTAGATTTCTGCGTAATTTCCGCAGCTCAACACCCTGATTTTAAATATTCTGCGTAATTCCCACAATAGAACTCGCTGAATTTAAACTCCCAACCTACAACCTCCAGCCCATAACTACCCTAAACACTCAGTCCCCCAAATTTATCTTGCTTTTTTTGAGATTTAGCAGGGTTGCATTTAAGTTTTGCAACAATCCCTTGATTACAATCTCTTAACCATAATGCCAGATCTTAAAAATTCCGGCTGGGGCTGAGTTCTATTCGTAGAGACTTGAGAGTCCTACTTTTAGTTCCCAAGAATTAATGCTCATTTTATCGGGTTTATTTATTCAAAGATTTATTTTTAATTTTATTGTACTAAAATCACTGACTCTCACTCTGCCCGATCGGATTGGAAAATATATTTTTTGTCTCATTAACAAAAATAGAGCAAAAATATTTCTATCTCAAGACAGATTCTAAAAAATGCAATGGAAAAGGAAGGAATAAAATTAGTTTTAGCAGCAGGAAGAATGCCTTTCGGCCCTTCGACTATGCTCAGGGTATAAGAAAAAAAATGCAATAAAATCAATGATTTCAGCAATGAAAAAGCTGGTATAGCAGTTGACAGTTGACCTGTGACAGTTGACAGTTGCATAACGGGAATCAAATCATTGATGCAGTACGGCTATCGGCTCTATTCATGAAGTTATTTATGTCCTCACCGATGTGGCGGTTGCTATATCTGATAACAAGTCCCCGGATAAATCCGTGGGGCATTTTTTTCGATTTTCCCATCCAAAATCCAAAATCTAAAATCCAAAATCCAAAATTGCTTGACCAATTAACTAATTGACACACTATTGAGAGGCGAGATGGAGGGTAGATGGTAGAGGATAAGCGGTGGCGACAGAGGGAACTGTGGTCACCCGAAAAAAAAATCTCAACGTTCCCACCCATATTGCCCTGAAACAGGTGGTGGAGAGTAGAAGTAATTCTAATAAGAACTAACGATCCGGCTGGTAAAGTGCTCTAAAGTTAACTTCACCATGCAATGAGAAACTTGAGTTCTCTGCGAATGTAAAGGGGTCTGTGGTATAGGTGCAAAATGTCAAAAACAGCAAGATTGAAGCTAAGTAAGCTTTTAAAGAGCCGCCTGGTAAGAAAAACTAATAAACTGTTATTAAAGTACAACTTTTATATCCTCAAAGTGTTTGAACAAATATCTCGTAACCAAGCGATCGCCCAATGGGGGGACACGCATTCAGAAACTTTGATTGAAAGAGTAAAAATAAGTTTGCCCATTGCTATTGCTAGCCGCAAAAACCTAGGCAAATTCAAAATTGAGGCGGGAGGGCATTAAATCGGTGAGCCAAGAATTTAGACTGTCTGTCACCCCAGTTGGGGATGACGAATATCTAGTGCGGACAGAAAAGGTTGCACCCGGTGTACCCTTGGGAGAAGAAAGAGTCCGCTGGCCGATCGACCAATGGCTGGCTCTGTCTGCCCAACTGATGAATGACCCGTTAATGGGCTTGTTTGAGGGAAAAGCCAGTCGCGTGCTGTCGCGATCGGCAAAAAACCCAGCGCCAAATTTAGTAGCCCTGGGGCAACAATTGCATAGCGGGCTGTTTCAAGGGAACTTGCGCGATAGCTGGACTTGTGCTCAAGGCATCGCCCAGCACCGCCGAGAAGTGCTGCAACTGCGTCTGGGACTCAAAGACCGACGGTTGCCACGGTTGCCGTGGGAAGTTCTACACGCGGACGATCGCCCTTTAGCAACCGGCACCGATGTCGTCTTCTCGCGCTACCACACGGGTGCAAGTCTGTTAAAACCAACTCGCATCGTGCCAAGTAGCGGCCCATTAAGGATTTTAATGGCGATCGCCTCTCCGAGCGATCGAGACAGCTTGCAACTCAAGCGAGAAGTCCTCCACCTGCAACAAGAACTCCAAAACCGCACCACTAACCCCCTCAAAAATAATCTTCACGCGCCGGAAATTCAACTGACAATTCTCGAACAGCCCGATCGAGAACAGTTGACCCAAGCCCTAGAACAAGGTCACTACCAAGTGCTGCATTATGCAGGACACAGCAACCAGGGTTCCAGAGGTGGCGAACTCTACCTAGTCAGCAGCCGCACCGGCTTAACAGAGACCTTAAGTGGCGACGACTTAGCCGGATTGCTGGTCAACAACGGGATTCAAATGGCTGTATTCAACTCTTGCCGTGGGGCCTACGGCGACCCATCAGACATAGCAGAAGACAGCCCAGAACGCAATTTAACAGAAGCTTTAGTCAAGCGGGGGATTCCGGCGGTGCTAGCAATGGCAGAAAGTATCCCCGACGATGTGGCCCTGACTCTGACGCGGCTGTTTTACCGCAACCTCAATCAAGGCTATCCAGTGGATCTCAGCCTGAGTCGCGCTAGAGCCGGACTGATTACTGCCTACGGTTCTCATCAGTTATACTGGGCTTTGCCGATTCTCTACCAACATTTGGAATTTGACGGCTATCTGACTGCTACTCCTGCTCAAAACGCGACAGGAGAGTCTCTGCTGACCAAAAAATCCCTAGCGTCGGCAATGCAGCCGCTGGTGGCAGGTACAGAATTGAAGACGAGGAATTCCGCTACTCTTGAGGAGGAACCAGACAGTGCTGATATTGAAGCGCGGATGTATTTTCCAGGCCAATTAGGAGTTCAAAGTGACTGGGCTGGGCAGAATTCTGTACTATCGACTCTAAATTCGCCGTCCCAAGTTCCGACACCAACACCCCCCATTTCTACTCCTGGATCTTCAGTTCCCGCTACTCCAATCACTCGCAGTGCAGTAGTTATTCATAAACCAGTCAAAAAATCGGGATTGAAAAAATCTCTGACTGTGGCGCTTTGTTTGTTACCTGTAGCTTTGAGTGCTGGGTTTTTTGGGTGGCGTCACTTGCAAAAGGGCAATGCAAAACCCGAAGAGTTATTGCCCGCAGTACGGACTCCTATTTCGCAAGGCTATCTACAAGTATACCCGGTAAATTTTGAACAAGCTCAGACTGCTAAAGTAATGGCGATCGCCCTGAACAACTTTCAGGCCGGCGAGATTTGGGCCGGTCTCAAAGCAACAGAAGCACTGCTCGATCGAGTAGCGCTACCACAGGCTGAAGGTGCTCTGCAAGCTGTCCCAAAATCCGCTCTCGACCACCCGGAAGTTAATTTTCTCAAAGGTCGCTTGGCTTGGCAATTTCAACAAATCGGCAACAAAAAATACAGTGTTGACGACGCAAGGCGTTCCTGGGAAATGGCTCTCAAGGGTCGTCCAGATTCCCTTAAGTATCGGAATGCTTTAGGTTTTGCTTATTACGCTGAAGGCAATTTCGATCGCGCTTATCAAATATGGGCAGAAGTGCTTGGCTCGATCGCACCGATTTCCAACCAACCAACTTCTTCGCCCTCTGTGCGAACTGGCAAGCATATTTTAACTGCGACTGCGGGTTTGGGAATGGTGATGGCAAAACCTATTCCCAAAATCACACCGCAACAGCAAGCCGATCGTTTGACCAAAGCGATCGAATGTCGCCAACAAGTGCTCGCCAGCGATCCGCTGAGTTTTGGGCCTGATGCCCTCGCGAAAAACTGGCTGTGGTCAGAGACCGCAATTCGCGATTGGCAATCGCTGCAAAAGTTGCAAAAAGTGCGCTAATCGAGCGAAAGTATTCAGCAATATTCGGCTGTTCTGACTCTCTCTATCCACTGTTGAAATGTACAATTTTTTTGACCCGATCGGTAGGCCCTTCAGCAAAAATACGCTGGTGGGCCTACTCGATCTCGCTAGCGGATCGGGCAAATCGATTGTTCTCTCTTAGCGATCGATCCTCTGGGATTGCCATCCCCCTGGTCTGTTCTCTACAAGTTATATGGTGAACAGTTTAATAGAAGATTGCTCAAAGGGATTGGGCGTTTTGAGGTCATTGCAGGGGCGAACAACGGGCTTTTGGAGTACGTGGCAGCGGCATTGACAACAAGTACCACCTCGCCCCGTTGAGGTAAAATTTCATCCCGCACCGATCGCCGCTTAGACCAGATTTGCTGCTATCGTACTCTAGGTATTTCCAGCGATCGGGTTTGGCTTTTTACCTTCATCGCAGACCGGATCGGGGCATTGGTGAATGCAGTAGAAGAGATTTTAATTGAAAAAAGGAAACTATTTAATTTGCAAAAACCATCCCGGAGTCGATCGCCTTTAAGTCTCAAGCATCAGCATAGATCCACAAATATTACGATCGCCGATCCAGCATCCTTATTTTAAGGCCCGACCTTGAGGCGGCAAAAATTAATCCAGAATTTTATATATTTAGAATTCTTAGTATTGACAGTCAAACAAAGTTCATCTAATGTGTTGTAATTGATATAAGTAAAGTCCCAAAAGCGAGGTACGGTCAATGGCAGAAACAGCTACAGCACCCTTAACAGGAAAAGGTCTGCTTCAAAAAATCAAAGGCAGCGATTTGCCACGAAGAGAACTGGCCAAGCTCTGCGGCTACTTCACAGTGAGCAAGAGTGGAGAAACTCGGATTAACTTGGCTGAGTTTTACGATGCAGTGTTAGCTGCAAAGGGAATTGAGCTAGAGAAGTCGAAAGCTGACGGACGCGGACGAGAAGCCAGTTATCGAGCTAGCGTTCACAAGAATGGTTCGATCGTGATCGGGGCGAATTACACCCAAGAAATGGGATTAAAGCCTGGAGACGAGTTTGAAATTAAACTCGGATACAAGCACATTCGCTTGATTCAGATCGACATGGACAGACCTGATGTAGTAGCAGATGATGAAGAGGATACAGAAGAATAACAGCGAACGCGATGCAGTCAGCCGATGGCAAGGCGACTGGATTTAGCATTGACTGTATAAATGTTTGCGCGCAACCCTTCGATTTAACTGATGAGCTGTCTTGACTATTTCTATTTTCTCTTGTCTCGCAAAGACTACAGTGCCTCTGAACTTCGCAAAAAGGGGCAAGAGAAAGGTTTTGGCAATGTCGAAATGTTGGAGGCGATCGCGCAAATTCAAGACCGGGGTTATCAGTCCGATACTCGCTTGGTGGCAAACTCGATCGCCTCTGCCGCAGGCAAATACGGGAAGTCTGCCGTCAAGCGCAAGTGCTTGCAAAAAGGAATTTCCAGCGATTTGTTCGAGCAAGTTTGGGAGGAGGAATCTGCCGAAAATGTAGACTCCGAAGCAGAAAAACTTGCCGGATTAAAAGCCAAAGTCATGCGGAAATACAAGATCGATGCCTGGGATAAAGTAGATCCAAAAACCAAGGGTAAAGTCTTGAATTACCTCCAATACAGGGGGTTTAATGGCTTTGAAATTTGGCGGCAGTGGCAGATGGAAGAAGAAGACGACTAATTTATAGGGCAGTCGATCGATCGATACGGCCCCCAGATAGGCAAAGGTAACTGTACTGCTGTTCTGGGGCCGAATTGTCTCCTGTAAGTTTTTCTAACTATAGGAATAGGACAAAAAATCCCAAAAAATGCTGTCCATAGCCCTAAGATAGGCAGATGGACAACTGACTTTTAGATATTGTGTCCTAGTCCCAAAGGGGCAACCTTCAAGATTCGTACATCTGTTTGTGTCTGGCTAAAAACTGGAGATACTTCTGGTTATTTTTGGCCAGCATCCACTTCTCTTTAAAAATAGCAGCGGATTCCGCTTTCATCGGATCGGCTTCTAGGGGCAAAATATTTTTTCTGGCTGCGGTTTGCTCTGCAACAGAGGGCAGATTCTGAGGATTCTGCTGGTATTTTTTGCCACTTTTGTGGTTCGCGTAGCGCCGCGATCGAGTATAGCCCATCTGCAAGAATTTCCGAGCCATATCCGCTCCTACAAAATCTTCGCGATCGAGATACTCTAAAAACAGAGAGTAAATTTTGCTGCTGGACTCCTTGGCAATTTCAGGATTTTTAAATCTCCAAAAAGGCAGAATTTCTCCTTTATAGGGTTCCACCAACAGCACTCCCTGTTCTCCTTTCCCCACCCGATAAAGTTCTGGATGTTCTCGAAAGTCGATCGTCTTAAAATCCTCATGGTAGTCAAACTGCTTCATTGAGCATTTTCTGTTCTATCTGGAACTATAGAAGCCCGTGGTTTCCCTTCATCAGGTTTGGTATAAACCCAAGCCCAAGCAATTAAGACAGCTTGAAAAGGCAGCCTGAACCAATACAGAAGTGGGTTGTGGGGAATGCCTTCTATGGGAATGCTGTTGACTGCCTGATTGATGTTAGCTGGGAACACGGCAATAAACAGAGCAATTAGTCCCCAAGCAGCCGCGCGGCTCACAGGAGGAACTAATAGTCCAATTCCCCCCAAAATCTCGAAAAAACCGCTGATATAAACCAATGCTTCCGGGTAAGGAAGCTGGGGCGGCATGATTCTGATAAAAGGTGCGGGGACTGCAAAGTGCAATACGCCCACAACACTAATAGCTACTGCGAGGATCACTCGCCAAATTTGTTTTTGAGTTTTCATGGGATTCTGATTAATTAGGGTTTGCTGAATAAGTGCCAAAAGCTTACATTATAGCAGTTGACAGTTGACCTGTGACAGTTGACAGTTGCATAACCCGAATCAAATCATTGATGCAGTACGGGTATCGGCTCTATTCATGAAGTTATTTATGTCCTCACCGATGTGGCGGTTGCTATACCTTGGTTATTCGATCGAGAGTATGTGCAACGAAAACAGGATATAAAGGCTATACTCAACTGTCAAATATCATCATTGTCTTGACCTTGGACACCCTGAAGAATCCGCGACAATTCGCTCTTCTCATTAATCGCAATCCGAGTCGGAGAACCGCTGATAATCCGTTCGTAACTGCGGAAAGAATCCCGAATCACGGGCCCGTTATCAGTAATAGTGTATTCCCGAATTCCCTTGTCGTGCCAGGAACCGCGCATCTTAAACACATTAATTGCCCGCGACATTTCCCCGCGAATTTCCACATACTGAAGCATAATAATCGTATCAGTAATTGTAGAAATATGGGAGTCCGTAATCGAATTAGAACCCATAAACTGATCGCTTGTATTCGTGAAAAAGCCTGTAATTTCCTCCTGTTTGGCGAAAGCTGTCACCCCGATTACGAATTGGCGGAATGAATTATTGCTAACTCCCCGTTCTAAAGCTGACAGGGAATCGATCGCAATTCGAGACGGTTTAAAATCAGCAATTTCTGATTTGATGTTTTGCAAATGGTCTTCCAAACCAGCAGATTCCGGGTAATTACAAAGAATTTTTAACAAACCTTTATATTCCATTTCCTCAAAATCAATGCCCCAAGAATAAGCATTGCGGAACAACTGCGCCCGCGACTCTTCATAGGCAAATAGCAGGGCTCGATCGCCATTCTTGCAAGCATTCTCTAAAAATTTGCTGACTAACAGCGTTTTACCAGTTCCCGTCGCACCCGTAGCCAAAATAATCGAGTCCTTAAAGAAACCGCCGCCGCACATTTCATCGAGAGTTTTGTCCCCGGAAGAAACCCGCACGTTAGAAGACTTTTGAGTCAATCGCATCGCCCCCAGTGGGAAAATATTAATTCCGTCATTAGTCATAGTAAAAGGATATTCGCCCTTCATGTGAGTTGTACCCCGCAACTTCAAAATTTCGATGGTGCGGCGGCGACGTTCCCCTTCCAATACGTTGCGAACAATCACTACATTATCCGACACAAATTCTTCGACTCCAAACCGCGCCACCTGGCCGTATTCTTCGACTCGTTCGGTAGTCATCACTGTAGTTGCGCCTACTTGTTTGAGGCGCGCCACTAAACGAAAAATCTCTCGTCGTACCACCGATGCAGCATCGTACTGCTGAAATATAGCCGTCACCGAATCAATAGAAACCCGCTTAGCTTTGTACTTACGAATTGCATATTGAATTCGTTCTATTAAGGCAGATAAATCAAAATTTCCCACGATATCCTGACCTTCAGGATCGGGGGAAGCGTCTAAAATAAATAGTTTACCTTCATCGATAAACTTGGTCAAATCCCAGCCAAAACTGTAGGCATTTTTAATAATATCTGTGGGAGATTCTTCAAAAGTTACAAAAACTCCGGCTTCGTCAAAATTGGTGATTCCGTTGTAAAGAAATTGTACAGCAAATAGGGTTTTTCCCGTTCCCGACGTGCCACTGACTAGGGTGGTTCTGCCGATCGGCATTCCGCCATGACTGATGTCATCGAAGCCTTCAATCATTGTGCGGATTTTTTGAACTCCAGTCGTTACCAATCCTTCTGGTTGCACCGTTTGACTAATTTCATTCATGTCGATTTTGATCAATTGTCAGTTTTTTTAAATTTTCAGTCATTAACCGCAGATCATTAGCATTTGTACTCAGTGTTTAGCTTGTGCTATCGCTCCATAACTAATGACTGCTGACTGCTGACTAATGACTGTCATCTCACGAATTCATGTCTTCTTCGCGAAGCTCTTCATAGAGCAAATCTAATCCTATCAGAACTTTTTCTCGATCGGACAAATCACCAATAATTTTTCGCACCGGAGGCGGCAGGATTTTCGCCAGCGTAGGGGTTGCCAAAATTTTATCCTCTTCTGCTAGTTGAGGATTTTTGAGCACATCTATCACTTTCAGCGCATAGACTCCTTGAAACTCTTGTTCGAGGATGTCCTTCAGGGTCTTCAAAGCTCGCACTGAGTTGGGAGTATTCCCCGCAACGTAAAGCTTCAGAACGTAGGTTTTCTTCAGAGGGTTCATGAACTTTTGTTAAACGTTGAGTGTTAGTTGTCAGATTTTATTTGTAGTTGTTATTTGTCTTAAATCCCCTATTCTTTGGTATTTTATAATAATTTTCGCCGGATTTTACTTTCTAGCTTCGGATGCCAATGCGGGAATAGATCGCCTGTACATCTCGCACAAATGAGCGATCGCATCAATCAGAGTCAGGCGGTAATCTAGCAATATTTCTTCGCTGCGCCCTTCTAATTTTAGTTGTTTGGCGAACTCGTCCATCAATTCCATATGAATTTCTACAACTTGAGTCACGGGAACATCCGCAAAAAAAGCTAAATTAACAAATTCATCTATTTGATTATTTACCGCAGTATCTTCTGAAAAATAATTCAAAACAATCTGGCGATAACTTAACTTTAATTGCTCCAAAAATTTTGGCTTCTCTTCCCCAGACAGATTACGAAAAAAGTTCTGGGAATTTCTTTTATAATACACACCTAAGTATCCTAATCGCTCCCGCAACTTTTCAGCAAGTCGGCGCTGCTGTCGTTGAAGCAAACTTTGAGCAGTTAATTGGGCCGTCGCACCAACATTGGCGGATTGGTCATCGACAGGAACCGGAGTCGAAAGTTTCAGAAATTGGGCAATCGCCCGATCGATACTAGAAACAATTTCACCCGATCGAGCAATTGGCATTTGCACCTCAGCAGGGTGGTAAAAAAAAGAGCAACTTTGCTCTTGATTCCGCTCTGGGTTACTTTCCTTGGGATCGCAGCCATTTTCAGATGGCAGTTCCTGTCTTCCATCATCTCCGGGCTTTGCCGAAAAAATCACAGCAGGCAAAAAGATTGATCGTTCTTGCAGTTTACCAGTGAGCGATCGTAGATCCCCATCCACTTCAAAAACCAAACAGTCAAGGTGGTAATTGTGCTTCAGGTATCCAAAAAACTCGATCGCCGACTTAACCTGCGTCAAAACATAGCGTCCGCCTCCCAAAAGCTCGATCGCAGAGGCTGCGAGTTCTTCAGACTTGAGAAAAATACATATAGACAGTTGGGGAAGCAAAGCTGTAGGTGAAACATCTAAGTTGCCCGAAAATGTTAGATCGCTCAGAGTTGATATCTCCTTTACAAAATACTTAACATTTTAACAATCATCGTTACATTTGTTGTAACCAATCTTAACCTCAAAATTGGTTACAACCTTGTGGCAGAGGGATAATTAGTCTGTGATCCTTTGCTGCAAGGTCAAGTACCCCCAGCCTGATTTCTGCAATTAAGCTTAAGCCTTAAAATCAGCGTTAGTCGCCTCAAATCATTTACTGGCATCGAACATACCGGGATCGATCCAGCTCCGAGCGTCAGAGCAGACTGATATAAAACAAATTAGATACAGAAATCGGCCGCTACATTGGGTCTCAAAAATATTACGGCTCAGGGGAGCTGACTCTCAGGTTCGTTATGCCACAAACTCGCCCCAGTCTCCAAAATTTTATCGAGCCAGTGCCACTGTGCCGACCCACAGATCAGCTAAAAACACTGTGGTCAATTTTCAGTCAGGGCAACTGCGATCGCATCGCATTAGTCAACGAACAGCTACAGCCCCTGGGATTAATTTATCTCCGCAGCCTCATGCCAGTGCCAGACCGAGACAGCAAATGGCAACAACCCCTGTCAGAAAACCCGATCGCGATCGCCCCCCTGAGAACAGTATCGGGAGATTTGAGCGTGACCGAATTTTGGCAATACCTGCAAACAGCAGAACTTAACCCCCCAGAAGAACCAAGCGAAACCCAGGGCAGATATCTCGATCGCCCGATCGCCCTGACCAATTCCGAAGGTCAATTTTTGGGACTTATCAACAGCCTGAGCCTACTGCAATTCGCCGCCGTAAACACCAGCTCCCTCAAACACTCCACAGCCTCAGAATACAGCCTGAAAGCTCAACAAATAGCAGCCAGAGAACTCGGACACGCACCAGTACAATCCGCGATCACCACCGCCCTAGACGCTCAATTACGCTTTCTAGAAGCAGGACTAAAACCCTCAGAAAACCTCAATTCCCTCGTCCAACTCTTAGAAAAACTACCCCTGCCCCTGCGATTGCAAACCCCCACCGGACAGATAGTCAGTCAAAACGCAGCATGGCGGATTTTACTCGGAGCCGGGCCAGAACCAGTCCCAGAACCAGCAGTCAATCTCAATCGGTCATCTCCCCACAAACCAGGCAACGAAGCAACCGAACCCAAAAGCGCCCCAACTTTAGCTGTTACCCAAGAATTCAGAACCCTAGTAGGAGTAGCCCGATCGCCCGATCACGACTCCACCACAGCCACCAGTTGTCCCCTACCCCTGTACGCCGCCGCCTCCCCATCCACCTTAACCAGCCCAGCTTGGTGCCCCACGGCCGGCAAACCAGACACCTACATTTGCGATTGTCCTGTACAAAAAGGTCAACAACGCATCTGGCAATTTGTCAAGCAACCGCTGTCGGACAACCTAATTTTAGTCATGGGACAAGATGTCACCGAAGAACATTTAGTCGCCAAAGAACTAGCAGCAAAAAACGCAGACTTAATCCACCTCAACCGACTCAAAGACGAATTTTTATCCTGTATCAGCCACGAACTAAAAACCCCCCTCACCGCCGTCCTCGGTTTGTCCAGCCTCCTCAAAGATAAATTGATCGGAGAACTCAACGATCGCCAAACTCGCTATGCCAAACTAATCCATAAAAGCGGGAGGCACTTAATGACAATAGTTAACGACATTTTAGACTTGACCCGGATGGAAACCGGGCAGCTAGAACTAATTCCCGAACCAGTCGAAATTACCGCAGCCTGCAACAGAGCCTTTGAACAAGCTAAACAACTCCAACAGCAAGAGGAAAAATCCCCATTAAAATCAGAGGAAACTACCGCCAACCAAGGAGTCGAATCCCCAGCAAAAACCGAATTTACACTCGAAATTGAACCGGGAATCAGCTATTTAATCGCTGACGAACTGCGGTTGCGACAAATGCTCGTAAACCTGCTATCCAACGCCCTCAAATTCACAGAAATTGGTGGCAAAATTGGCTTGAAAGTAGATGTTTGGGAAGGCTGGATTGCATTCACAGTTTGGGACACAGGCATCGGCATCCCCGCAGAGAAACAACACCTGATCTTTCAAAAATTTCAACAATTAGAAAGCCCCATGACTCGCCGATTTCAAGGAACCGGACTGGGACTGGTGCTAACTCAACGTTTAGCTAGGCTCCACGGTGGAGACGTTTCGTTTATTTCCTCAGAAGGTAAAGGCTCTCAATTTACCTT
>Ga0335395_10001755_pt1 | contig 13512 bp, 10 predicted proteins | sample MAT02_FD_205744 | JGI IMG/M metagenome (GOLD analysis project Ga0335395, IMG submission 205744) | Freshwater microbial communities from Lake Fryxell liftoff mats and glacier meltwater in Antarctica - MAT-02 (spades assembly) (version 2) ...
GTTAACTGGTGATCCCTGCAATAATCCATAATCGGGTCTAAAAAGGAAGATCCATATTTGACCAATTTCAAATTTCCGAAGCCTGAAATATTTCCTAGATCAGTTGTTGTGAGTGGAAGATAAGTTGCCATCTCAACCAGCGTCGCATCAGAAAAAACCATGAATGCGGGCACGTTTTCTTCTCGGGCCACTTGGGATCTTACGACTTTTAAAATGGCAAACAAATCTGAATTTACCTTTTCGCCACTTTGCGAATTTACCGATACTTCTTTTTTTTCGGTTACGGATTTTACCAGTTTTACCTGGAGCTCCCCCTTTAAAATCTGCATGCTGGTTTCGTTCAGTTGCAGCACCGGAAATTCACCTACACTTTGCTGCAAATATTCTAAGTGCAACATTTCTCTCACATATAATTTCCATTGATCCTTACTGATATCTTTCCCAATGCCATAGGTTTTTATGGACTGGTGTTCCGTTCTTGTCGTGCTGCTTCCTCGTAAAAAATCAATCACATAATTGATTCCAAATCTGCCATTCAAGCGACTGACGGCACTTAATAATTTCTGTGCTTCTACCGTTGCATCTGACTTTTCTTCTTCGCTTAAACACACATCGCAACTGCCACAATAAGGTGGTGCGGCTTCATCAAAATAGTTTAATAAATATTGGCGCCTGCACTGTCTTGTTGAACACAACGCTGCCATCTGGTCCAGCTTCCTCAGCATGATTTTCGATTGGGCTGCATTACCTTCTATCGTTGCAAAACTCTTTAGCTTAAAAACATCCGCAGCGCTGTAAAATAAGATCGCTTCACTATCCAATCCATCTCTGCCGGCACGCCCGGTTTCCTGGTAATATCCTTCAATATTTTTTGGCATATCTGCGTGCACTACAAAACGAACATTGCTTTTATTGATGCCCATTCCAAAGGCGATGGTAGCCACCATTATTTTTATTTCATCCCGTAAAAAAAGCTCCTGGTTGGCTTCCTTGACATTCTTCTCCAATCCTGCATGATAGGCTGCTGCTGCATAGCCTTCGTCTCTTAAATCTGCTGCCAGTTTTTCTGTAGAGTTTCTGCTGAGACAATAAATGATGCCGCTATCGTCTCTGTGTGCAGATAAATATTTAAATAACTGGGGTAGGTAATTTTTCTTTTGTTTGATGAAATAACTGATGTTGGGCCGGTTGAACGAGTTTTCAAAAACGGTATAATTGGTTACCTCCAGTTTTTGAATGATATCCTTTTTGGTAAGCTGATCGGCAGTGGCTGTTAATGCAATGATGGGTGTACTGGGGAACTGCTTTTTTAACTGTCCCAATACCAAATACTCCGGCCTGAAATCATGGCCCCAATGACTGATGCAATGTGCTTCATCTATTGCAAAAAGCGAAACGTTGATATCCTTTAGATAAGTCAACAACCCATTCTGTCCGAGTAGTCTTTCAGGCGCAACGTATAACAACTTTAACTGATTATTTTTTAACCGGTGAATGATCAACGATTGCTCGGAACCTGATTGCGATGAATTTAAAAATGCAGCGGGTACACCGTTTAGTTTAAGTGCATCTACCTGGTCTTTCATCAAAGCAATCAATGGAGAAACTACAATGGTTACGCCTTCAAAAACCAGTGCCGGTATTTGGTAGCACAACGATTTCCCACCGCCTGTTGGCATCAGCACTATGCTGTCATTTTTTGCCAGCACGTTCTCAATGATTTCCTGCTGATTGTGTCGGAAGTCGTTGTAGCCAAAATATTGTTGTAGTGCCTGGCGGATATCCATGATTACAGATAATTTTTAATTTATGTCGGGTAAAGTTAAAACAGTAATGTTGGTATGCTAATAAATGATTGGTTTGAGAGCAATTTTAAAGTTTTTACTAAAGGAGAAGTTAATAAATAAATATTATAGCAGAAAGAATAATTCCCCAACCGGTTGCTGAGGAGCCACCTCTTTGTAGCAAAAACATTTCAATATTTTATCCACTCCGGCTGAGTGACCTCTTTTCATTCACCATTATTAAAAAAAGGGCGTATTTACGGGACGCAACTTTTTATGAACATTATTTCTACAAAGAGGAAACTAATACGGAGTAGCTTTTTTATAGTACTCCAAAATTCCACCTTCGAGTACGATTGATGAATACACTTCGCTTCTTTGTTGCAAATTGCTGCAAAAGTACAAGTGAGTGACACAACGATGTTGAGCAAAGTTCTCCTGCTGGTTAAAAAAATTTTAAGCGAAATTCCGAAGTATTTCGGGAATGCTAAGAAATACAACCGCCTGTAAAGAAATGTATTTTCAGTTTTTGATTCTGACGAGCTAATTAGCTTTTTAATATCCGGTTATTTAGGTATCGTATTAACCTACGAAACTCAATACTGTATCAAATTTTATTATTTCCGAAACTAATTTTTTAAACTTCGTTTGGAAGTTTAAAAATCAGCGGCATATCTTTGTACTAGTTCTTTAATTATCACTTATTAAGAAAGGCAGAGGGTAATGGCCCGTTGAAGCCTTGGCAACCTATCCGGATTTTTTTAGGATAAGGTGCCAATTCCATCCCGATTATATCGGGAGAGATAAGTCAGATTCACAGCTCAAAATATCTATTCAAAATATTAAAAGCTCATCTGATTTATCGGGTGAGCTTTTTTGTTATACCCCATTTACTTCGGAGTATACGAACAGTTCAACTGGTAATAAGTTATTCCTGATGATGATTGCAGTATTTCATTTACAATTACATTAAACAATTCCTGCGGGAAGGAGGAACAAACATGAGCAACACAATACAACTTTTACACAGGATCCTGGTAAATCTCCGTAGAAGCAATGTTGTGTGATGGCCTGAAAAGACTGATTTTAGGAATGGAAGAAGTGGAAGATTAAACGCAGGTATTTGATATACCAGCATAATAAATAAGTCGAAAAAAAGAAATACTATCAATAAATCAACTATAATTATGGAACCTGGCAAACAACTGAACATTGGCCTTTTTGGCTTTGGTGTAGTAGGAAAAGGATTGTATGATGTACTGCACAATACGGCTACACTTCAATCGACCATCAAGAAAATTTGTATTAAAAACGCCGAAAAAAAAAGAAGCATTGGTGCCGAAAATTTCACCAATGATGGGGCTGTTTTATTGAATGATGAAGACATCAATGTGATTGTTGAATTGATTGATGACTCGGATGCGGCGTTTGAAATTGTGAAGACTGCTTTACAAAAAGGAAAGGCTGTGGTAAGTGCGAATAAAAAAATGATTGCAGAACATTTTGAAGAATTACTAGCCTTGCAACAGGAATACAAAATGCCTTTTTTATACGAGGCTTCCTGTTGTGCCAGTATGCCGCTGATACGCAACCTGGAAGAATATTATGATAATGATCTGTTGCAATCTTTACGTGGAATCATCAATGGGTCCACCAATTTTATTTTAACCAAAATATTTCAGGAGCAACTGGAATTTGATAAAGCGCTGCTGATGGCGCAGCAACTGGGTTTTGCAGAAAGCAACCCCAAGCTGGATGTCGGCGGATTTGATGCGGCCAATAAACTCAGTATTTTACTGGCGCACTCCTTTGGCGTAATTGCCACTACCCAACAGTTCATTTTTAATGGCATTGAAAATATCTCATTACCCGATGCCATTGTTGCCAAAGAAAAAAGGTTTAGCATTAAGCTGGTGGCCAATGCACAAAAATTAAAGAACGGTAAACTCGCGGCTTTTGTACTGCCACAGTTTGTAACCGAAGCGGATGACCTCTACCATGTTCAAAACGAATTCAATGCAGTAACTACCGAAAGCACTTTTGCTGATAAACATTTCTTTAAAGGAAAGGGCGCCGGTGCTTTTCCTACTGCCTCTGCGGTGTTGAGTGATATCTCTGCTTTGCGATACAATTATAAATACGAATACAAGAAGATTTATCATGAAACGGATACCGAATTGACCAATGATTTTTATTTAAAAGTATTTGTAAGCGTGGATGATTTTGCTAAAATAAACAAGGATGATTTTGAGTGGATTGAAGAATGGCACAACGGACTTCAATACAGTTGGCTGATAGCCATCATACATGCAGAAAAACTGATTCGAAGCAATTGGTGGAGAGAAGCAGGTGTATCCTTAATTGTGTATCCTGATGCGATTGTAGATAATGTTGATTATAAAAATATCAGCAAGAGAAGTTTGCAGTTGGCGGGTGTAGTGTAAACAAACGCATATAAAAAGCCTGCATGCAATAACTGTATTTTCAGCATTGCATGCAGATTTTTAATAACGCTTTTTATTGGGAAATGTAATTTTGTAAATGTGAAATCGTTTCTTTTTGAGAAGCTATAATTGCAGTTACCACATCGGTAATAGAGATAACGCCGGATACTTTTTCACCACTCATTACCGGTAAATGGCGGATGTGTTTTTCACTCATCAGCTCCATACATTTTTCAATACTATCATCGGGTGAAACTGAGATTACCTTCTCGGTCATAATTTCCTTAACGAACGTATCATTAGAGGATTTACCTTTCAATACAATCTTTCGGGCATAGTCCCTTTCGGAAAATATCCCTAATAATTGACCTTCTTCAATTACCAGCAAGGCTCCGACGTTTTTTTCGCCCATCGCCTTTAACGCATCCAATACAGTAAGGCCACTTGTGATGGAATACACATCACTACCTTTAGATTTTAAAATGTCTGAAACTTTCATACTCAATTGTTTTAAATCGTTAATCAAACAAATTTGTATAACCGCATGTAGGTTTGGCTACAAATTGTTTGAACATGAAGATACTAAAGTGAACTTATAAAATAAAAATGATTTTATTCAGCTAGCATGATAGCTACTTCATTTTATAAATAGATGAAGCGCTTAAATAAAATCGCAAGACTTATAAACGATCCCGTAACAATTTAATAACAGACGAATTCCTTCTTTTATCTCACACAGCATGTTGCAATACCTGAAACACAATACCCTACAAAACTGCCCTAACCAATGCAAGATCATCTTAGGAAGGATATTCCAGCGAGTTGTGACTGATGCCATACATACAGCGGATGAAGATCATTCCATAATCGCAGGCGTAAGACAAGGATAGCGCATCCTGAAAAAGTCCGATCATTACTTTAGGCGCTTCCAACACGGGCAGCGATACATTCCTCATGAATGATGCCCTTGATTTAATCGGTGTAAGACCTTGGTCCGCTATTGGTGTCTTCTGTTATCTGGTGCTGTGTAAAGAATAAAAAGAAGTATCGATTTGTGATCCGATAGCTATCGGATGGTGGATTATCAATGGTAAAATATTCACCATTCACCTTTGACAATTCACACTTAACTTAACACTAGCAGGTTAAAGAATGTTTTTGGGTGACAGATGCAAAAAGAGAATGCAGCCCAAGGCATTTCATAACCAGGCTATGTAAACATTGCTTTGCGCTGCATTGAAATGATATTTAGCAACAACTGTTGCGAAGTAGATTTAGTCTACAAATTATTTTGCAGACTGTTCCATGGTCCGCCGTTGTGAACTACCTCATAGCCACTTGCTTTTAGCAAACTTTTTGCAGAGGCACTTCTCATTCCAGAGGCACAGCAGGTGATAATTGGTTTACTTTTATTTTTTAGCTTGTTAAAATTATTGCGCAATTGATCTACCGGAATATTAACAGCACCCTTGATATGGCCGCCATCATATTCGCCTTTGCTGCGAACATCCAAAATAATGGCACCGTCTTTTACCAATTTTGCGTAATCGATTGTTGGTCCAAACCCAAATAGGTTTTTTAATGCGTTGATCATATCTGTAATGTATTAGTTTTTAAATTTCCTAAAGCACAAATTTACAACCACATAAAAGCCTGCTGCGTTACAAATGTTACAAAAGAAAATCGTTAGCCTTTATTAAAAAGCTGCTCCTCCATTGCTATAAAATCGGCATTGAGCAAAGTTGTGAAGGGACCTGCTTTGCCATTTCCAATTATGACCTTATCAATCTGGTAAACGGGTAATAGTCTTTTGGTGGTACTGGTCATGAATACTTCAGCCGCAGTTTTTATTTCTTCGAGGGAAACGGCCCTTACTTCAACCATATATTTTTTTGCAGCCAGTTGTAATAAGTGTTTACGGGTGATACCGTGTAGTACATTTTCAGCAGGCGTTACGAGCTTTCCATCATGGGTTATCAAAAATACATTCGACCTGGGAAATTCAGAAACGATTCCGTTTTTATAGTACAATACATCCGCCGCCTGCTGCTCTTTTACTTTTTGCTGCAGCCAGACACCCATTAAGTAATTGATTGATTTTATGCCAGGTAATTCCCGCTGGTGTTCATGCGTAATTACTTTAATTCCCGACACAAATTGATCGGGTGATTGCTTTTGTAATTTCTGTTGCAGCATTATTAAATTAGGTGCTAAAGCCGGTTCATAACCATCCAATGAATAGCCGCCGGTAAGGATCATTTTTATGCCGGATGATGGTTCATTATTTCTTTTAATCAATTCATAAATGATATCCGTAAGTTCTTGTCTGTTGTGCGTGGGCTGCAACCGTAGCGCTGCGGCCGAATTAAAAAACCGATCAAGATAATCTTCTAAAAAAAGTGGCACATAATTCCGGGTACGAAAAAAATCAAAAATGCCATAGCCCCGCTGGATAGCAAGATCGCTTACCTGTAGCGTGGCATTTTCTTCTGCTATAAATTGATGGTTGATGTATGCTAACATAAGTTGATGGCTGGGCGATCAGTGAATGATAATAACCCTGCAAACAAATTTAGGTAATTCAAAACTTCGGCGGTGTTCTATGGGTGCAAAAGAAAGCACAAGGAGGATTTGCTGCTTATGTTTTTATACAAAAGGAAAAGAGCTATGATAATTTTAGTTACCAATTCTTTTAGCTACGCCTCGTTTGCCAAAGCAAATGAATTTCGCAAAAGCATCTATCCTTTCATTTCATCCTTAACCCGCTTTACAACGGCATCCCCAAACACACAAAGACCTGAATTGAAAATTACCAAAGCCAACGTTCCGTACCAAAACCAAGACTGCCCATTGGATTTATTTACACCAGCATCTATTGCCATTGACAATCCTGCCCCTGCTAATACCAGGCCGATTGGAGCCTGCCATAGCCAACTTTTTATTTTTAATTTCATCATTTTAAAATCAAGGATTTATTTTAACAACTTGTTTTGTGTGTGATTGAATGTTTGCTAAACTGTCTGGTAAAGTTTTAGGTTGAGGTTTAGATGTAGGGAAAAGAAAAAATGTTTAATGGATTCAATTGGCTGCAAACTTTCGCATATTTTTGAGTTGGCATCAACTGACCGGGAACTTACTACAAAATTTTATATGTTCAAATTGATCATTTCTACTCTTTTGGTAATACTTCTTTTCTCATGCAAATCTAAAACTGTATACGTAAAAGCAAAAGGAATAATCGGGGAGTATATTTATAGCGATAGTTTAATTACTATTTACAGAAATGTTGAATGTCATGAGGAAAAATTAAGTATATTTTATGAAATCAATCGAAAAAGACAGTTTCCATTTAAAGAACTATCTATTAAAAATATTTCGAACTCAATTATTGGAATAGATAACACTCCGGTACTAATTTATAACGATCCATGTTTGAACAATTCTAATAGGGTCAAAACCTTTAAAGAAATACCAAAAGGTCTAAAAAGTTTGCAAACCTGCGGGTCATATGTGATACTTTATTTATATGGGCAACAGAAAATTAAAAAGAAAGACCCATTGATAATAACGACTGATTTAGTTTTTAAATATGGACTCATTACCATTAATTCTAAACTTACAGACACTTTACACGCAGAAGAATATGATGATTCATTTCTATAAAAATTTATAATGCACCTAACAAAAAAGTTGCAGGGAAATGCAGAAAGAAATTGTCATTACGCAGCTTTTGGTACTTCACGTGTAAATCTGAATGATGCGAGGTATTTCGCAAGCCGTTGTTACTGCTCTCAACAATACAACATCCTTTACCAACTTAACCTTTGAAAGGGTTAACAAATTTAAAACCATGAATACCAATTAATTGAAATCTAGCCTAAGAACATTTTACCGCTTCCCAAAGTTTGCAAATGCCTGTCGTTCTAGGATTCCAACGCCGCTATTCGGCTGTGTTATAACAAATGCATCAGGCTTCCGGTAATTATTGCTTTGTATTTATCCGGCTTTAACAGGTGCTTCCACGCCAAAACGGATGCTGTTTAAATATGGATGACATTGACGGCATTTCATTCTTATAATCCCGCGAAGGGATTTATGCAACCTACGATTTTTTTCAAATCACCACCTTTGGTTGTCGGTAAGAACAACAACAGGACCGCAAAGAAATACAATAAAAGATTATTTCAATTTATTAGTTTTAAAAAGCATATCCAAAGCTTATTTGTACCTGCGGAAGTATTCCAGATTGTTTATCAGTATTATTATACTGCATTCCCGCGTTGAAGTTGGAAATTTTATTGGTGGAATTATAATAAGCCATGCCACCGCTTGCTTCAAAAGAAAAACCACTTTTAAAAACCCAATTATGCCCAAATACAAAGCCTGCGCTAAACTGGGCGATATTATTAGAATATTTTGAAGTAAAAACTTGTGGAGGATTACCATAACTGTACGAACTTTCGTCTTTCAAAAAACCAATTTTTGCGATGGGAGAAATAAATAACCCATTAATACCTGTTCTATTTTTAGAGATATACTTACGATACGCAATATTAAAACCCACCCCGTTTATTTTATCATTGTCGGAAGATCTGAACCTTGGTAAAAACCCTATTTGCAGGGATTCATTTTTTCCTACTTTTTTTTCCCAGCTTATCGAAAATGGAAATTCATCTGTATCAAAAAAAGTATTTACACCGAGCTTTAGTATTTGAGTGTGATTATTAGACTGACGGTTAGATGATTGAGCAAAAGAAGTAAAAGAAATGATTAAAAATGCAGCAATTAAGGTTTGTACTTTTTTCATAAATTAGTTTTTTAAGTAAATATAGGTTTGGATACTACTATACGGCTATTTTAAATGGTGATATCATTATACAATTACTGGATTGCAAGGTAAGCATAATGCGTAGGTTAAAAAATTGGCATTAAAAAAAGATTATGAACGTGCAATTCTCTTTCGTTCTTAAATACAAGTTACACCTCATCCAAATTGCACGTAAAGCTCAGGCGCAAAGCTTTAGCCTTGATTCTCACGATACTAATACCTGTAATATTATTTCGTTACAATTCTTTTAATATATTATTCCCTAAGTTAAGCCTCCTATTGCCAGCAACCAGCACCTGATGCCAGTTAGGATGCAAATAGTAAGACAATGACAACTAATATTTTATAGGAAGGCTTTACTTACAGTATAAACGACAAAATGAAATTAAATCTTAGTTATTTAAAGTACAAGTCCCGATAAAAAACCGGGATGCCGATGTTACACTTTAATCGGCAAGCTAAGCAACTATACTACTATGAACTTGAACCGCCCGGACAAAAAATATTCTGGTGATCATGCACTTTTTAGCCAATATCGTTTACCCAGGGTCTGCTAATCAGCTTAGCCCCTCCAAAATTCCTGGTTTTTCCAGGCTAAATTAATACTATCAAATGAGCCGTTGACTTAGCTTTCCTTTCCATTCTTTGTTGTGGGTAGTTTATTAAATATATTCCTGTTCGTTCTGACGAGGCTTAGCTCCAAAGCTGTCGAAGCGATCCCTGAATGGTTTATAAAGACGGCCAGGCGCTTTTCTTCAGCAGTCCATTTTTACCTTAGCCAGTTCGAAATTTCCTTCTGTTGGAGTTTGAAATCGGTGGGGAAAGTGATGCCCTTTGGAATAGGCTTTGCATTTCATTAGCAGCAAACCATTCTATTCCATTTCAGCCAAACCTCAGTTCGCTTTGTAGCAACATCACAGTACGACATCCCTCTTGTAGAAAAAATAATTGCTGATCAGTTTTGTTTTGATGTAATAATAGGCTAAACTTTTTATGTAAATTTGGCAAATTTCGTCAATAAAATAGTCTCATTTTCACAAAAAAATGATCAGAAAGCTTTAGCAACTCTGCCTGTCAGTAAGTAATCTTCTCTTACATTTTGTCTTAAAAATCTTGAGTTGTGTAAAATAGTAAGCTAAAAAGCATTTTTATCGCCTTTAAAAAAGGTAATATAAAAGGTCAAAAATATAATTCTTAAATCCAACCAAAGGCTCCAGTTTTCAAGGTACCAAATATCGTGTTCAACTCTTTTTCTTAAATGTTCATGTTCTTTTATTTCGCCTCTAAAACCATTTACCTGAGCCCAACCTGTAACCCCTGGTTTTACAAAATGTCGTATCATGTATTCATCCAATATCCTCGAATAATCTTCTGTATGTTTTAACATGTGAGGTCTTGGACCTACAACTGACATATCTCCCAGCAATACGTTAAAAAACTGGGGTAATTCGTCAAGACTCGACTTCCTGAGAAATTTACCCAATTTTGTAAAGCGATCATCATCACGGGTAACCTGTTTCAAGTTGGCATCCTTATTAACTTTTAAGGTTCGGAATTTGAAACAATTAAATTGCTTATTATCCTTTCCGGACCTGGGCTGTACAAAAAATACCGGACCTTTAGAATTTAATTTTATCAGGACAGCTAATATTGGTAGTAACCACGATAATAATAAAACAATAACAGATAAGCTAAACACTATATCAAACAATCGCTTTTTAGAACTCGCTAAAATATCCTCTAAAGGTTCAGTTCTAAAAGATAAAATTGGAATACTTTCAATAATATCAACATGTATATTTCTGTTAACAAACATTCTGAAATCCGGTACAAACTTAAACCGTATCATATTTTTCTCAGCAGTTTGTGCAAGCTCATAAACGAATGAGTGTTTTTCAGGAGAAATAGTGGAGTAAATCTCCTTTATGTTATTTTTCACCGCATAGGAAACACACTCATTCCGTTTGCCTAGAATGGGATAAACAGACAATTCATCCACATTATTGTAGTCTTCAAAATAACCTTCGATTGAGATAGATTTACTGTTCTCCGAAAAATAATTAACCAGTTGCTTTGAAAGATCGTTGTAACCTAGTAACACAATCTTCTTGTTAAATCTTTCTTGCTTTCCAAAATAGGCAACTCCCCATACAAATAAGATTCTTGTTAAAAGCAGTGATGTACCAAAACCAATAAAACTCAGCAGGATGAATAGACGACTGTAATCAAATTTGTAAAAAAACAGAAAAAGCAATTGAAGGGTAATATAAAAAGCAAATGCTCGAAATGTAAGTTTTGCGAACCCTTCAAAATTAAAAAACTGGTCATTAATATATAGGCCACTAAAATATGCAGCAACCAACCAGGCTAAATTGCAAACTACAAATAATATAGTATAGTTTTCAGAAAAAAAACCATGAAGACGACTTAGGACAAATACCAAAGTCAAGTGGATAATGTTGATGGCCAAGAAGTCTACAAGCGCAAAAAAAAACCTGAAAAGGTTGGTATATGTTTTATTCATTTCAATTAAAATGTTGAATCAAATATCATTTTTGTATTGCCATACCCTCTCTTTTTCTGGCAAACATATGAAGTAAAATTATTTTATAGCAGCTTGAAAAATCAAAAATAATCTATTATATTAAACCGATAAAATGCAAACGGTTTTGGGAAGGTGTTAGTATTCACATGGTGTAAATATTCAAGAAAATAGTGATAATTTAATCCCGAAAGGTCAATGAACAATGGGCAAGAGTTAAAATTTGTCCTTCATTACACAGAACCTTTATTTCAGTCTTTACCTAGCATTAACTTAAAGACCACTTTTTATAAATACCTAGCGTCTCTACTTGCAGTTACTATGGCAGCCTCGCCAACAGCTAGTTCAGCATCAAGCTTTCAAGATGTTAAGAGGTCTACAAAATTGGCTCTTTGTATTATCTGGTAAACAACGGCCATATTCAAAGGATTACCTGCTTGAATATTTCGCATACGATCCAAACTATGTTGAAAAAGTTATAAAGTTGTTTACTAAATCTTATTTGCTGATCTGTATTTAAACAATAGAATAGTAAGTAGCAAAACTGCAAAATAACCTAAAGTCTTGTTATTTGGTATAAGCGGACTTTTTTACAATCAAAGGTTAATCATTTCATTACTTTGTGCCTCTGAGTAAAACAGGATTCCCAGATAAGATCAACATTTTTCCTGTTCAGCTTAACGAATAAAATACGGTCAGATTGTATTGACGAAGAATTTGGAAGTAGAACGATGGCCTCCTAAAACAAAAATACCAAAAACTATATCTCTTGATAGCCAAATATAGCTGTTCTATTATTCGCAGACGGTTTAAGATTAGACTGTATTATATTTCCCCCTACAAGAAAAAAATTAAAACGTATAGGTATAATTCTCATTCATAGTATAAGATTGAAAAGCTGATCTGAAAACTTCTACTTTTGAACTTTCAATTTCCGCAAGAATAGTGTATCCTAGAGATGCCAAAATAATTTTCACAATATTATTTTTTACAGAGATAATAGGAGTCTTATGTGCCACTCCCTGTTCGCCAACGGTTCTTGACATCCCGTTAAATGTAAATGGTATTTTTTGAAGTTTTACGTTTGTATATTCATTTAAAAATCCCCTCATTATCTCAATCTCCTCAGACTGGATAATTGCCGGCTTTCCCAGCCAGTAGACGACATTTATAATGTGATCATTTTTGCAAAGCGTTGGAATTTGGTATTCGGTTGTATAAATGAATACTAAAGAATTAAATAATGGCTCTAAAAGCAATTTTCTTTGACTTACCTCAATACGTTTAAGCGGACAATAGTTGTCTATATTTTTACGAGTAAGCATATTAGAAACCTTTTTTTCACATCCGGGCTTTGTTGATAATGCGTACCAAAGTTTTGCAGAATTAATCATAATTTAATCGTTTAAGATAATTTAATTTCCTCTATTGATATTTAAAATGCAATTCCATCTTAAATAATTATTATTTGAAATCAAGTCAAATAATAAAATTTAAAACAACCACTAAATAGCGTCATTAGCAAAAGGAAAAAATAATCAATCAGTTAATTAGAGGTATTTCTTAAAGGATAATTAGACAGTTGGTTTCTGGTCTAAGATAATGGTACCAAGTAGGTAAAAGTGAAAAAATCTTTGGGATCTTTTAAACCATTAGTACTGTTGAGAAAACAAATATAGAATTGTTATTGAGAAAAACAAAATAATAAACGGTTGATTAAATTTTTCTGCAAAATAAAAAAAAACTTACTGTAAATAACTCGTTGCGAAAACACCGGACAAACAAAAAACAAAGAATCGGCTGTTTAGCAAAAAATATTCTTTCTTGGTAGTGTTATGAAGAATTCAATTTTTCAACTTATTTACATTTGTTTGGTGCAAATGCAACGTTTGAAAACATGATTAAATTGAAAAC
>Ga0335395_10001756_pt1 | contig 13508 bp, 10 predicted proteins | sample MAT02_FD_205744 | JGI IMG/M metagenome (GOLD analysis project Ga0335395, IMG submission 205744) | Freshwater microbial communities from Lake Fryxell liftoff mats and glacier meltwater in Antarctica - MAT-02 (spades assembly) (version 2) ...
TCAGGCCTGGGGGCCCTTGCCGCTGCCGAGGCCGGCGCCGACCAGACGGGCCGGGTCGATGCCGACCGAGCGCAGGGCCTCGGCCCACATCGACTCGGGATCGGTCGCCCACACCCAAGTGGGTGTGACACCCTGCCCCTCGCTGCCGTCCGGGCGCAGCGGGACGGCCATCCAACTGCCCGAGGCCATCTCGGCCTCGAGCTGCCCTGCGCCCCAGCCGGCGTAACCGAGGAAGGCCTGGGCCTCGCTGCCGTGGGCGCCGAGGCGTGGGTGCTCGACGTCGGCGGCGGCCTTCACGGCGTCGAGGGAGGTCGTCAGGAACAGCTCGGGCGTCAGGGCGTCGGCGAGCGGATCCCACTCCGGGCGGTCGTGCAAGATGAAGCCGCGGGACGGCTCGACGGGGCCGCCGAGCCGGATCTGGCGGTCCTCGGGGCCGACCCACTCGAGGCCGATCGCGCTGGCCATCTCGGCGATCCCGGTCGGCAGCGGATGGTTGAGGATCAGGCCGAACGCGCCCTTGTGCGAGTGGTCGACCATCAGGACCACCGAGCGCACGAAGTTCGGGTCGCGCAGTTGCGGCACGGCGCACAGCAGGTGCTGCGCGAGGCTCGAGGCGCGGACCCTTACGCGGCGGACCGGCTCGTCGTCGGGACCCTCGGGGGTGTCGGCTTCGGGCTCGTCGGACATCGTCTCGGGGGTGAGGGCCAGGCCCTGAAGAATGGCTCAGGCCCCGAAGGGCCGTGAGACGATCAGAAGAGTGCCAGAGGTCGGACTCGAACCGACACGAGTGATTAGCTCAACGGATTTTGAGTCCGCCGCGTCTACCGATTTCGCCACTCTGGCGAGCGGGCAGGCGGGTTTAGCATGGGGCCGACCGGCGTCGCAAGGGCGCCGGGCCTGGCCGGCGCGACTCGGGTTTTCACGGCGCGTCGACCAGGCGCACGAGCACATCGCCTTGCGGGGCGTCGGCCCACACCTTGACGCTGGCGCCGCCGACCTCGCGGTTGAACCTGCGGCTCGTCACGGTGGAGATGGTGCCGGTGTGTACGCGGATCTCGCGGCCCGCGAGGCGCAGGTCGAGGTCGGCGTCGGATCGCAGGACGACCTCGATGCTCCCGCCCTTCGCGTAGACGACCAGGTCATTGCCCCCGGGGCCGCTCTGGGAGACCAGGGCGTTGCCGCGCCCGGTCGAGACGTCGAGGTTGCCGGGCGAACGGATCTCGAGGTCACCCTCGCCGGTGCGGACCGCGATGCCGCCGGCGCCGCCGTCGATCTCGACGTGACCGACGCCGACGTCGACGCTGATGTTGCCGTCCATCGCGAACACGTAGACGTCGCCGAGCGTGGTCTCGAGGACGAGGTCGTGGTCAGGAGGCAGGCGGATCTCGTCGGCCTCGAAGTCGACCTGGCCCTGCAACTTGAGCGGCACGACCGCGAGCAGCCTGCCGACCCGCAGGTCGGTGTCCCACACGATCTCGGGGCCGAGGGCCTGTTCACGCGCGACCTTCGAGCTGCCGCCGATCGATCGCCACGCGCCCGCCAGCTCGAGGCCGACGGCCATCTCGTCGCCGAGGATCGTCAGCGGGGTCGCGCCGAGGTCGATCTGCACCGCGTCGATGTCGGTCAGCGGGTACGTGGCCTCGACCTCGGCCTCGCCGCGAAAGCCGAACACGCAGCCGGCCAGCGCGACGGCGCCTGCGAGGGCGAGGATGGAGCGGATGGGACGGCTGGGACGGCTGGCACGGCTGGCACGCATCAGAAATACACTCCCACGCCGGTGCCGAGCTCGAGGGTGATCGCGTTGCGGGCGACGGCCCGATCGTCGGATCCGTTGTAGAAGCGCGGTCCGGCCAGCGGGGCGCTGATCCGCGGGGTGAGGTTGAGTGACCAGCGGTGCAGGATGAAGAAGCGGGCGTCGAGCTGGCCGTAAGGGATCGCGGCGAAGCTGCCGTCGCTGCCCGGCAAGGGCGACCCGGCGGCGAGCCGCGGCGGATCCGTGCGGCCGAAGCTGCCCTGTAGGATCACGCCAGCCGCGGCGCCGAGCCACACGCGGCCGCGGTCGTAGAAGCGGTAATGCAGGCGCACGCCGCCCTGCAGCGTGGTGCGCTGGAAGCCGTGGCCCTGCTTGATGCTCATGTCGGCGACGCCGACGCTCAGGCGCCGCGCGACCTGGCCGAGCACGCTCATGTTCCAGTCGGGGAAGAAGCCGGCGGCCGGATCGCCGGCGCGCAGGCCGACGGTCGCCATGCGCGTGACCTCGAAGGCGACGCGGTGGCGGGTGTGGGGCTGCGGCGCGCGCATGCCAGCCGCGGTCGCGTGGGCCTCCATGATCTGCGCCGCGTAGAGCATCTGCAGGCCGCCGCTGAGCAGGCCGTAGCCGGCGGCGCTGATGACCTCGGTGCCGAAGCTGTCGCTGCCGAGGCCGCGGCCGGAGACGTCAGTGCGACCGGAGGCGCCGCGCAGGACCGCGGCGCCGACGGCGAGCGCGACGGTGCCGAACAGGATGCCGACGCCCTTGCCCGGCTGACCGTTGATCATCTGGCCGAGGCCCGGCAGCACGGCCGAGAGCGTCGGCGAGACGACCTGCTTCCAGCGCGGAGGCTTGGGCGCGGCAGGGCTCTCGCGGACCGGCGCCGGACCCTCGCCAGCGCTGCCGCGCGCGCCGGCCTCGGTGAGCTCGAAGCGCGCGGTCCGACCCGGCTCGACCGACAGCGTGATGCGACCGCCGCGGGTGGTGTCGTCGATGAAGTACTCGCCCGGCGGGAGGTCGAGCTGCATGCGGCTGCCAGGTTGCAACTGCACGCTGGCGACCGACTCGCCGCTGCGGGTCCGCACGCTGACCGGGCCGCCCTCGGGGCGCGTGCTGACCAGCTCGAGACGGCCTTGCGCGACGGGCCCAGCGGCGGCCGGTGCGACGACCGGAGCGGGTGCGGCCGGTGCGGTCGAAGTCGAGGTCGCGGTCGGTGCGAGCGAAGTCGTGGTCGCGGTGGGTGTCGCGGCTGGCTGGGTGGCGGGCGCGGGCCCTGTTGTACTGACAACGGGCGTGTCCGCGTTGCCGGCGCTCACGGGGGTCGTGGCGGGAGCTGCGGGGGAGCCGACGCTCGCAGGAGGCGGAGCGGCCAGCGCGGCGACCAGGAGACAGCGCAGCACCCGGCGGTTATAGGCGGGGTCCGGGTCCGGCGTCCAGGGGCGAGCGTTCAGATCGTGGGGAGGTCGGGATCGAGTTCCCAGGATCCCAGGCGCCCGGGGGCCCGCACGCCGCGTCCGAGGACCGCGAGGAAGGGCTCCAGGGCCAGCGCCTTGCCGCCCATGCCGGCGAGGTGGGCCGAGGCGACCTGGCAGTCGACGAGCTGGAATTGCCAGCGGATGAGCTGCTGGACCAGCGCGACGAAGCCCTGACGGGAGGCGCCGGACTCGCGACTAAACATGCTCTCGCCGAAGAACACCGCCCCGATCGCCAGGCCGTAGAGGCCGCCGACGAGGGCCTCGCCGTCCCATACCTCGACGCTGTGGGCCGCGCCGAGCGCGTGCAGGGCGGTGAAGACGGTGATGATGCCGGGGGTGATCCAGCCCCGGTCCTGTCCGGGTCGATGCTGGGTGGCGCAGGCGCCGAGCACCGCGGCGAAGTCACGGTCGAGGGTGACCCGCAGCGGTCGCCGCCGCGCCTGCTTGCGCAGGGTCCGGGGCACGTGGAGGTCGTCCGGGAGCTGCACGACCATACGCGGCGCGGGGCACCACCAGGTCAATGGTTCGTCGGCGCTGTTCCAGGGGAAGATGCCGCGGCTGTAGGCCAGCAGCACCCGGGCCGGCTCGAGGCCGCCGCCGAGCGCGAGCAGGCCCTCGGCCTCGGCGCGGCGTGGATCCGGGAACACCGGCAGATCCTCGGGCAGCAGGAACACGGGCATGCGCGGCGCGAGCGTAACAAATGCGTGGCGGGCCGGCGCGCGCACCGGAGTGGTGCCGAACTTCTGGATCGTGCACGCGGTGTTGGAGCAGCCGCACCGCTCGTGGGTGTCTTCGGCGGGGCGTGGAGATCTGGGCGGAGGGGGGCCAGCGGCGGCCCCCTCCGCCCAGGTCTCACTCGCCCCGCGCTCTCCCGCGAGCGGCCGACGCGACACGGCGCGCGTGCGTGCAGAACGCAAGCGGCCCCGCTGCGTCGCGAGACGCAGCGGGGCCGCTTCAATTCACGGGCAACGGGCCAGGGCCCGCGGGATCAGAAGCCCTCGCACACGGACACGGTGCCGTCGAAGGCCTTGGTCGTGCAGGCGCTGGCGTCGGAGCAGCCGCAAAAGCCGTCCTTGGTGCACACGTCCGCGTTGGGGGCGCCCTCGCAGTCGGCATCGACGCCGCAGCCGCAGGTGCCGTCCTTGCACGTCGCAAAGCCGGCGACGCCGGAGTTCTTGCAGTCGTCGTCGCTGGTGCACTCGCAGTTGCCGGTGCCGGCGTTGCACTGCGGGTGACCGGCCGCCATGGCGCACGAGAGGTTGTCCTCGCACGGGTTGCGGCAGGCCATGTCCTCGCAGACGAAGTCGGTGTTGGCGCAGACGGTGAGGTCCATGCCGCCCTCGATCGCCGGGATCTGGATCTCCTTCTGCATGAAGGTCTCGCACATGACGAACTCCGAGGGGACGGTCGCGCAACGACCCGCACCGCCGCCGATGTCGACGCAGGCCTGCCCGGGGCACTCGGCCTGGGTCGCGCAGGTGGTCACCCAGCCGCTGAACGTGGCGCGGCAGGCGTTGTCGTCGGCGCAGCCACTCGGCGCATCGCCGGCGCAGCGGCCCTCCTTACAGGTCAAGCCCGACGGCATGCCCATGAACGTGCAGTCCTCGTCGGCCGTGCACTGCTCCTGGCAAAAGCTGCCGCTGGGACCGGAGGTCGGGTCCTCGGTCGGGTCGGAGGTCATGCCCGTGGTCGGGGTCGTGGTCTGCTCGTCGGACGTGGTGCCGACGGAGGCCTCGGTCATCGTGGCGCCGCCGGTTTCGGTGGCGGTGGCGGTGGCGGTGGCGGTGGCCGGGGTCGTGGCGGTGGTGGTGGCCGGGGTCGTGGCCGTCGTCGTGCCGGTGGAATCGTCGGTGGTGCCCTTGTCGTCGCCGCACGCGGAGGTGAACACAAGCGCGCAGGCAAGCGAGAGGTTACGGAAAGACAGGGTGTGCATGGCGACGGGATGCCGGTTACGCGGCGCCGTGTCCACGGTAAAGGCCGCGCCTGGTCCTTCGCAGACCCCGGGGATCCCCATCGGGGACCACACGAGGCGTGCGGGTTGCGATGGCGCACGATCCGGGGCGAGTTGGCGGCGTGTATGCGCAGTGGACGCGCGTCGCGGTTACACGCGGCGGTCGAAGATGGCGCGGACGCAGGCGATCAACGAGTGACGGAAAAGCCGAGTTCGTCGAGGTCGCTGTCGCCGAGCTCGACCTGCGCAGGCGCGGAGCACTCGAGCGTCGGGTCTCAGCGCCGGGCGACGACCGCGGGCAAGAGGCCGTAGGCGCGGGTGGCGTACTCCTCGAGCATGCGCTGCGTGTTGAAATACGAGGCGGCCAGCGCGATGCAGTCACGCATCATCTCGCCCCAGCGCTGGGGGTTGCTGAGGTACATCGGCAGGATCTCCTCGTCGAGGGCGCGATAGATGCGGTCGGCGTCCTGCTGGTCGGCGGCGTGGTCGTTGCTGTGGGCGGCCTCGATGACCCAGCCGGTGTGGCCCTGGATGTAGCCCTCGCACCACCAGCCGTCGCGCACGCTGAAGTTGGGCACGCCGTTGTGGGCGGCCTTCATGCCGCTGGTGCCGGAGGCCTCGAGCGGGGGCATGGGCGTGTTGAGCCAGAGGTCGACGCCGGCGACGATGCGACCGGCGACGCGCATGTCGTAGCCGGGCACGAAGACCATGCGCACGTAGGGCGCGAGGGCCTCCTGCTGGCGGTGCACGGCCTCGATCATGCGCTTGCCCTCGAGGTCGCGGGGGTGGGCCTTGCCGGAGAACACGATCTGCAGCGAGCCCCAGCGGCGGGCGATCTCTCGCAGGCGGGGGACGTCGCGCAGCAGCAGCATGAGGCGCTTGTAGCTGGTGACGCGGCGGGCGAAGCCGATCGTGAAGCGGTCGACCTCGAAGCGGTGGTCGCCGAGCGCGTTGATGTCGTCGATGAGGGTCTGCTTGGCGGCGCGGTGGGCCGCGACGATCTCGGCGATCGGGATGCGCTGCGCGGCCCGCAGCGCGCTGCCGTGGCGGCGCCAGGCCGGCACGTGGCGGTCGAGCACGGCCTGCATCGGCGGGGCGGTCCAGGTCGCCGAGTGCACGCCGTTGGTGACCGCGTGGATCTCGTGGCCGGGGAACATGCCGCGCGAGACCTCGGCGTGGCGCACCGATACGCCGTTGACGAAACCACTGAGCTCGAGGCCGAGGATGCTCATGTTGAGCTCCGAGGTCAGCAGGCGCGGGATCCCGGCGACGCGGGCGACGGACTCGAGACCGAACACCTCCTCGGCGAGGGCCCGCGGGAAGCGGTCGTGGCCGGCGGGGATCGGCGTGTGCGTGGTGAACACGCAGGTCGCCCGGACCTCGGCCACGCAGCCCTCGAGCGTGGGGTTCTCGCTGCGCTCCCAGACCTCCTTGAGCAGGTCGATCGCCAGCAGCGAGGAGTGGCCCTCGTTCATGTGGTAGCGCGTCGGCGTGAGGCCGAGGACCTTGAGCATTTGGCGGCCGCCGATGCCGAGCACGGCCTCCTGGGTCAGGCGGTAGTGCTCATCGAAGCCGTACAGGTGGTCGGTGATCCGGCGGTCGTCGGCGTCGTTGCCCTCGAGATCGGTGTCGAGGAGGTAGACGGGCACGTGGTGGCCGTCGCAGCCGGTGACACGGAACCGCCAGACGCCGATCCGCAGGTCGCGGCCCTGGATGTGGATCATGACCTCTTCGCGCAGGCGCTCGAGGTGCAGCTCGGGGGCCCACACGACATCCGTTTCGGACTGCGTGCCCGCGGCGTCGATGACCTGGCGGAAGTAGCCCTTGCGGTACAGCAGGGTGACGGCGACCATCGGCAGGCCCATGTCGGCGCCGCTGCGCAGGGTGTCGCCGGCGAGCACGCCGAGCCCCCCGGAGTAGGTCGGGATCTCGCTCGCAAGCGCGATCTCCATGGAGAAGTAGGCGATCAGGTCCTTCGCAGCAGCCGTCATCAGCGCGGGATGATGCGACGCGCTCGCCTTGGCGGTCAAGGTGAACGAGCGCGTCAGCCGGGCCGACGGCGGCGAATGACGAGCAGCGTCGGCGCCAGCAGGAGCAGCGCCCTGCCCGGCCCCGGCGTGTTGCGGCACGCACAACTGGCCTCCGCGTCGCCGCCGGGGCTCGTGTCCGTCGCGCCGCTGGTGGTCGCGGTCGAGGGTCCGCCGGTGCCGGCGTCGTTCGCCGTGTCGGCGTCGGATCCGGTCGGGACCTGGCCGGTGGTCGGCGGCTCGCTGGACGTCGACGAACCGGTCGCGTCGCCGGGATCGCCGGTGCTCGAGCCCTCGGTGTCGCCGGGATCCGTGGGCTCGGGGAAGTAGGCGCCGCAGGCCGGGTCGGGCGTGGGGTCGGCGCGGTGGGCCAGCGCGAGGGCGTGGGCGCCGGCGCCGAAGCCCAGCATCGGGGTGTTGAACTTGTAGGTGCCGTCGAGCTCGTCGTAGGTCTCGGCGACCATGCCGTAGTTGGTTTGCGACTGCTCCAGCACCCACGCGAGCAGGGCGTCGGCGCGCTCGGTGTCGCCGGCCATGCGCAGGGCGATCGCGCCGCGCAGGTCGGTGATGACCCACTCGGCGCTGTCGTAGTCGCTGCCCCAGGGGCTGAGGTCCTCCTCGGCGTTGGCGTGGTCCCAGCGGTCGTCGTTGCGCGACCAGCCGGGGCCGGCGTCGACGCGCAGGTGCTCGTCGAGCCCTTGCAGGGTGGCCTTGGCGATCGGGCCGGTCGGATCGAAGAGGCCCATGGCGATCGCGTCGAGCACGGCGGCGTCCCAGTAGCCCTCGCCGAGCGCGAGCTCCTCGCTGTTGGCGGCGAGCGCCCCGCTGCGGTCGGTGAGGTGGTCGGCGATCGCGGCGCGCAGGGCCTCGCCCGCGGCCTGGTAGCTGGCGGCCTTGTCGACGTCGCCGAGGCGCTGGGCGATCGCGGCGGCGTCGCACAGACCCCGCGCGGCGGTGATGCTGGTGTACGCGAAGTGGCGCTGGCGGCCGTTCCAGTGGGTCTCCCAGATCGAGGAGTCAGGCCGGATCAGGCCGGTCTCGGGGTCGACCAGCGCGACCAGGACATCGGCGATCTGACCCGAAATAGTCGGCCAGTGGCTGTCGGCGACGCTGGTGTCGCCGGTGCGCTGCTCGTGGACACGAAGCGCCCACAGGAACAGGCCGAAGCCGTCGAACTCGAGGTTGGGGCCGAAGGCGTTGAAGTCGGTCTCCTCGACGCCGAAGCCGTGGTAGCGCACCAGGCTGATCTGGTAGGGCGGCATGCCGTAAGGCTCGAGCTCCTGCCAGCTCTGGAAGAGGCCGGCCTCGGCGTCGAGGTAGAACTCGAGCGCGGCCTTCGACTGGGCGACGAGCCCGAGGGTGGCCAGCGCGGCGGTCGCATAGGCGCCGTCGCGGATCCAGGCGTAGGTCCACTCGCCGGGCGGCAAGCTGGCGAGCACGGCCCCGAAGCCGCGGTGCTTGATCATCGCCGGCAGGGTCACGGGCTGATCGTCAAGGCCGGTGAAGCGGGTGCGTCGCGGCTCGCCGTCCTTGCTGAGCCACTCGCGCAGGTAGTAGCGGTCCTCGCGGACCTGCCCCATGTGCAACATCGCGGCGCCCTGACGGACCTGGGCGGCCTCGGTCGGGCTGGCGCCGGCCGGGACTTGCACCCCTTGCTGCAGGCTGGCCCACGCGGCGACCTCGGCGGCGAGCATGGCCTCGGCGGTCCTGCCGTCGACGAACTCGTCGAGCGCGTCCTGGGCCTGCTTGGCGGGGATCGGGTTGGGGTCGTGGATCACGGCGACGCCGGCCCACTGGGCCGCCCCGGGCGCGAGGTCGCCGAAGCCCCACTGGAACCCGCTGACGGCGTCGTCGATCGCGTTGACCGGCGGCTGATTATCCGGGAAGTCCTTGGGCGCGCCGCCTTTGACGATGCCGTACAGATCGGCGTCCGGGCCGACGCCGCGGTGAGCGAGGGTGCCGAGAGCCCGCGTGACGATCACGCCGGCGAAGCCGCGCTCGCGGAAGCGGCTCGGGCCGCCGCCGCCGTCGTACTCGAGGATCTCACCGTTGGCGGCGATGTCGTCGGGCACATCAAAGGGGCGCAGCGGCCGGCCGTAGCCGAGGTGATAGTTGTGCAGCGTGAACGCGCCGACGCCCGTAAACGGAACGGCGCCCGTGTTCTCGAGCCTGAGCAGCAGCACGTAGCCGCCCGCCACGAGCCCCTGCGGGGCGAACACGTGGGTGGTCGCGCGCAGGGCCCCGATGTTCTGGACCATGGTGATGATCCCGGTGCCGCCCTGCTCGCCGTCCTTCCAGGGCACATAGCCGCTGGCGTCCTCGTCGACGGGCACGTCGGTCAGCCACATTTGCTGGCCGTCGACGCGGATCCCGAAGTAGGTGTCGAACAGCAGGTCACGGGTGTGTGCGGTCGCGAACTGCTCGCCGTCCCAGACCTCTTGGTTTTGCTCGTCGAGGATCGGCTCCTCGGCGGCGAACACGTGCTCACGAAACTGCACGAGGCGACGCTGCTTGAGATCGAGGAGGACGACGCCGTGACCGTTCGACGAGGGCAGCTCGAAGCGGGTCCGCTGCGGCGCCGGAGCGGCCGTCGCCGGGGTCGCGCGGAGGGACAGCAGGACGGCGATGCACGGGAACAGGCGACGCGGCATTGGCCGACATCCTAGCAGGCGGACCGCAGGTGGGGATGAGCGTCGCTGCCACGGCGGGTATGAGCCCCAAACATACCGCGCTGCAGGAGGCGGCTCGTCTGGATCACAGAGTAGGTCCGCTGCCCGCGCTGGCCAGTCGCTGCAACGCATCCTTCAACAGCTCGCAGCCGATCCGCTCCAGACCGGCGAACTCCGGGCCCCTGTCCCTGGTGACCAGCAGCCATCCACGCCCGCGGGCCTGACCGGCGATGAACCAGTCGACGGTCGCGGGGAAGTGCTTGCCGGGAATCTCGGCGGCCTTCTTCAGCAGACCAAGGTGACTGATGGCGTTGTGGCATTTGGCGGCATGCCATTCCTTGGTTGTCGGATAGTTCTGAAAGATGGCGAGCCTGCCCAGTTCACGAAGGCCGAACATCACGTTCGTGTCGAGGGCCACGAAGGCGTCGCCCCGTAGACGCGCCTCCAATTCATCCAGGGTCAAGCGTCTTCCTCCGCAGGCCCGAGCACGTCGAGGAACTCGCGCTGCGAAAGGATCTCGATCCGCCCGCTGCTATGATTTGTCAGGAAGGCCACCTCGCCGCCATTTTGTACTTCGAGGCGCGACCGAAGACGCGGCGGGACGAGCACCAGCCCTTCTGAAGAGACCCAGGAGACCTCGCCTAGCCCCGCTGCGGGTGGTACCTCGGCATCGAATGCGACGAACATGCGCGCGTCTCGCGTCGGGCGCCGTTCGATCATCGGGACGCCCTCGGCATCAAGGCGCATGGCATAAAAATATGCCTCGGTCTCGAAAGCAGGCGAATGACTGGTCACGAACAATTGCCGGGGGCCACGCTCATCGCGGGTGAGAGTGTCCAGAGCCTCAACCCTTCGATGGCCGCATCGCGAACATCATTGAACTGAAAGCGGCTCACCGAGATCCTTAGATCCGGGCGGCCGTATTCACGTGCCAGCTCGAGCACGATGGTGACCATATCGGTGGGAAGCACCTGCCCGATACCGGCACGGTCGAAGGCAGCCTCCGAGACCGAGAACTTGGCCTCCAGACGGATCGTCGCCGCCAGCGGACCGCGTATATCGAAGATCTCGCCGATTCGATGTTCGGTGAGCTCGAGGAGGCGAGGCTCCATCATCCAGGCGACCTTATTCGGACCTAACGGCAGGCCATTTTCCACGTCGCGCCCGAGCAGGGCGAAAAATAGTTGAAGAGCCTCGAGCACATTGGACTTGCCGACGTTGTTGTCGCCGTGGAGCACGTTGATGCGACCGAGGTCGGTCAAGCGGACCTCGCGAGACAAGTTCTTATAGCCTGTGACGGCGAATTCGAGCAGTTTCACGCGGGCCTCGCAACGATTCTGACGGTTCTGCGTCGCGCCCCCCCGGGGTCGTGCGAACGAGGGTTATCACGGTGTCCCGCGGCGCAGAACTGCTTCGCCGGCACTACGCCCGCCGCGCCAACAAGGCTCCTGAAACCGCGGCGCCGCCCGCGGCTTTGCAGGGCCGGCGCGACCGGTTATTGTGCCGTGCCGACATGCATCGCTCGCACCTGTGTCTCGCCTCGCTCGTCGCGCTCCCGTGGGCCTTCGGGCTGGTTTGTCTGGCCGGCTGTCAGGGCGGCATGGCCGGGGAGACAGGTGGTGAGGCGGGCAGCTCGAGCGGCGGCGGGCCGACCAGCTTCCCCGGCACGAGCGCGCCGACGACCGGCGAGACCGGCGGTTCGACCGGCACAGATCCGACGACGACCGGCGCGGGGAGCAGCGACAGCGGCAGCTCCGGCGACGACACGACGACCGGCGGCGAGGGCGTGCTGTGCCCGACCGAGTTTCGCTTCGACCCGCCACCCGGCGCGACGGCGCCGAAGATCGCGGGCGAGTGGCAAGGCTTCGACCTCGCGAGCGCCGCGGTGATGGCGGGGCCCGACGGTGAGGGCATGTGGCGCGTGAGCGTCGACCTCGCGCCCGGGCTGCACGGCTACAAGGTCGTCTATCAGCAGGGCGGGCAAGACCAGTGGGTGCTCGACGACGGTCAGGGGCGGCGCAAGTACGTCGGTGGGGTCGAGAATTCGGCGATGCTGGTGCGGGACTGTCGCGACCCGGCGCTGGCGGCCGAGACGACCGCGGCGACCCGCCCGAAGCCGGACGCCGGCACCTACACGGCGAGCCTGCGCTACACGGACGGGCTGGCGGGCGCGGGGCCTGACGCGGCCGGCTACGTGGCTGTCCTCAAGGACAGCTCCGGCGCGGAGCGGCCATTGACCGCCGGGGAGCTGAAGGTCGACGCGACCACCGGGGACGTCGAGCTCACGCTCGGGGGCCTGCCTGACGGCAAGCACCGGATTACGCTGACGGCGGCCGCGGCCGACGGGCGCAGCTCGGCGCCGCTGCGCCTGATCTTCTGGATCGAGGCGCAGGCGTTCACGTGGGACGGCGCGCTTATCTACATGGTGATGACGGATCGCTTCGTCGACGGCGATCCGGGCAACAACCCGGGCGCCACCGCGAACGCCGACCCGCGCGGCGACTGGAAGGGCGGCGACCTCGAGGGTCTGCGCGCGGCGATCGCCGACGGGACGCTCGATGAACTCGGGGTGCGTGCGATCTGGCTGACGCCGTTCCAGACCAACCCGGCCGCGGCGTTCATGGCGAGCGACGGGGTGCATCAGGTGACCGGCTACCACGGCTACTGGCCGATCAAAGCCCGCGAGGTCGACCCCCGCCTCGGCGGCGCGCAGGCCCTGCACGCGATGGTCCGCGAGGCGCACGCGCACGGGATCCGGATCTTGCAAGACTACGTGGTCAACCACGTGCACGAGCAACATGAGTACTTCGTGGCCCACCCGGAGTGGTTTCGTACCGGCTGCGTGTGCGGCACAGACAACTGCGACTGGACCGGCCACGCGCTCGACTGCCTGTTCTCGCCGTACCTGCCCGACATCAATCACTCGGTGCCGGAGGCCAACGCGGCGTTCGTCGACGACGCGGTGTTCTGGCTCGACGAGTTCGACCTCGATGGGCTCCGCGTCGACGCGGTCAAGCACGTCGAGGAGGTCGCGACCCGCAACCTGGCGTCGGCGGTGCGCGAGACCTTCGAGCCGGGCGGGACCAAGTACTTCCTGATGGGCGAGACGGCGATGGGCTGGAGCGCCGGACCCGACCCCGCCAACGACGAGAACTACGGGACGATCGCGCGGTACATCGGGCCGTTCGGGCTCGACGGACAATTCGACTTCGTGCTGTACCACGGCGTCAGCTACCGGACCTTCGCGTACCACGAGGAGGGCATGCTGCACGCCGACTACTGGACCACGCACGGGCTCGAGAAGTGGCCCGCGGGCGCGATCATGACGCCGTATATCGGCAGCCACGACACGCCGCGCTTCGTCAGCCTCGCCGACTACCGCGGCCAGGACCCGCAGCACGACAAGGGCGTCCCGGGCAACCAGTGGAACAACATCGCCGAGGCGCCCGAGGACGACGAGGGCCAGCAGCGCCTGCGCGTGGCGATGGCCTGGCTGCTCGGCCTGCCGGGCGCTCCCCTGCTCTACTACGGCGACGAGTACGGCCAGTGGGGCGGCGCCGACCCGAACAACCGGGCGATGTGGCGCGGGCCCGAGGCCCTCGCGCCCGACGAGGCGACCACGCTGGCGCTGGTACG
>Ga0335395_10001758_pt1 | contig 13494 bp, 16 predicted proteins | sample MAT02_FD_205744 | JGI IMG/M metagenome (GOLD analysis project Ga0335395, IMG submission 205744) | Freshwater microbial communities from Lake Fryxell liftoff mats and glacier meltwater in Antarctica - MAT-02 (spades assembly) (version 2) ...
CTGCTCAGCCTGATCGGGCTCATGGGCACAGTCGGCCATTTTCTGTTGATTTTGGCGTTTGCCCGCGCGCCCGCGTCCACCCTCACACCCTTCAGTTACACCCAGGTCGGCTTTGCCATGTTGGGCGGCTGGCTGGTGTTTGACTATGTGCCTGGCAGTTGGGAGCTGAGTGGCATTGCGCTGATCGTGCTGTGTGGCGCGAGCGCCAGCTGGATCACCGCGCGCGAAAAGCGCTTGCCGATCGAGATTCCCGAACCTTGACCGGTGTGCCCGCGCTGGATCACAAGCCGGGCCAACGTCTGCGAAAATCCTCGCCATGTCGCAGTACTTTGAAGTTCACCCCGAAAACCCGCAGCCGCGCCTGCTCAAACAAGCGGTTGCTTTGCTCGCCAAAGGCGGCGTGCTGGCGGTGCCCACCGACTCCAGCTACGCGTTGGTCTGCCAGATCGACGACAAAGCGGCGGCAGACAGCCTGCGCCGCATCCGCCGGGTGGACGACAAGCACCACCTCACCCTTCTCTGCCGCGACCTGAGCGAGCTGGCCAACTACGCCCGGGTCGACAACCGCCAGTACCGCTTGCTTAAACTGGCCACCCCCGGGCCCTACACCTTCATTCTGGAAGCCAGCAAGGAAGTGCCCCGGCGCTTGAGCCATCCCTCGCGCAAAACCATCGGCCTACGGGTGCCCGACCACAACACCGTGCTCGCCTTGCTCGATCTGCACGGTGGTCCGCTGCTGGCCACCACGCTCATTCCATCGGGCGAAACCGAACCGCTGAACGACGCGCAGACCATCCGCGAGCGCTTCGAGCGCGAACTCGCGGGTGTGGTCGATGCAGGCGCCTGTGCGATGCACGCCACCACCGTGATCGACCTCACGGCCATGGGCGATGGCGGCGAACCCGAGGTGGTGCGCAAGGGCCGGGGTGCGCTGGCACCGCTGGGTCTCTGAGGGTGATCTGCCCGGGCGCTGCGGGCGCTTGAGGGAGAATAGCCGTTTGCCCGCTTACCTATGAACGTCGACAGCATCATCCAAGCGATCACGGTCAACGCGATTCCCCTGCTGTTGGCCATCACCCTGCATGAAGCCGCCCACGGCTACGTGGCGCGTCGATTGGGCGACAACACAGCGTATCTTCTGGGTCGGGTCACGCTCAACCCGATCAAACACATCGATTTGATCGGCACCATCGTGATGCCCTTCTTTCTCTTCGTCGCGTCAAGCGGTGCCTTCTCGATTGGCTACGCCAAGCCAGTCCCGGTCAACTTCAACCGCCTTCGCAACCCCAAACTGGACATGGTCTGGGTGGCGCTGGCGGGGCCAGGCTCCAACTTGCTGCAGGCCATCGTTTGGCTGACGCTGTTTTATGTGGGCCAAGCCTCGGGCATTGATGAGCCATTCTTTGGATTGGTCTGTGCCGCAGGCGTCAAGTGGAATCTGGTGCTGATGATCTTCAACCTGTTGCCCCTGCCACCGCTGGACGGCGGGCGGGTGCTGGTGGGCCTGCTGCCGCAAGGGCCAGCCAATGCCGTGGCACGGATCGAGCCATTTGGCTTCTTCATCGTGATCGCGCTCGTCTTCACCGGGGTGCTTGCTGACTACTGGTTGAGGCCTCTGATGGGCTTGTCCATGCAATTCCTCCAACTTTTGCTGTCGCCTCTCAAAGCCCTACTGTTCTGAATTCGCCCTTCCCATGAAAACCCAACGCGTCCTCACTGGCATCACCACCTCGGGCACACCGCACCTGGGCAACTACGTGGGCGCGATCCGCCCCACCGTGCGCGCCAGCCGCCTCGCCAGCGTCGAGAGCTTTTACTTTCTGGCCGACTACCACGCGCTGATCAAAGTGACCGACCCCGTGCGGGTGCAGCGCTCCACGCTGGAGATCGCCGCCACCTGGCTGGCCTGCGGGCTCGACCCGGAGCAGGTGACCTTCTACCGCCAGTCCGACGTCCCTGAAATCCCCGAACTCACCTGGCTGCTGACCTGCGTGGCCGGCAAAGGCCTGCTCAACCGCGCCCACGCCTACAAGGCCTCCGTCGACAAAAACACCGCCGCTGGCACCGACCCCGACGCGGGCGTGAGCGCTGGGCTCTTCATGTACCCGGTGCTGATGGCGGCCGACATTTTGATGTTCAACGCCCACGAGGTTCCGGTGGGGCGCGACCAGGTGCAGCACATCGAAATGGCGCGCGACATTGCTGCCAGCTTCAACCACCTCTACGGCGAGCACTTCACCCTGCCCGAAGCCGCGATCGAAGCCCATGTGGCTACCCTGCCCGGACTCGATGGCCGCAAGATGAGCAAGAGCTACGACAACACGATTGCGCTGTTCGTCCCCCGACAGCAGCTGCGCAAATTGATCCAGGGCATCGTGACCGACTCGCGCGCTCCCGGTGAGCCCAAAGACACCACCGGCTCGGCCCTGTTTCAGCTCTACCAGGCATTTGCCAGCGCAGAGGAGACCGCCGCCTTCACCCAGGCCTACGCCGACGGCATTGCCTGGGGCGACGCCAAACAGCAGCTGTTCGAGCGGCTTGATCAAGAAATCGCACCCATGCGCGCGATCTACGACCAGCTGATCCAGGACCCGACCCAGATCGAGCGCACCCTGCGCCGAGGCGCTGAAAAAGCGCGTGCCATCGCCACCCCGTTCGCCGCGCGCTTGCGGCACGCGGTCGGTCTGCGCGCGCTTGACAGCGTGGCCGCACCGGTCCGCCCTGCGAAAGTGGCGAAATTGGCTTCGCCCAGCGTCAAGCAATACCGCGAGTCCGACGGGCGCTTTTATTTCAAGCTGGTCGACGGCTCAGGCCAGACGCTGCTGCAAAGTCAAGGCTTCGACTCGCCCCGGCAGGCGGCCAAAGCTGTTAGCCAGCTGCGCGAGCACGGTACCGCTGCTTTGCCAGCCCTGGCCCACCAGGTGGTGACCAGCGCCACCCCAGAGGCGTTGGAAGCTGCGCTGGCGACTTGGATGGCTCCAGCGTGAAACACGCTGACAAGCGGTTGTCTGGCCTGCCCGTAAAGTTCGACAAACGGCGCATCATCAGGCCAGAACGTTTCACCGCCGAGCAAGTCCCGCCTCCGTCATAAAGCCCTATCGCCAAACGCCTTCATTGTCGATATGCTTGCTTTCGACATAACAATTCCCAACACACCTGCCTGCTATGAGTATTTTTGTTATTGACGATCACCCGCTGATGCGCGAAGCCGTCGTCATGTTGTTGCGCCGCTTGCGTGCGACCACACAGGTGATCGAGCTGGAACGCATGGCCACGGTGAGCAAGGCGATTGCAGAGCACGGGGCGCCCGAACTGGTGTGTCTGGATTTGAAACTCCCCGACACCCATGGTGTGTCCGGCGTGCGTGAAGTTCGCCAGATGCTGCCTGATACCTCACTCATCGTGCTCTCCGCCTCCCCCGCGTCCGACTACGAAGACCTGGCACTTGAAGCCGGCGCCGATGTCTACGTTGAAAAATCGGCTGGCGCGGCACAGATCGCCAAGGTGCTGCGGGAGTTTCTGACCGAAGAGATTGAGGACGAAAACACGCCAACCGTCCCCGACAAACTCTCCAAACGGCAAAAGCAGCTGCTGGTGATGCTGGACCGAGGCTTGTCCAACCGCGACATCGCCGAGCAGCTGCAGATCAGCGAGCACACGGTGAAAGTGCACCTGTGGCGGCTGTTCCGTCGGCTCAACGTGAAAAGCCGCTCACAGGCCAGTCACCTCGCGCGCACCGCCGGCCTGCTCGATCTCTGAGAGGGCCTGTGAGCCAGCGGCTCAGGCGTGGGGCAGGATCACGGTGGTTTGGAGCACCTCGTCCGCTTGGGCTTGCGTGACGGCAGGCAGCATGACCCGAAACACACTGCCCCGCCCTAAAACCGAATGAAGTGCCAGCTGGTAGCCCAAGAGCGTGGCCAGCTTGGAGACGATGGTCAAACCCAGACCCAGGCTGTCCTCGGTGCCCTGGTGCTGTGAGACCCGAAAGAACTCCTGAAAAATCGCCTGCTGGTGTTCCGGGGCAATCCCAACACCGGTGTCCCAGACTTCGAACACGAGTTGGCCCTCGCGTTGCCGCAATGAGATCATCACCCCGCCATGCTTCGTGTGGCGCAGCGCGTTGGAGACCAGATTGCCCAGCATGCGACGCAGCACCACCGGATCGGCCCAGAGGGTGACGGGCTGCGCCCGGGTGCGCAGGCTGAGCGACTTCGCCTGCGCCACCGGCTCGAACTGCAGCGACAGATCGACCAGCAGCTGCCGCGCGTCCACATGCTGCAAGCGCACCTTGTAGTTGCCCGCGTCGATGCGGGTGAGGTCGAACAGCGAATCAAACAGCTCGTTGATTGCCCAAGTGGCTTGCAAGATGCGTGGTGCGATATCGCGCCCCATGTCAGGTTCGCTGCCCAGCCAGTCGGCATAGAGGCTGAGCGCATGCACCGGCTGGCGCAGATCGTGAGCAGCTGAAGCCAGAAACCGGTTCTTTGTGTCCACAGCGCTCAAAGCAGCGCGGGTTTGTTGTTTCAGGGAATCGATCAGCGCCTGATTGGAAAACTGCAATTCGTAACTCGCATGGTGCACGGCGTTCAAGCGGCGCCCTGCGGAATTCAGCAACCACCAGAAAGCCAGCATCAGCGCCGACAGCAGCACCATCAGCTCTTTCTTGGGGTGAAGCGTCGAGATCAGCAGCCCCGGCAGCAGCAAGCCCGCGATCGCGGCTGCCATCAAACCGCCCACATAACGGCGGAACACAGGCAAGTAAGGAGAAAAAGCAGCCAAAGAAACGATGCCGTGGCCCAATACCACCAGACCCATCACAAACTGCGTCTGCGGGTTGGTCTGTTGAAAGGTGATGCCTACCGAAGCCCCCCACAAAACCCCAACAGCGATCCAAGTCCAACCGTAGCGGTCAACAAACGCCTTGCGCATCGGTCCCTCAACGCTGTCGTAGCGCAGGCGGTACTGATTGAAGATGTGAAAACGGTACGCCTGCAAGGCCATCAGCGTGCCAGCCCACACAATCAAAATCGCGTGGTTCATCTCCCCAAACATCAGGTAGATCACCAGGGGGAGAACAGCGGCAGTCGCAAACAGCGTGCCCATGGCGCCGTCCATCACCACCCCGATCAGTTGAGAGATCACCCATTCCTCGCGCAGCTCTGCAGAGGCCGGTACATGCTGGTGGGTGACCGAGCGGGTATCAACTAGCATGGTTTTGTAACATGACCAAGGGCCTGTATTGTGGCAGTGCGTGCAGCGCTTGCCGGATTGGGAAAAGCACGCCGGAGGCGCTGGTAGAATTCGCGGCTTCGACACACGCAGTCCCAGGGCAAACCGGCATCGGCCAGCCAAACGATTGCCGAAACCAACAAGACACCGGAGAGGTGGCAGAGTGGTCGAATGCACCGGATTCGAAATCCGGCGTACAGTTTTAACTGTACCGAGGGTTCGAATCCCTCCTTCTCCGCCAGCAGCAAAGAAACCCCGCTACCAAAACCGTGGCGGGGTTTTTTCTTGTCAGATCGTCAAGCGTGTGTGGGACCCCTCCACGCTGGTGTCTCAAAGCCCCTCGACCTCCATCCCGTGCTCGGCCAGCCAAGTCTTGCGCCGCTCGAAATTTGGCAGCGCGCGTTCGACCCACTGCCAAAACGCTGGCGTGTGATGCGGATGGTACAGGTGCGCCAGCTCGTGTACCACCACGTACTCGGCGATGCGCGGCGGCAACAGAATGGTCTTCCAGTGGAAATACAACCCGTCGCCTTTGCCGCACGATCCCCAGCGGTAGCCCAGGTCTTGCACCTTCACGCCGACAGGCTGAACTTCCATGCGCGCCACGTATTCCCGCGCATGGTCCCACAGCGAAACCTTGGCCCGCGCGCTGTACCACTGCACCAGGCAAACGCGCGCCGACGCGACCAGATTGCGACGCAGCAAAAAGCGGCCATTCAGCAGCTTCAGCGGCACCTCTTGGTCTTCCACCAGCCGCAGCGCGGGTACTTCGTCTTTCAGGCTTTGCAGCGCGCGCTGAATGTCCTCATCGGCGTAGGCCGCCAGCGCTTCTCTCAGGTGTTCGGCAGCGCCGCAATAGCCCGCCACGATGCCGCAGCGCTTGCCAAACCCGGTGCGGTTCACGCGGGCGATGGCTTGCAGCAGCTCGGCCTCGCGGATAGGGCGATCAAGGTACATCACGCCCTCAATCGGCGCATCGAAGCCGTTCAGCAGCATCGACTTCACCACTAGGAAGGCCAGCGGGTCGGTTTTCTCTGGCTTGGCGTGGAACAGCGGTTTCTTGAAGCGCTTGATGCGCGTTTCGTTGGCCGCCGCTTCCGTCCATTGCTTCCAGGCCGCGTCATCGTTGTTGCTGCCTGAGATCACTGCCGCGAACTCGATTTTTTGCAGCGTGTCGCGGTAGCGCCAAGCCTGCACGGCGGCCTGCACCAAAGGCGGCCGCTGGCAGTGCGCCTGTCGTGCGCCATGCATCTTGAACAGCGCCGATGTCTTGGACAGCGATTGGCGATCTTCGAGGCAGATCATCCGCCCTGTCCCTTGTTGAAGATCGCTTGCACTTTTTTTGGCCGCACCAAGCGCGCTATCGTCTCAGCCAGAGCGCGGTCCTTGCGAAGCCATTCGCGCTCAAGTTCCTGGGTGCACTTGGCGGTTGTCCGCCTGGCCTGCGGGCTGACGCCCAACGCCTCGGGGGCAACCAGCGAGGTGGTGGTGCTCGCGCGCTACTTGCCAGTTCCTCAGGGTAGGCACCGTGCGAGCGACTCCAAGCGTTCTTGTCAGCCTGCTTCATCGCCGCCCCCTGGGTTTCTCTATCGAGGCGATCATTGCTCTGACGCAGGGGGCTCGATGTGAACCGTCAGTACCGCACGTGACCAGCCATGCTCAGCGGCACGCTGGGCACAAGCCAGCTGTTGTGCTCGGTTTTCCAACTTGAGCAGCCACACCAGCTTGTGATCGCAGGGCAATCGTTCAACAGCCTTTTGGACGATTGCCACATCGGGCCAAGCCTGGGCAAAGCCAAGCACGGGGATCGGGTTGGCGTGAGAAAACCCTTTCGGGTCAGAACCCATGGCCGATGGTCGCAGCGTTTGAGGCGCTCTTGCATGCCCAACTGTAGAACACCAGATCCGCAAGGCACCTGCTCGGATGGCTTATGCGTCTGTCAGCCTTGTCCTACCCCAGCCAACGCGTTTGACCGACAGGTCACAAGTTGGTCGCTTTCTACACTGAAGTCATCGCAGCGATTGGCGTTGCGATTAACAAAAACCAACATGGCAGCGACGATGCAGCCCAAGTTGTTACAGGAGCCTTTATGTTGCATTACGCCGTTGTTTTTCTTGTCGTCGCGCTGATCGCGGCAGTTCTCGGTTTTGGCGGCATTGCGGCTGGGGCTGCTGGCATCGCGAAGATCCTTTTCGTGGTCTTTTTGATCATGGCTGTGGTGTCTTTCATCTTCGGCTACCGCCGCCGCTAGAAACCTGACCACTGCACAGCGTTGCAGCCATCCCATTTACCCAATACTTAGGAAATACCATGAACAACGACAACCAAAACTACAACAAAGACTTGAAACAGATGGTGGACAGCAGCGCCGACAAGGCCAATCAAATGGCAGACCGCGGTGTTGACAAGGCCAACCAGATGGCGTCCAACGCCGCTGGCAGAGCCGACCACATGATTGGCGCCACCAAAGATGCTGCGGCCAACGCGGAAAAATCGATTCAAAGCGGTTTGGACCAGATTCGCGACACGGTGCCTGCGAACCTTTCGAAAGCCGCCCACCAAGCCGAAGACTTGGCGCGCGCCGGTATCGAGAAGGCACGCGCTGCGGGTCAGTCGATGGTCAGCCAAGCCAGCCACATGCGCGACCAAACCACCAGCTATGTGCGCGAAGAGCCCACCAAAGCCTTGCTGATGGCGGTTGCAGCCGGCGCTTTCGCCACGCTGCTGATCGGCTGGGCCACGCGTGGCAACGGCAACGGTCACTCTCGCCACCATTGATCAAGCGCCGATTGCCCTAGGCCTGATTCAAAGCGAACCGGCCCAGGCGGGGCGCGGCGCGGCGCGGCGCGGCGCGGCGACCGGATGATTCCGGTGGCCGCGCCCTTTTTTTGTCCACAACATGAGGGACCAGCACTGTGATTCACCCGCTCTTCATCACAATGGCCAAAGAGCCTGGTCTGTTTCTGGAGCACGCCGACGCTTACGGTGATCTCGCGGTGGCCGAGCTGGCCTGCTGGCGCAACCGGTTGCAAAAGCGCGCCATGTTCGCGGCGGCAGCGGCCCTCTTTGCCTTGCTGGGCCTGGGGTTGGCGGGCGCGGCGACCTTGCTCGCTGCGGCAATGCCGTGGCAAGCGATGCCCATGCCTTGGGTGCTCTGGGCGTTGCCGCTGGCGCTGCTGCTGTTAGCGGCCTTTCTCGGCTGGCGGGTGCAGCAGCTGGGCGACGGCTCCGCTTTCACCACGCTGCGCGAGCAAATTGCGCAGGATCTGGCCACGCTCAAGATACTGGACGACGAAGCATGAACACAACAGCCAACCCCGCGTCCCGTGAGAACCACACCCTGAGCCCAACCCAGCCAGACGATCCCGATCAGCAAATGAGACAGGCGGTGGCGCGCATTGAGGCATCTCGCCATGCGCTGGTAGTGTGTCTGGCGCCCGATCCGCCGAAACGGCGCAAAGGCCCTTCTGGCGCGGTTGGCAACGGCGCTGACATGGACATCAATTTGTCTTTGATCGACACGCTGAAAGCGCGGATCGAGCGCAACGGGCTGGTGCAAGGGAGCTGGCGAACCGCACGCACGCTGGCTCGCCGCTGGTGGACCCGGCAATCTTGGCACTCATCGGCCGAACTGGTGGTCAGCACGTTGGCTCACGAAGCCCGGCCGCTGATCCGAAAGCATCCGCTGGCCACGTTGGCGGTGGGCGCGGCGGTGGGCGCGGCGGTGGTGGCGGTGGCGTCGGCTGTGCGTCCCTGGGCCTCGCGCCAAATGCGGGGCAATGGCTCCACCAGCTGGGGCGGCCGTGTGGGCAACCTGCTCTGGAGCCAATTCAGCTCGGCGCCAATACAGATGGCAGTGGCTGGTGCGTTGACGGCCTGGCTGGCCGATCAGGGCATTCGCCGAAAGGCCCACCAGTCGGGGGAGTCATCGGGCGGTGCCGCATCGCGCGGCGATCAGGCAGATGGAGCTTCGAACATGGAGATGCCCAAGTCGGGGTTGTAAGGCGTCGCTCTGATGGCCGCTGGCCATGTCAGCCACATCCCAAGCCAAAAAGCCCGGTCAATTGAGCCGGGCTTTTTTTTGATACGTTGCCGATGTGTGCTGCTTTGCAGCGTTGACTGATTCGCGCCGTCACCGCATCAACTCGGTTTCAACGCCCTGCCAGTTTCTCACCCGTGATGGTGAGCAAGCGCGCCACATCAATACCCTGCGTTTGCAACTCGTTGGGCAACGGCAACAAAGAGCCCGATGCGCGCTGCTGCGCGCGCCGCAACTCGCCGCGTTCGGTGATGTCGTTGACGACCGCAGTAAAACCAACCAGCAGCAGGGCAGCAACTGCCAGCATTACCAAGATCAGCGCGTGGGTCCAAGTGCTGCTGTCAGCATTCTGCTCCGGGCCGCTATGGGGCAGCAGGCTGTTATTGTTGGTCATAGTGAGCTCCTGGATGGTGTGGGGATTGCATCCATACTGGTCGCAAACACCTTAGCGTGCTGTCGGCGCAAAGCGCCGCGCGTTGTAGGAGCGAGCCGACAGCTGCGCTGGTCGTTAATGATTCAGCGGCGCATCGCGCGGCGCGAGCCTCGGGCGTTGGCATAGACCCAGGTGAACTCGGCGCCAAGCAAAAACACCTGCGCTGAGTAATAGATCCAGACCAACACCAGCACCAGCGAGCCTGCTGCACCGTAGGCGGACGCGACGCCACTGGCGCTGAGGTACAGGCCAATCAGCGACTTGCCCAAGGTGAACAACGACGCTGTGAACACAGCACCCACCCACACGTCTTTCCACTCCACGCGCACACGCGGCATGAGCTTGTAGATCATGGCAAAGACGGTCGCGGTAATCAAAAAGCCCAATCCCAGATTGAGCGACTGGGCCAGCCAAACCCACTCGCCCAGCGTCTCGCTCCACCAGCGGCCCATCGCGGTGATCACAGCGCCCATCACCAGGGAGACCATGAGCAAAAAGCCCATGCCCAGAATCAGACCAAACGACAACACGCGGGCCCGCAGCAGCGCCCAAAGGCCGCCGCCAGCCGGTCGTTCTGGCGCCTCCCAGATGCGGTCCAGCGCATCTTGAAGCTCGGCAAACACAGTGGTTGCACCCACCAGCATCACACCAAGGCCGATGAGCGTGCCCCACCAGCTTTCAGCGGGTTCGCTGGCGCTGAGCACCAGCGCCTGGATCGAGGCCGCCGCTTGCGGCCCCAGCATGCCGCTCAGCTCCTCCATCAAATGCCCCTGGGCGGCATCGCGGCCAAACAGCAGGCCTGCCACCGAGATCACGATGAGCAACAGCGGCGCCATGGAGAAGAAGGTGTAGTAAGCCAGCGCGGCGCCCATGCTGGCCGCGTGGTCGTCGATCCAGCTCTCCACTGCGGCCCTTCCCATGGCCCACCAGCCCATGCGGGCGGGCGCAGCAGCAGTCGAATACGTCAGCGTTGGCATGGGGCAAGGGTCAGCCAAGGAGCGCGGGGTTGGTTTGCCACAGCACCGCGTTGAGCACACCAGCAAACGACACCCAAGCCCACAGCGGCACCATCAGCAGGCCAAAGACCGGGCGCACACGCCAAAAGGCACGCACTGTGAGACCCACCAGCAGCCACAGCACCCCAATGTCGATCAGCGCCCACAGGCCCAAATGCCAATCAAAAAACAGCCAGGACCACATGGCGTTGGGCACCAGAGCCATGGCGTAGAGCAGCAGTCCGCTGGTGCCACGCACCGTGTGGCGGTATCGCCAGACCAGCCAAGCAGCCACCGCCATCAGCAGATACAACACACTCCACACCGGGCCAAAAACAGACGCCGGTGGCGCCCACTCAGGCAACTTGAGCGCACCGTAGAACTGCGCGGCGCGGGCCGAGGCCAGCCCGCCCAGTGTGGCCGTGAGGAACGTGAGGCCGAACCAGAGCAGGACACCCCGTGCGCTGTCGATCGACCAAACAGGCGAGACAGCCGTGTGGCGTTGAATGGCTGGACCCGACATGCGCACACCGGAGAGAGAGGTTTCCATGGCGTTTCCAGACATCGGCTCAAGGCCGCCAGTGATATGAAACGAATGCGCCCTGCTGCGTTGTCAGGCGCCGTCAAACTGGCATTCGGTCGGTTAGCGTAGCGCTGACTTCAAGAGGTGGGTGTCGGACAACGCCTGCTGTGTGCTCTGGCGCACCGCCCCGAGGGCCAACGGGCGCTTGTCTGACAGGGATGTGCGGCGGGCGCGCCCAAACTCCGCCAAAAACCCAACGCCGTCTGTCTCGTTTGCTGGACCGTTGCCACCCCGGCCAGCCACACGAAACACCATGCTGCTGATCGAAAACATCACCCGCCAGCCCCCACCAAGATTCGTTTTGGACGAGGTGCTCGCGCGCTTGTTGGAAAAGGTTTACGGCCTGCTTTCGGCGTTGCCCACTTTTCTGCTGGCATTGCTGGTGGTGTGGATCGGCTGGAAGTTGGGCGGCTGGATGTCGCGGCGCTCGGCGATTGAGCGCCTCTCGGCACGCAACCCATTTCTGAAAGAACTCGCGCGCACCACCACCCGCTGGATCAGCACTGCGATTGCTCTGCTGATCGCACTGGAAATACTCGATGCCACCGCTGTGGTCGGCGCGATGCTGGGCACAGCGGGTGTGATCGGCATTGCGTTGGGTTTCGCCTTCAAGGACACGCTGGAGAACTACCTCGCGGGCGTGCTTAGGAGTTTGCGCCAACCCTTCGCGCCGTGTGATCTGGTGGTGATCGACGGCCAGGAAGGCACGGTGGTGGCGCTCACCTCGCGCGCCACCATCTTCATGACGCCCGACGGAAACCACCTGCGCCTGCCCAATGCACTGGTGTTTCGCAGCGTGATGCTCAACCACACCCGCAACCCCAGCCGACGCTTCGAGTTCGATGTGGGTGTGGGCGTGCAGGAAGACCTGATCCAGGCCCAGCTGATTGGCACCGAAGAGCTGCAGCACCTGGTGGGCGTGATGAGCGACCCGCCACCCCGCGCCCTGATCCAGACGCTGGGCGACTCCAACGTGCTACTGCGGTTTCGCGGCTGGGTGGATCAGCGTACCCACGATTTCTGGACGGTGCGCAGCGAGGCCATCCGCGTGGCGAAGCTCTCGCTGGAGGCCGCGGGCATGGACATGCCTGAGCCGATTTACCGGGTGCAGCTCAGTGAGCCGCTGGCGGCCACCCAAACAATGCCTGCCAAGCCCGCCCGCCTCCCTCCAGCCCAAGGCCGGCGTATCGAACGCGCCGCACCCGCTGCACTCGACATGGGCGTGAACCGCGACCTGCAGCAGCAGATTGAGCAAGAGCGTGAGGCGCGTGACCAGCCCAACTTGCTTGACGCCCAGGCGCCGCGCGAGTAGTCCACAAAGGGGCTGCCCAGTTCGCCAGCCTGCTCTTTGACCCGCAACAGGGCTCGCGCTGACCTGTTGGTTCACGCTCTCGCACTTGCGCACAGCGGGCTTCTGTCCTACAAGGTGGCGCGCATCCGGCCGACGGCCTCGAATCGCCGCTCTCCTTACATTGAATCCACAGCGAACCGAAAACGATCGGTGCTGTGACCGGCATAGGCCTCTGAGGGCTGCGTCGGCTCAACATCCAAGGAGAAATCAGCATGAATTGGGAACGTATCGAAGGAAATTGGAAGCAAGTCAAAGGCAAGGCCAAAGAACAGTGGGGCGATCTCACTGACGATGACATGGACGTGGTCGCAGGCCGTCGGGACCAGCTCGCCGGCAAGATCCAGGAACGCTATGGCATTGCCAAAGAAGAAGCTGAAAAACAGGTGAGTTCATGGGAACGCAGCGCCACAGACGATTGGTTTCGCTGAAGCCTCGAGCAAAGCCACTGCCAGGACCACCCTTTCAGTGGCATTGCCGATTCACCCGCTCAGTAGCCAAGTCCTTTCCCCATTTCGTACGTGTTGGCAGCGCCTTGCGCAGCTGCACCAAGGCCTCCGATGTGCGAAACACAGCGCCTCCATACCGCCCTCACACGCATCGCCCTGCCCCGGTCCAAGAACCAAGAACCAAGAACCAACAATCAAGAGTAACCCGCCATGAAGACAACAAAACGCACCCTTTCCCTGCTCGCGATCAGCGCAGCCGCCTTCATGCTCTCCGCTTGCGATCAGTCCCAACCACCGACCGTGGGCGAGAAAATCGATGCCGGCATTGAGCGCACCCAAGAAGCCGCCGCCGAAGCCAAGAAAGATATGCAAGCGGCGGGCAGCGAGATGAAGCAGGACGCCTCACAGGCTGGTGCCG
>Ga0335395_10001760_pt1 | contig 13489 bp, 7 predicted proteins | sample MAT02_FD_205744 | JGI IMG/M metagenome (GOLD analysis project Ga0335395, IMG submission 205744) | Freshwater microbial communities from Lake Fryxell liftoff mats and glacier meltwater in Antarctica - MAT-02 (spades assembly) (version 2) ...
ATATCTGAACTTTAAATTCTTTCTTGAGCGAAAAAGCCACCTGCGTCAAAATCAGGGAATCTAGCCCAATCTCAAAATAGGATAAGTCCAGATCATCCTCCTTCATTTCCGCTCCCGAGGCTTCCTCTAATATATTAATCAGTCGCTTCAAAGTGGCAGGTCTAGCGGATGAGGTAACCTCAGTAGAGAGGTATCCGATAGTTGCAACTTCTGGTATTTCCAAATTTATTACCTGACCAACATTTACTTCAAGTTGACTTGGTCGAGCATCTATCCAGCATGGTTTTTTATCAAATGCATAAGTCGGGATAATGATTTTGTCCCGATCAGATTCTGAGTAAATTTCGTCCCAGTCTAACCGCAATCCTTTTACAATCAGGGACTGAAATTGAATTCGGAAATGGTCCAGCTCTGATAATCCAGAGACCCTATTTAGACTGTTTACAATTGGGAATGACTTTGCGTCCGAATGTTGCATCAGAAGAGTTCCAAGCCCATTGCCTGGTCCAACCTCCACAAATACACCCTCTGGCATATCTTCAAGTGCTTTGCTTACTGCCTTACTAAATAAGACAGGTAAGCGCATGTGCTGCGACCAATAATCGGGAGAAGTAGCTTCCGAATCCTTCATCCAATCTCCGGTCACTGTAGACAAGATTGGAATTTGGGGATTTTTAAGTTTAATCTGACCTACGATTTTTTTAAATTCATCCAGTGCAGGTTCCATCATTTGAGAGTGGAAAGCATGACTAGTTCGCAATATTTTCGCAGGAATTTCCCCTTTTTCCAACTCAGAAGCAAAATCTGAAATCAGATCACTAGGACCGGAAACCACACAAAGATTGGGAGCATTCGCTGCCGCAAGCGAAAGATTGGCTGGCAATATTGGCAAAATAATATCCTTGCTACTACGAATCGAAAGCATAGATCCAGGAGTCAAATTACTGATCAGCTTTCCTCTTTTAGATACAAGCTTAACGGCATCTTCAAGAGAAAACACCCCTGCAATACAAGCGGCGGCAAACTCTCCAATACTATGACCAATTAAAGCTGCAGGAATTACTCCCTTGCTCATCCATAGTTTGGCCAAAGAATACGACACTGCAAAAATGACCGGCTGCGTATATTTAGTATCGTCAAGTCTGAGTTCCATTTCTTCAGCGGATTCCTCAGAAAAAATAAGACTGAGAAGCCCAAAATCCAGCTCCTGTTCGAACAGGAGATTGCATTGATCCATCGCTGCTGCAAATACAGGCTCTGTTTCGTAGAGCCCTTGACCCATATTCAGGTATTGAGCACCCTGACCGGGAAACACAAAGATTGGAAGATTAAAATCCCCCATTTTTTTCACTCCAAGTTGTTCTTTGGAAATAATAGCTTTTAAAGAAAGAATTAAAGACTCTTTAGTCTCAAAATGCAAGGAAGCACCCAAGTTATAGTTCGGATTTTTCTTGTTTATGTTGTAGGCAAGATGAGCTAAATTAATGCTAGGGTTTTTCAGAATAAAATCTTGCAGTTTTTCAGCATACCCGATTAAGCTTTTTTCAGTTTTAGCCGAGAAAAAAATCGTCTGATCGATTTTATCAAACGATATTTCTCTTTTTGGTACTGTCAAATATTCTTCCAGAACCACATGACAATTTGTACCTCCGATTCCAAATGAGCTCACTCCTGCCCTCCGAATCTGATCAGACTTCCAATAAGATGTTGCGCTATTGACATAAAAAGGAGTCCGCTCAAAATCAATAGCAGGATTGGGAATTGAATAACCGATTGAGGCCGGAATTATCTTCTCTTGAAGCGAATGGATAGTTTTGATTAAACCAACAATACCCGCAGCAGCATTCAAGTGTCCTATATTTCCTTTTACAGATCCTATCGCACAGGTTTGGTTTTTAACATCGGTTCCAAAGGCTAATTTCAAAGCTTCAATCTCAATAGGATCTCCGATTGGCGTAGCAGTCCCATGAGCTTCTACATATGATATAGAGGAAGCCAATACCCCTCCATCTTCAAGAGCCATTTGAATAGCCTCTGCTTGGCCCTCTACACTTGGAGCCGAGAAGCTGCTTTTGGAAAATCCGTCGTTATTCACACCGACACCTTTGATCAGTGCCATAATGGAATCACCGTCTGCAAGGGCTTGCTCATAATCCTTCAATAATACAGCTCCTGCGCCATCACTGAACAAGGTGCCTGAGGCCGTCGCATCGAAAGGTTTGCAATGACCATCCTTACTCATGATTGAGCCTTCTTCGAATAAATGCCCACTATTCACAGGATAGGCTACCGAGCTACCTCCGGCAATGGCCATCTTACATTCACCATTGCGAATACTTTGAACCGCACTTGCCACTGCCACCAAAGAAGTGGAACAAGCGGTATGTACGCTAATAGCTGGACCTCTTAGATCTAGTTGAAATGCTACTCGGGTTGCCATGTAGTCTTTTTCATTGACAGACATGATCTGAATAGGCCCTAAAACTTGTGGTAAATTAGAATCAAATACAATGTTTTTTTGGTAATACGCATTGCTGCTGCAACCTGCGAAAACGCCAACTTTGTCTACCGGTTTCTCCGCTATATACCCTGCTACTTCCAAGGCTTCATAGGCAACTTCCAGAAATAGACGCTGCTGTGGATCCATTACCGCAGCTATTTTTGGATTCAATCCGAAAAATTCATAATCGAACGTTTTGATATCTTCAATTATTCCCCTTGCCCTAATGTAATTACTGTTTGCTTGAGCTAGTTGCTTTTCGTTTCCATCTAATTCATCAATCTCAAAAAACCGAATCGACTCTCTGCCATCTACTAAAAGATCCCAAAAATCAGCGGGATTGGAAGCACCCGGAAATCTCCCCGCAGTAGCGATGACTGCTACATCCCTAGATTGACCCAAATCTTTTTTTGAAATGACTTTTCTGGCATTGAATTCGTTTTTAGAAAGAAATTCTGCTTGAGTTCTAAGTTTCGGAAATTGGTAAATCCTGGTAACTGAAAAATCTTTATGGAAAGATTGATTAATCTGAATCGCCATTTTTTGTGCCAAAATGGAACTGCCTCCTAACTCAAAGAAGTGGTCTTCTCGACCCACCTGCTCGATTTCCAGTATACTTTCCCAAATCATGGCAAGTTTTCTCTCCACCTCATTTCGAGGTTTTGAGAAGTTTGATGTATTCGGATTTTCAGTGGATTTTAATTCGGAAAGTTTTTTTCTATCAATTTTACCATTTACAGTCTGGGGGAATTCCTTCATCCAGATGCAGGATGTGGGTATCATGTAAGCTGGTAATCTCTCTTTTAGAAAATTCAGAACATCGATTTCGCTGACCTGAACTTTGTTTGAGACGAAGTATAATTTTAAATATTTTTGCCCGTCTTCAAATTGATTTACAGTGATGGCCACTTGAGATACCCCAATAAGCTGTGCGGCTACTGCTTCAATTTCTCCGGTCTCTATTCTGAAACCATTTATCTTTATCTGATCATCGATTCTTCCCAAAAAGAAAATTTCACCTTCCTCGGTCCAATTACCTAAATCACCGGTTTTGTACACTCTTTGTTCCGAATTACCATCTATGGATAGATTGAAGAAACTTTTATTTGTCAATTCCGGCTTATTCAGATACCCTTCGGCAATACAAACCCCAGAAAAATACACCTCTCCAATCGATCCGATTTGAGTGATTGGCTTTAGTTCCTTATCTAAAATTAGAGCTTGTACTCCTTCTATTTCTTTTCCTATAGTCGGAAGCTCATCCCAAGTCTCTGGATTTGGATCAAGTGCCAAATGAGTTACGATGCATGTACACTCAGTCGGACCATATTGATTGAATAGTCTTGCATTTTCTACATTTAGAAATAGATTTCTTACTGCGCGGGTAGATTTAAGCTGCTCGCCACAAGTTAATACCTCTTTCAAAAACCTTGGATAGATCTTGAAGTTATCTGCCTCGTTTGCAATTCCCTGCAATGCAACAAATGGAAGAAATATTCGATGAATCTCAAGGCTATTTAGCGCCTGAACCAAAAGCTGATTATCACGAAGTACTTCATTATCAACAATATGAAGTGTACCACCACTACACAAGGTACTAAAGATCTCCTGAACAGAAATATCAAATGTCAATCGAGTAAACTGGAGAGTATTGATGCCTGGAGCTGAAATAGATTCTTTCATCTGCCAGTTCATCAAATTGATGATACCCTCATGTGGCACGCATACGCCTTTTGGAGATCCTGTAGATCCCGAAGTATACAGAATATATGCCAAGCTGGAATGGTTTTTCAGAGCAGGTTGCTCCATTCTAACAAACTGGCTCAATCCAATAGAAATTAGTGGTAAAGTATCATTAGTATTACTCTTCAGGTAGTACTTTACACCACAATCTTCTACAATCTGAGCTATTCTTTTGGCAGGGAAACTCGCGTCAATTGGAAGATAAGTTTTACCAGCTTGCAATATTGCAAGCATGTTTACTATCATCTGGACGCCTCTACTGGAAGTGAGTGCAATAATTTCTTCTTCCCGAGCATCATGAATCAAAATATTACTTAACTCTTGAACCCGCTGACTTAGCATATCATAGGTGACAGACTCATTATCATAGACCAAAGCAATCTCAGAGGAATGTTTTTTCCATGAGTCAGCCACCATAATCATGATAGTAGGACTAGAAGCGGAGTGTATAAATTGATTCATAAGGGAGAAGAAAGATTTTAATCAGAAATAACCTTTATCTATTTATTTGAAATATGTGCTTTTATTGGATAACCTTGTTTTGATAAGAAAATATCACATTTCACCGAATCCACATCTGCGATAACCATCTCATCGACTAGAGCCTTCAAATCATATTTAGGTTCCCAGCCCAATTTAGCTTTGGCATTTGACGGATCACCAATCAAAATTTCAACTTCAGTAGGTCTAAAATACTCAGGATCAACTTTTACTAGTACCTCACCTAGCGCAGGCAGTTCTTCTTTCGTTTTACCTAAAACTTGAAATGAAACTTCGTAATCGATGCTATTAAGCACGCCCATTTCCCCTAGATCCTTTCCAATAAAATCCAACTTAAATCCAATTTTCCAAAAAGCTAACATTAAGAAATCGCGCACTGTAGTAGTCACACCTGTTGCTATCACAAAATCCTCAGGTTGATCTACTTGCAACATAAGCCACATAGCCTCAATATAATCTTTGGCATGTCCCCAGTCTCTCTTAGCATCCAAATTACCCAAGTATACCACATTCTCCAATCCGAGACCAATTCGAGCGACAGCTCTGGTAATCTTACGCGTCACAAAAGTTTCTCCTCTTAGTGGAGACTCATGATTAAACAATATTCCATTACAAGCAAACATGTCATAAGCCTCACGATAGTTTTTGACTATCCAAAAACCATACAATTTAGCTACCGCATACGGCGATCGTGGGTAAAAGGGAGTAGTTTCTTTTTGCGGAATTTCCTGCACCAATCCATATAATTCAGATGTGCTTGCCTGGTATATTCTAGTCTTTTTCTCCATACCTAACAGTCGAACTGCTTCCAAGATTCGGAGTACACCTAGTCCGTCTACATTTGCAGTGTATTCTGGAGCATCAAAACTTACCTTTACATGGCTCATTGCGCCTAGATTGTAGATTTCATCTGGAGCAGTATCTTTTATGATCTTGGTAATATTCAGAGAGTCTGAGAGATCTCCGTAATGAAGGAAAAATCGCGGGTTATCCTGGTGAAGATCTTGGTAGAGATGATCTATCCTATCGGTATTAAATGAAGATGACCTTCGCTTGATTCCATGGACAATATATCCCTTATTGATTAAGAATTCGGCAAGATAAGAGCCATCCTGCCCCGTAATTCCTGTAATTAATGCAACTTTCATTGATGATGATCTTAAGTGTTGTTATATTAGTTAGCCATTTGGACACATTTGATGTTTTCTTCATTATGAAGGTACCATCGGTATGTTTCTTTTATTCCTTCATTGAGTCGAATTTTTGGTTCCCACCCCATACCTTGCAAAATAGAATGGCTCATAACCTTGCGGGGAGTTCCATCCGGTTTTGAAAAATCCCAAGTAACATCTCCTTTATGTCCTATGATACCTTGGACTAGACTTGCTAGGTCTTTAATACTTATATCAGTTCCGGTACCAACATTTATAAGGGACCTTTTTACTTTATTTTGAAGAGTAAACAACACAGCTGAGGCCAAATCATCGACATGAAGAAATTCTCTTCGAGGTACGCCAGATCCCCACAATTTCACAGGTTGATTACCATTACTTTTAGAATCATGAAACTTTCTAATTAATGCTGGTAGCACGTGACTTGATTCGAAATCAAAATTATCGTTAGGACCATATAAATTGGAAGGCATCAACGAAAAGAAATTTTTATTAAGAGTAAGAAACAAAGCTTCGCAGGCTTTTATTCCAGCTATTTTGGCAATCGCATATGACTCATTTGTAGGCTCTAATGATCCAGTTAGCAAATATTCTTCTTTTATAGGTTGCACAGATAGCCGAGGATATACACAAGAACTGCCAAGGAAAATAAAAGTCTCCACATTATTCTTTAAAGCGCAATCGATAAGATTGTTTTGGATCATCAAATTATCCATTAAAAACCCATAGGGAAAGCTTTGATTTGCCAATATCCCTCCTACTTTTGCCGCTGCATCAATTACTATATCCGGCTTTTCTGTAGAAAAGAAATCCATCACATCAGATTGGTTTCTTAGATCCAGTTCCTTACTACTTAACCCTACCAATTCTGTTACTCCTTCAGCTTTCAGTCCTCTCCAAATAGCGGAACCTACCATGCCGTTGTGGCCAGCGATATACACTTTTTTTTCTAAAAAATTTTTCATAGTTTTTTATTATTCGAAATCAATTTTAAAATATTATTATTACTCCTACTTAAATTTTAAGCATTGTATAGCAAACATAATTTCATGGAAGTGAATCAAAGGATAAATAATAAGCTCCAACTGAACTTAGTGATACTTTTATTTAAACTTTTAACCAATTTAAATTTCCAGAGATGTGCGTTGGTCTACTTTTATCCTTTATCAAAATCTCAATTTACGCTTGATAAAGATATACTGTAAATAATAGTTATTAAACTTAAAGGTTATTTTATTCTGAGTAGCAGAGGGTTCACCTGACCACAATACCGTCACAAGAATAATTCTTTTAATTTGTATTATCTAATATGAAATGCATTTTTTTTTATTCCATAGGATTTTTTATGTATTTGAAATTAATTCGTGCGCGAAATAAAAGGAAAATTACGCCTAAACTAACAAATATTTACTTATTCATTTACCTAGGCCTCAAGTTTATAGAATCTTTTAGAAAAATTCTTGATATGCTTCAATGGGGGAAAAAATTCTTAGAGTTTCCCCATTTGCTTTACCAAATCTCATCAAGCAATTACAAATCGGCTTCCACGTTATTTGGCTCATGAAGATGCTCAATCAATATCAGTTGGTAAATGTAAATCGTCTCGACTTCCTAACAGAGGGGAATTTTTTTTTTCATATCCATTTTTATCTTAGTCTTGGTAAGGATATCCCATTTTACTGATCCAAAATTCCGCAAATACCAAGTTTTCTTCTGGGCGCCAATTTTCACACTGGCAATCTTCACCTATTTCCAGGCAAAAAATTATTATGCCTTTGGCCTCTAACCTATTCAATTTGTATTTGGAGCTATCTTTATTTTATATCTTCTTTTTAAAAGCTCGCGACAATACCTGAGGCCAGTTGCAATGATTGTTCCTATCGGACTGTTTCTACTTGCCGTACCGATGAACAACCCTATCAGAAGTCCCGAATACGATAAGGAAGTACAATCCCGACATCCTGATTTGGTAGAAAACCCTTGGGAAGATGGCCAAAAACATGACTTGCCTCAAGATTTTGCTGATAGGTTTGGCTGGAAAGAACTGGCAAGAAAATAAAGGAAATCAAAGCAGTAACTATAAATACTAATTAAATCAATTGGATAGACCTAAGTCGAAAAAAAATAAAAATATGATTTTGGTACGAGATGCAGAAGCCCGTGTCAGTGAACTGCCAATATTATTTAAAAATATCAGAAGAAATGGGAAATATCACCGATCCGAATGCCAGAAAATACGGAACAATCAATTACCTCCTTTTCGGATCAAAAACGAATATCAATGTGATTTTGGCGAGTGAGATTGAAGAGAAAAGAAATTAAGAAGTAAGGATTTTAATTGCTGCTATTTTCCCTTATCAACCTTGATTGGCATCTACTGGCATCCGATTAAATTTCGTCCTCGGAAATCAAGCGGCTTAGAAATGAGTATTTGGAAATTTCCTTTACCTACCTAAATGATGTCCCCCCAATGGTTCAGAAAGTGGGTATTTTTCAAAAAGGCATTATAATATTCATTTTGAGCCAACTGAAGGATGTTTTTTCAGAGTTTTAGTTTTACTCGGACGCCAGTAATTGATAACCAGAATCCCACAATTACTAGAGGTGAAATCTTAAGCATCTACTTAGTCCGACTTACTCACAAATAGCCGCTGATTGACAGGACAAGTTAATATGGGATAATATCCGGTTGAGATCATTTGATAAACTATTTTTCACCGAAAATCAGGAAAAAAAGCTTAATTTTTAGAAAAGCTCTCCCAAAAAAAAATTCAAACTGGCTGCATTTTTTATGCTATTTGCTAATTGGCTAACCTCGGAAACCACTAATACTTTAGCGAAAACAGACCCAAATAAAATTAGCTAAATTTTAAAAAACGTGATATTAACCAGAAATAACTTGTTTAATACACGTTCTCTGTTTTAAAAATTAAGCTATGGAATGTGATTAGGATTATTTTAATGTCGAACAAAAAACTCCAGTTTTTGATGTAAAACAAGTCATATCTTAGGCGTGCATTCATATCAAAAGTATTTTTGATTTCACCCCTGTACCCTTTTGCTTGGGCTAACCCAGTGATTCCAGGTTTAACCATGTGTCGATACATAAAGTTTTCAATTTTTTCAGAGAATTCTTTATTCATCGGAATTGCATGTGGTCGAGGACCTACTATTGCCATTTCTCCCTTCAAAACGTTTATAAGCTGGGGCAATTCATCCAAACTACTTTTCCTAAGGAAAGCACCAACTTTTGTAACTCTTGCATCGCCTTTGGAGGCTTGTTTGAAATGAACTTCGGGCTCACACTTCATGCTCCTGAATTTCAGACAATAAAAAGGCACATTATTTTGACCATGTCGAAGTTGTCTGTAAAAAACGGGTCCCTTTGATTCCAACTTGATAATCAATGCGATTATTGGAAATAACCAACTCGCAATCACGATAAGGAAAATGCTCACCGAGAAAATTTCGAAAATCCTTTTCGCAAAAAGCTGAGAACTGTCTAAAAGATTGACCGAATATCTGTTAAAAATGAAATCGGCACTAACAGAAAAGTTTTCAACGCTGTTAAGTTTTGAAATGGTAGTAGCCATGGTAGTAACTATTTATTATTTAAAGGTTTCCTCAAATTATCCCGGAATTTATTTACCAGTTATTTACTGTTGTAAATCAATAACTTTATGGTGGATTTTCCAAGTGAATTACATTTTTTTTTATTTGAAATACATTTTATGGTTGGTTTATGCTTGAGTTACTGATCTGAATCTAAAGTGTGATTTGCGTTTTATCCACCTAGGATTATCAGTAAATTATTGATTTACTGATATTTAAAAGGCCTTGAAAAAGTTGAACTGATCCTTAAACATTTGATAAAAGCCAGAATTCTTGAATTAAAAAAACTTTAAATCTCTAATTCATTGAGAAATCATAGGCATTAATCCATTTAAAAACAGCGATACGCTTTTGATATCAAATGAATTTTAAAATCTCCACTAAAGAATTTTAGGGCTTTCAACCTTCACCATTAAATTTTATTGATTTAGTTCAATATTTATATTCGACTTTTCACGGTTGATCTGTGACATTTTCTGCAGTGGCTTTTTGTGTTGGCTGCGTCTATGAGGTAAATAGATTTCGCTTTGCACAATGACCTAGGATATCCATAATCCTTTGCCGAATTACTTTCAAATTCGCTAACCCCAATATTCACGACCTACTCCATTAAATTCTTGGAAATACAATTCTATCAATAGAATAAGATTCCATAATCCTGATTCATTTCACCCGCGACAAATTAATTTTCGTCATAGATCATCAAGCAGACCATTTTTTTTATTCCAAAATATTTATAATCGCTTCAATGCTCGTGTCAACAATATAACCTGTAAAGTGATCCTCTATTGCTTATTTCGACACACTTGAACACTTTTCGCTTAGGTCAGTGCAAGCGCTCAATGCCCGCGCTAACCATTAATCACTCGGGAAAAGGTTTCATTTAAAAAAATTAGGGCAGCGAAGACCTTAATTCATGGGTAAACGATAAGTCTAAGTCGCACTTAAAAACTCAAATAAGCCAAGGTCCGAGTGAATTGCGGTGAGCATGTACTACTAAATCGAGTCAAATCAATCATACGTATTTACGGACACACCTATTCCAAAATTTGATCATCCGATATTTTGCTTGTAGGCAGAAGAGACAAAATATAATTGACGCATAACATGTAATTGGCAGTTTAAGCATGCCTCGCATTGGCGGGACTTCGGTCTTCAATTCCAACAAGCAGAGAAATAGGACCAATAGCATCAGTGAAGAAACTCACGTTCCAAAAAAAATAACCGAGTTTTTCCATAAACTATTAAAATATTTCCAGTTTGATACGCTTGTACTTTTAGCGCATTACGAGAATATAAAGTTCATTTTAAAGGAAATTGAGACCTATTGGCTGATACTACTGCTACTAAACCTTCTAAATAGAGCTTTCCTGAATTCAGTTTTCTGAAAATTACTTACACAAAAAACTTTTGAATACAAGTAGTTGCTTTTTAAATATTATTTTTAGTCCTTTGAATCACAAGAATAAGCAACTCAAGGTATCTATTGCTTTGGCTGTTAAAATTTTTAAAATAATCCTAAAAAATGGTAAAAGTTGCTTTAATCGGAGCTGGAAAAATGGGATTGTCGCATCTTTCCATTTTAGGGGCACATCCGAAGGTAGAAATCGTAGGGGTTTGCGATACATCTAAATTGGTTGTCGAAGTCCTAGAAAGATACAGTGGATACAAATGCTTCCCCGATTACCTAAAAATGGTAAATGAAACTCGCCCCGACGCGGTTTTTGTATCAGTGCCTACAAAGTCTCATTACCATATGGTCAAAGAGCTTTTAAATAAAGGAGTTCATGTTTTTACTGAAAAACCTTTTTGTTTAAATCCAGAGGAAAGTAGTGAATTGGCTCAATTAGCCAAGAAAACAGGTGTCGTCAATCAAGTAGGGTATCACAACAAATTCGTCGGTACGTTTAGGGAGGTGAAAAGATTGATCACGAAAGGATCTATAGGAGAAATTACACATTTTCAGGGTGAAGCTCATGGCCCGGTAGTAATAAAGAAAAAAAGTGATACATGGAGGTCTGACCCAAACGAGGGTGGTGGCTGCCTCATGGATTACGCATCTCACGTAATCGATTTGATCAATGATATTATTTCTCCGATAGATTCCTGCAAAGGCTCTATGCTCAAGTCAATCTATTCGAAGAATGTTGATGATTCGGTATATGCGCTTGTCAGCACTCAATCAGGACCTTCAGGTATAATTTCAGTCAATTGGAGTGATGATACCTACAGAAAAATGTCAACCTCAATCACAATTATCGGAACCGAAGGAAAGATCGTGTCAGATGCAAATGAATTGAAAGTATACTTTAAAGGTGAAAAACTACCTGAAAATTATTCAAAAGGATGGAACGTGAAATATGTAACGGATCTGACAGAAGAGGTTAATTTTTATCTGAGAGGAGAAGAATATTCTGCACAGATTGATTATTTTATAAACGCTGTAATAGGTGAAAACGATAGAAATATCAACACCTTTGAAAGTGCCTGGAAGACAGATAAATCTATTTCCTTGATAAAAAAACAATCATTATTATAAAACTATGGAAAGAATAATATTTGGAGACAATCAATTTTTTGCTGTGAATCATATTTCAGACGAAAAATCTCGCGCCCAGTCAATTAAATTTAAAGATGACTCGGAAATCATAAAGACATTGGATATTGCAATCGCCTCTGGCATTAACACCTTTATGTGCACCACTCATGATAGAATAGCTAATATTTGTGAAATAATTCGAAAAAATCCGGAAAAGTACAAAGACTTTAAAGTATATCCTTGCATGCCATACGCTCATAAGTACGCTAATGCGGTGACTGAACTTGGTATCGCTGGAACATTAAAGCAATACGTGCCTGGTAATTTTGTAACTTCTCTATTTAAAGGCGGAGTAGCCTATTTATCAAAAGATTTTATTTCAATCATGGAATTGATGATTGATGCTGAAATGAAAATTTTTAAAGGAATCAATACACCAGTTATTTTTCTTCAAAACGTCATTACAGATTTATTATTAGGTCTCGGAATGGATGAGTTTTTGGTAGGATATGCAAAACATATCCGTCAAAAATACAATGCTGAGCCTGGATTCATCACTATGAATTTACCAAAGCTTTTAAATGTTTTGGAAAAAAACGGAATATATAATCCAATTATTTGCACATCCATTAATAAGGTGAACTTCAGAATGTCCGGCGGCAAAGCCATTTACGAGAAAGTTTTAAGTGAAGGCAGGTGCAGAATAATTGCAATGCAGGTACTTGGAGGTGGAGCCATTCCAGCCGGTGAAGCTTTAGAATATGTGAGCAATTTACCTAATGTGGAATCAATTCTTTTCGGTGCATCATCCAGACAGAACATCGAAAATACAGTGGAAACAATTCATCACTATGATAAAGTCAAAAACGAGCGCTTGGTAATGTCTTAGGTATTTTAAGAGCAATAATTCCCTAATGTTGACCTTACTACTTTAATTAAAATTAGATATTATGAAAAAAAGATTTTTCACAATATTATATATATTTATATTAATTTGGAGGTAGTGAAAATAAATACAAACCTAGTCATCTAAACCAACTAATTTAGGAGTATCCATAATTTAAGATTTAATCAATTACGCCTGATATCATGAAAAAAAAAATAAAAGAAGTAATTTTGACAATGGGGTTGCCCTTGACTTATCTCTCAGCTTTATGGTTAAAATTTGGTCTCACCAGAAGAAGACCTCAGGCTAACGAAATAATCTTTTCATCGTTGGGTATATTCCCTGTTTTGGACCATTATTATGGACCTTTAGTTAACCCTAAAAAACATCTTAAAAAAAATCTAAGGAATGATCGCATCTTACGAGGAATTGATTGGAATATTGATAAACAACTCGATATATTACACCAATTTAACTTTCAGGAAGAGCTGAAAAAAATACCCTTGGAAAAACAAAACGACACAGAGTATTTTTAT